>Ga0115006_10000983_pt1 | contig 16890 bp, 13 predicted proteins | sample ArcOceMetagenome_3_FD_88943 | JGI IMG/M metagenome (GOLD analysis project Ga0115006, IMG submission 88943) | Marine eukaryotic phytoplankton communities from Arctic Ocean - Arctic Ocean- Svalbard ARC20M Metagenome | ecosystem: Environmental > Aquatic > Marine > Oceanic | place: Arctic Ocean...
GGTCTTGCCTTACCTGCCGTGATAAACCCCCCACCCCCCGCCTTGCAGTTTTATCCTCTCTGCACGCAGTTTTCAACATCAACTAGGTATTCTACCTTCCAGAAGACCCCACTTCCACACCGTTTCATATTACCGGGTACAAGTTCGTTGCAAATCACACAGGAACAACCCTTTTTTTGATTCACACGGTCCTCCACCTGCTGCTTGATTGCTTTTCGGCATACAAAAGTTTAGTTGGGAACAAGAAGTGCAAGAAATGGAGCACCAGACTTCCAATTCAGACCAAGACTGCAACTATGAGGCCGCATTGTCCTCTGGAGCAGAAGTTTCTTTTGGCATGCTAAGAACTCTGCGACCTTCATCCCCCAAACCAAGTGAAAACGGCGAGGAAGAGAAGAGGGAAGAGAGGATAAAGAGAGGAAGTAAAGGGATGAAAAGTCTCAGACGGTAAGACTGTGGATGTTGTCAGAAAGTTTACAGACACTCAGATTCAACTGCAACCTCTTCTTCCCTTTAGCCTTTAGCAACCTTTAGCGCACTCCTCGCCATTCCTCACCCCACTCCCTTTCTTTTCACCCCCCAAAAGCTTCTCAGCGAGACGGCGACCCTCTTCAAGAAATATGTTTTCAATGTCTCCTCCCTGAGCAAGCTCGTCGTATTTTGGTTTCAAATTTTGAGGACCACTCCCTGACTTTCGACGTGAAAAAATACAAAATATCGAAATACTCGAAACGTTTTGAAGACGCGGCATTAGAGTCAATGTACAGGGTAACGCACCTCAGCAAGACGACAAGAGCTATGTCCCTTGGCTTTTTCCTCTTTGGCATCGCCACCCTCGTTTCTGCCACTGTAGACGCCTTCGTCGGTTTCCACAAGGACGATGCTTTAGCACTCCGGTGGACCCTCTCCTTCCGTGCATTAATTTTTTTGATCAGCGCCTCAGCCTCCTTGTACTTCAAAAACAAACAAACCCCTAGTTTGGAAGACATGTACTTCAAAGCCCCGGCCATTTGGTTTGCTTGCAATATAACGACCGTCGCAATGTACACAGTTGCGTCAGGAACGGGATCACACTGGGGTTCCTATTCTATCATTTCACCCGGGGAAGACTTATCGTCCTACAAATGCAATGTACAAGACGACGAAGATTGTATCTTTGCATACTACTTTCTCGCAGGACGATGGTCTCGAGCCAACACCATGCTTTTTATCAGTTTGACGATATGCTCAAGTGGTATGGACGCACTTCACGCTATCCTGGCAACCGCAGAACATTTTTTCTTTTGTTTCATTGGAGCTCTCATTTTAATTGTCTCCAACGACAGCGACAGAGACTGGGGTGACATAATTTCAGGTGAGATCGGACGAGGAGCGAAGCGACAGCAAAAGGATTACATCGCCTGACTACATAACTAACAACCTTCCACTCGTTGTTTCGCTCCTCGCCTCATCCCTCATCCCAACCATTTTCCCGACTCACTTCGCTCATCGCAGTATTTTTCACCCCCGAGGCTGCTTACTATGCTCTGCTGACCTTGATTTGCGTCGTAGGGAGGCTTAAGGATGAGAGGAACGACAGTAAGTAGTTCTAACAAAATATGAGCGCGCTGTGATGACACGACATTGCAAAAATATGAGCTCACCCAGCCTACGTCACTAACACACCAACGCACTCATTATGGCTTTTCGCACTCAAATCTTAGGGGACCAATACCTGAACGAGCTCGCAAAAAATTTCGACACTAAACGCAAAGACGAGCTCATAAATGCAATGCTTCCCTCAGAACTTGCCGAGAAGATGAAGAAGAACCATTCAGAAATCATCAACAAGCACCAGTCAGTCTCTATTCTTTTCTGTGCAATCTCCGAGTTCGCCTCCCTCTGCGAGCATCTCTCCGAAATGGAGCTCGTAAAGCTCGTACACCTTGTTTACTCCGTATTCGACAATTTAGTGGCCACTCACTCGGTTTACAAGGTTGAGGCTATTGACAACGTCTACATGTGCACGGCTAATTGTCCCCAGGAAGACCCTGACCACATCATTCACATTGCCACCATGGCTTTGGCTATGCAAAAAACCATAGCACAAAGAATCTTCACCATATCTGACACAAAGGACATCAAGATCAAGGTAAAAATCGGTCTCCACACTGGGGATGTTGTAGGAGCGGTTGTAGGGAAGAAAACCTGGTCTTATCACCTCTTTGGAGACGCCGTCAACACCACCTCGAGAATGTGCTCAACCTCTACGGTCTCCAAGATCCAAATGTCTCTCCCTTTCAAGCTTGCATTGGATGCAATCACGATCGAAAGTTTCTGCAAAAAATCTGGATTCCCCCATACCGAAATTGTCGACCGTGGTGAGATAAATGTCAAGGGGAAAGGTCTGATGCGAACGTTCTTTCTAGAGAACAGACAACCCGACGCGATCCAGAGCAAGAGAACATCAATTAACCTCAACAAGACGAACGACGAAAACATTAAGGCACTCAATCTCCTCACTTCTAGTAGGTTCAAGAACGCCTCTTCTCTTGATTTCATCAAATGCAAACTTTTCTCTCTCAAATTCTACGCAGATATTAAAGGCAAAGATAGAGACGAAGTTTCGAGCGATCCCCGCTCAAGTGGCGAGTCAGATTCCGGCATTATGACTCCCCCGCCAGTTGGTTCTCCCAACTCTTCGTCAAAGAATCTTGGCAGCGTTTTGGACCAGGCGTTCAAGTTCAAGCCTGTATTGCCGAATTTGCCTGCAGTGCAGAAGTCGCGCTCCCCAGCAGTCGTCCCCATTCTCCCATCCTCTGCCTCGGCTGCCGAGAAGTCAAGGTTATTTGATTCCCAGGTTGAAAATCTGAGCGAAAGCGAGGATTCTGATAGGGCCAGTTTTATGCGCAGTGGAATAGATTCAATGCATAGTGGACTAGACTCAATGGTGTCAATGAGGTCGATCAGGTCAAGTGCATCATCAGTCCTCAAATCTTTAGCTGTGACTGCTTCCATAATATTCACCAGGTTCGGCCACGAATCAAATGAGCAAAACTTGCCGGAGCGAAGAATTTGTCGAAGTGGGGGGGACAACTTCAGTTCTGGCCGTCACGATTCCCGTAGGGACCATTTCTCTGCGCTCTCGCCCGAGACAACTGCAAGAGAACTTGAAAAGTCCTTCAAGCGCCATTTCAATAATATCAACATGGAACACACTCAAGACCTATCAATTTATGTGGCAGCGATTACAGCAATCATTTGCGCACTTGCTGGCTTGATCCTTGAAATCGACGACGAGCTGCTTTACTTTCCTCTCGTTTTGTCGCCTCTTATCAGCGTGACTTTTTGCATACTTGCCTTAAAGAAAAAGAAATTCTTCGAGCGGGAAATGCAAAAAGTGCAGGTTGTCTTTGCGATACTCTTATTGGTCATGTTTGACTTATTCATTATTGCTGCTTCTCGCGGTGGTAGGGGCTTCAGAGGTTTCGAGATCCATTTGATCATCATTGTGGGAGTAACGTACACTTTCCGTATACGTGCAACTTATATGTACCTGTTCAACACATTAACTCTCGTTCTCTACACGCTTGCAATGGTCGCCCCCCACTTCATGAGTTCTGACCATGAAACACAAATTTTAGACGTCGTGGGAAGCCTAGTCACCACGACAATGTGTACTTTCTCGTGCAGTATTTGCGCCTATACGCGCGAGCTGAACGTAAGGAGGGATTATTTAATCAGGAAGGATCTTCTCCTCGAGAATATAAGCACCAGGGCCATGCTAAGAAACATGTTTCCCAAGAAGGAGCACAGCGAGCAGCTTATGGCGAAAAAAATTCCTCTCGAAGTCCTGGAGAATGTTACTCTCCTCTATTCCGACATCAAAGGATTCACAAACCTAGTGGCAAAGATGGATCCCTACCTACTCTGCACTTACCTCGACGCTCTCTATTCCAAGTTCGACAAAAACATCGACAAGTATGGCATATACAAGCTCGACACAATCGGCGACGCTTTCGTAGCGATCATTGGTGCCAAAGACGACGAAAATAAATTCAAGGAGTCAGGCGCTGTACGCATGACGAAATTTGCTTTTGACATGATACACGACATTACCGAATTCTGCGAAATAAATAATCTCGACCTGGCAATGCGCATTGGCATCCACAAGGGCACAGTTGTTGGATCAGTGGTCGGGAAGTTAAAGCCGAGATACCTTACCTGGGGAAAGGACACTATTATCGGAACCAAGTTGGAGTCATCGGGGGAGCCCAATAAAATTCACATTTCATCTGCTGTTAGGGAGGAACTCCTGCGAGGTCGAGTAGACTGGGTGATAACGCCGAACTTTCGAGCAATGAATACAACTTTCAACGCCGAGAGTAGCAACAGTGAGAACCAAAAGCAATATAACCCTGACGACAAAGACGAGGCCGAAGATGAGATCAAACTTCCCTTCTACAACGACGCTGACAAGGATGATGGAAGTGGTACTAAAACATACAACTATTCGTCCATGCAGAACCCCCTCAAGACCATATCTACGTTCTTTGTGGAAAAGAAGGAACATTCAGAATAGATCGTTACCTCACACGCTTCATACACCTTAGATACTTCACACACACACACGCGCGGCACATACATGCTTTGTATCAATATAAAGTTACTAATTAAAGACAAAAAACTTTATTGAATAAAACAGGTTGATTGGCGTTACCGTGTCGCAGCTTTGTTTTTCCCCCTTTCGGCCTTCCTCGCCCGAACTCTGGCAAGGATATCAGCAGAACTTCCCATTGATTTGCTCCCGTACGTGTTGTCGCCTGTGCTCTCAGTTGACAGGCTTGGTTCATCGAAGAAGGCTCCTCCTCCTCCTCCTCCGCTTTTCTGGTCCATGAGCAGGGAGCGTCTACGCAGAGGCGAAAGAGGTGCTTTGGCACTTCCTGCCTTGGTTGAGGTCTTGATCCCCATTTTCCTGTTATTCCTGACCCTCGTGAGAATGTCCTCAACCGTCGACCTTCCGTTGAGGGTTTGACTTCTACCCAAATCTCCGTCAATCGAGCCATCACTGGAGACGACAGGCTCAGCTTGAGCTGCAACTGACATGCGAATTTTCAGGGTTCCGCTTTTTTCCGTCCTGAATCCGAACTTGCTGAGGAAACTCGCCCCTCCCATATCAGCAGGCATCTCAATGCTTCTAAGGTCGTGCAGACGGTACGCTCCCCCGATGAAGAAGTTCCTCATTTCGCTCCTTATTCCACCCCTGGGAACCCACAACTTCACGTCCGTCTCGTAGTGTCCTGGAGTTGTGGGGATCTTGACGAACCCATAACCTTCAATTATGTGGCGCTGGAAGGCATGCTTGGAGGAAAGCTGGAAGAGTATACTTGGCGCAGAGCTCATCATGGTAGGGTTTGTGAGGTACTCAGTCGGTGGCGCAAGGTGAATAGACGTTGGGTGCCCAAAGTGGTAGACAGGGTCGGCCAACTCGTGCTCGTAAATCCCGCTAGATGTCAATCCCATGATGCTTACCAACATAAAGAGGGCACCGAAGAGCCACACGATGTAAGCTTCCCCGAGGATCATTCCGACTACTATGGACAAGAACATGATTGTCCCGAGGAACTTGGACCTGTAACCTGACATTACCTCAGTGGACCTTGGAACGTTTGCAGTTCCAAAAGCAGTTTCGTTCGTTGCAGAAATCTTCGGCTTCAGGTACATAGGCCGTGCCATGTGAGTCGTACCTGTGACGGTGAGCTCGTTGGGAGGATTCCTTCCACCCCAGTTTACTCCTGGGACCTGAGAGGCAAAGGACCAGCTCTTTGGGAGGACAGTCTCATACTCGGCGAATACGAATCCGCCCTGATCATCGAAGCCCATGGCTGACACGATCTCCAGGTTGACGTGGAGGAAGAAGGGCACATCCACAGAATTTGGCTTGCCGAAGAGCATTCTGCCCGATCGGTTGCGCCTCTCCTCAACCTTCTTCTTGTCCTTGTACATCTCCTCTGCAATCATCCTTTCTGCCGACACAACCGAAGGCACCGCATTCTTATTTTCAATGGTATACTCGTATTGACTTCCTCGAGGGGTTGTGAAGCGGAAGGTTGACAACTTGGAACCCTTCATCTGCCTCATGTTGAGGTCATGGGAAGAGGTGAACATGGGATTCGATTCATCCTCAGGTTCCTCCTCCGAGAAGCCAGGAGTGGTCTCCATAGTGTTGTTCCTGTAAACTTTGATTGTGCACAAGACTTTTTCGTAGAATCTAGGCCCACCCGCCTTTGCAGGCCCCCCGAAAATCTCATCTTCATTCTTATCGAGCCCCCCCTTCTTGAGTCTCTCAACATCGCAATCGACCGCGGCCATGACGTACATAATCTTGAATGGGGCCTCCCTGCTCAAGTGGCCCTTCATGGTGTTCGTAGAAATGGGAAGGATGTCTTTGGGGAGCTGCCGAATGGGCAGCGTCGCCGCCGCAAGGCCAAGAGGGTTTTGGGACGGGTTCTTACAGTTCTCCGACGTCGTCAACTTGGGAAGGATCTTGCTCTTCGGGACAAAGCTGTCCTTATCAACATAGGTGAAGATCATTGCCTCCGAAATGTCGTCCAGAGGATCCATCCCGTCCCTAAAATTCCGTAGCATTTTGTTCTTGTAGTCAGCATCATACACCGACCTCACGTTTCCCTTGCTCCTGGGAGTCCGAGGGGACTTGTTTTCGGCCCTCTCGGTGCTGTCGGGAGAGAGCAAGGCAATCTCCCTTGGGCCAAATACCTTCTCCTGCCACTCGAGGCTCTTCTCTACGGTCAAAACCTCGCCCCCCTCATCCTTGTATCGGGAAGAACTCTTGTTCTTCTTACCCCCCTTTTTTTCCTTCCCTCTCCTCGAGTTCGATTTATTTGTCCTCCTTAGGGTGACCTTAAGGTCAAGGTTTTGGAGCGGGTCGGAGATTGGGTAGTAGAACGTCTGATCTGGGTCCATGGTTGCCACGCAAAGTTAAAAAGTCTTCGTCAGAGTTTCAATCCAGTTGCTATTTCAAATTAAATCAAAAATCCTGCCTCCTCTCAAAACTGTCCTGGGCCAAAGCAAAAGCGCAAGTCAGACCCTCTGTGTTGACATGAGTGGATTTCCGAATTTGACGTTTACAAAGTTTCAGTACGCCACAGAGACGGATAGGGGACAGTTGAAGACAGAACGGACATCGCACCACCCTCTTCTGTCTGTAATAAAGGGGGATATCCGTGGATCGGGATCTGCCGATGAGCCTCCTCCTTCTCCTCAATCTGGGGATGGCGATCCACTGTCGGACCCTCTCGGCGCAATGTCCGTCGGTTCTGACCCGCTGCACCCCCCTGTGAGCAGTTCGGCTGCGACAAACATCAACTTTGAGGGCATTGACCCTCTATCAATGATGCTTGATGATCCTCTTGGGGCTAACGCCCCCCTAGCGGGCGGTGATGGGGGGGATGCTACTGAAACCTCCAACAACAGGGGAAGGGTCAACTCCGTAGAGGAGGCTGCTACGATGGCTGCCCAGAAATTTGAGGACGAGCTTGCAACTCCTTGGGCAGTCAAGAAAGAGCAGGTCCTGAGGGATTACCAGGTGACTAGCGTACGAGTCAAAGCGAATTTCATGAAGGATGAAGACAACCACGAAGAGGAGAAGGCCCTTAAGGCCGTGGACAGGACCAAGGCAAGGCTAGAGCAGCTCGAAGACAAGGAGTCCGAGACCCCAACTCTTGATATCACCCAGAAAGAGTACGTATCACAGTTGACGCGCTACCATGAGGAGTTACAGCGGGCGTGGAAGGACGGGGAAAGGGTTCTTAGCATCAAGATCGTCATCAAGTGCACAAGATTGCTTGCAGACACCTCTGTCCCCCAGTTCTACCCCTCAGTCTTCATCATGGTTACGGAGATTCTAGACACTTTCGGCGAACTTGTCTACGAAAGGATATTGGGCAAGGCCGAAGAAGACGACGAAGGCAACCCGCCCCCATTGATAAAGAAGGGGAAAGGTAAGGGCAAGCGAATGTCTCGCTTGCCCCCCAACTGGACCACAAACGACATCAATGTCAACGCCAAAGAGACATGCAGAAACTGGTTTTACAAAATATCCTCGATTCGGGAACTTCTGCCTCGTCTTTATCTGGAAATGTGTCTCCTCAAGTGTTACCGTTTCCTTTCAATCAACGAGTATCCTCAGGTCCTGGGGCGCATGGCGTCCATGACGCGTGGAATTGGAGATCCCCTCGTTGCGGTGTACTGTCATTGCTACCTAGCCAGGTGCGGCAACGTTGTTTGCCACACAGAGACCAATTATGCCAATACCATGGCATACGACTACATGTTCGGCTTCAAGATGTACAAGTCGGACAACATGAAGCTTATGCTCAAGACAATGGGGGTTTCACTCGAAGAATATCTCCACCTGCAGTCTCCTGCTGTCGAGTGGATAATGAAGTGTGTCGGGAAGAAGGCAAGTAAGTCCGTCTTCACCACCACCCTCAAGCACTACAGGGACTACTGCGGGAACAGCATGGTGCTCAAACATATAATCGACTGCTTTGATCCTAAGCACTATGCGCCGAACGCGGCAGCTATGGTCTCCCTCGTCAAGATGGCAGATTCGAGTAAAGTTGGAATAATTGGGGTCTTTCAGACTATTGCTGCGAGGTTCATCCAGTCTCCCCCCCCGGAGGGCCAACGCCTCCTCGTACTGAACGAAGTATGGAAGGTTGTCACCAAGTGCGACGACTTGAAGCAATACATTAGCTGCGCCACCGAGTGGCTTGAGGTTGTTCTTCATCACTACTCCTCCATGGAGCTCAATGTTCTCACGAGGGACGTTGTTAAGCACCTTAGTGCGGCCAACCCTGAGGAGATCGACAGCTATGCCTTTCTCGAACCCTTAGTCAAGCTTTTGGTCCACCATTGCTACGATTACAACGGAGTAATTTTCAAAAGCGGCGAGCTCCTGCAGATTCTAGACAAGTTCAAAGAGAGCCGTAAAGCTGAACATTGCAAGGAACTCCTAGACTCGTTCGCCAAACATTCTGACGAAACTGACGATCCCGTCCTCATCAACACTCTCTTTGAGGTATCGCGTACTCTTCATGATAGGTGAGGCGGAGCGAGGAGCGAAGGACGGCTGGAGCGAAGCGACAGTAAAAGCATTATACCGCCTTCCTACACAACGAACAACCTTCCACTCGTCGCTTCGCTCCTCGCCTCACCAATCACCCCAACCCATTTCGCGATTCGCTTCGCTCATCGCAGCATCGACTCCCTTTCCCCCGAGGGGGAGCAGAGGCACTGCGCATCTTTAATCTGCGGTTTCATCGAGAAGGTCAACTACGGAAAAGACTTCGAGCGCCAGTTGTCCACCTTTGTTGACTGCAGAGCCGCCTTTTGCAATTTGGACGACGTTAAGGAGCAATTGGTGCTCTGCGTTTGCAAGCTAGCGATGCAGACCTTGGCCCTTATGAAGGGTCGCCACAACAAGAAGACGTCAGGTGAGGAGCTGGAGCGAGCGACGGCGAGGAGCGAAACGACGAGGGGAGGATACGTTGTTAGTTATGGCACTGGACAGCCCAACAGCGAGGAGCGAAGCGACCTTGACACGTAGCACGTTGATCGTCCACGACTATGACTAACAATATTCTGCGCGCTCGTCACTTCGCTCGTCGCTTTGCTCAGCGTTTGTCAAGGGGTGCCTCGCGTTTAATCACATTAGCATCCCGTCCATTGAAGATATCATGGCCCGCCTGAATCTTCTTGTGACCTGCGGTTGGGTCGGGCTTAAAAATCAGTGTCTGCCACAGACCGATACCTTTCTCAAGCAGGCAATCACCCTCGTGCCAGAATGCCAATGTAAGGCTGACGACATGGTCGCCTGGGCAGGAAACTTTTGCGGGCTCCTCGTCATGGTCCCGGGGTCCCCGGATCTCGGACCTTTTTACCTTGCCAAGGGCTTGCAAAAGGCCATTGGCGCTTGGAGCGAAGAGAGTGGAGAAGGGGCCGCGTCGGCTATGAAGGGCATCGAGAAAAGGGTCGCCAAGTCAAAGTGCATCATGCTTATGCTTGGTTGTTGCTCAGCTTGGGCCCAGGAAAAGCTACCATACACTGTGCACGGAGTCGACTCGAACGACACTCTCTACGGCGGAACTGAAGCTTACATGGAGGAGCTCCAGGGGATCGTCAATTCTCTCGTCGGGGAGGTTGTCGCTGATATCGAGGCGCTGGCCGAGGGAAGTATGAGAAGCGACTTGCTCATAATGCTCTCTGATGCATTGTTCACGTATTTCGAGGAGAAGAAAATGGTGGGCAAATTGCTGAAGAAGGCGGAGGCTGGAGCGGGTGCGAAGCACACAAAATGGCTGGCACGCCTTAAAAGTGCAATCCAGGGAGACCAGTGAGCGTATATGGATTTGAATAGAGAAAATTATTTGTGGTTTGCTAAGCAAAGTGACTCTTTGTGTTTTATTGTGATCAGGACTCCATCAAAAATTCAATCCTCGTCCTCCCATCATTGACTTGAAGGATGTTGAGAGCCTCATACTCGTCAATACAAGCATTTAACTACGACGATGCAATGAGTTGCGATGAGTGAAAAGGGTTAGGTTATGGGGATAAGAATTATTGCAGTGGTTACGGAGGAGACACATCTTGTATGAAAAATAAAATAAAATTTGAGTGCGGCGGAATTTCGTTCTCAACGCTAACGTTGTCAACTCGTCGCTCCGCTCCTTGTCCATTCTCACCTGCTCGACGGTGAAGCCCTTTCGAAGCACCATTGCCTCACACACTCCAAATTCCACCTCAGCTCTGTTCTTAACACTGTTATTGTAATCCCTGATAATACCAAAGATTCTCGACGTAACGTCTTCTTGACTGCCACCACGAGCGGTTTGGTTATCGAGAAGAGACGCTTTGCTTTGATGGGTAATGCGAATCGCCTCATCCACGTCCTCAGTTGCTACAAAGTCACTAAAACGCAGACGAGCCAGGGCCTGGGAGAGGCGGAGGATGGACAGGAGCTGCAATGAGCGAAGCGGCGAATCGCGGTGGTTTAGGAGAGGGCGCGTCTTGTACAGAAGTACGAGCGTGTGCAGTTTTCGTCGCTTCGCTCTTCGCTCTGCCTCACCTGACGTGCGGTCATGACTGTCTGATCTGAGTTCGACGAGGACCCTCCAGTACGGTCCGAGCAAATATTCTGATCTTGCCCACGAAGAGTGACGTAAGCCTCGACAATGTATGGGGCGACTTCCGAAGGGACGGACGGGACGTGTTGACGGGCTCTACTGATGTATTCCCTAACAACCTCGGGCTTGATTGGCTTGTCTTCATTTCTTCATCATCATCGTCGTCATCATCATCATCCAAAACATCCATCTCATCCTGCGAGCTGTTTAGCCGAGCGGCTGCGATGAGGGATGGCGAGAAGCGAAGCGACGAGCAGAAGGTTGTTAGTTATTGTGGTGTAGTAGTTTACGGTCGTCGCTTCGCTTCTCCCGTCCTTCGCTCCAGCCGTCGCTCCCCCTCCTCGCTCCCCTCACCTCTCTTGGCTGCAGAGTCAGCAGCTGTCGAGCCGCTGTTCTTGTGAACAGAAGTAACGTGGCGAGCAAGGGCAATATCGTGGTCGGTATCTGCGACATCGAGAATGAGGAACATGAGATCAAATCGAGAGAGGAGAGAGTTGGGAAGGTTGATGTTCTCCGACAGGCTTTTCCTTCTATTATACCGTCCGTAGAGCGGGTTGGCGGCTGCGAGTACGGCTGCGCGAGCGTTAAGAGTCGCAGTGATGCCGGCCTTGGCGATCGACACAGTCTGCGATGAGCGGATGGGGGGCGCGAGCGAAGCGAGCGCGGGAGGGGTTGTTAATTATTGCGAAGTAGTAGTATTCGGTCGTTGCTTCGCTCCCCCCCCCCTCACCTGCTGCTCCATGACCTCGTGGATGGCTGTGCGGTCGGATTCATCCATCTTGTCGAACTCATCGATACAGCAGATGCCCTTATCAGCGAGGACGAGAGCACCGCCCTCCAACGCCATGTCACCTGTTGTGATATCCTTGGTGATGGCTGCGGTAAGTCCTACACCCGACGAACCCTTTCCGGTGGTGTAAACCCCCCTGGGTGCGACACCACTAATGTATTTGAGCAGCTGCGACTTGGCTACTCCCGGATCTCCCATGAGGCAGATGTTAATATCCCCCCTGATCCTCATTCCGTCGCTGAGCTTCTTCTCACAGCCACCTACGAGTTGTAGGAGTAGCGCACGCTTCACGTCAGCGTGCCCGAAAATTTCAGGGGCTATAGACCTAGCCAATCTTCCGATGGGATCAGCACTGAATGCCACAGCCTCAACCTTTGACGCGAGCTCGGCGTTCTTCTCATCGTCCTCGTCCCTCTCGTCGTAGGACTTCTTGTGAACCTCGATCTGGTACGCGTTGAGGAAGGTGTCGGCAGTGAGACCGGCACGGAGAGCCTTGTACCCCTGCAATGAGCAAAGCGAAACGCGAAAGAAGTTGGCATGATGAGTTAGAAATATAGCGTTGCTATGGAAGTTGGCGCGTCTTGAATGGAGTTACAAGAGCGTGCGGTTTGCGCCACTATTGATTGCGTTGTTATCTCGTCGCTTCGCTCCTCGTCCAATCTCACCTCGAACTTGGTGGGAAGGAAGACACCGGAAATGGTAACGGTGTCCCCGGGGCTCGTTGTTCTGGTCAACTCTCCAGTCACTTGGACGTTCATGCACCTAGGAATGTGTCCGATAGGCACCTGGTTGGGCAGCTCCTGAAGCTTGATCTCCTGAAACTTGGTGAATTTGGATCCTCGGGTCTGGGGGTAGACGGTCTCCTCGTTGGACGCCCCCTGGGTCGAGCACTGTTCCGTGGGACATTTCCTAATTGGGGTGAAGCTCTTTCCAGCGGTCTGCTGGAAGATCTCGAAGCCGCACCTGTCGCAGGAGTAAGCACAAACCTCGCAGTGGGGCTTGACATCTGATGCCCTGGTGATCATACCCTTCACCGAGACAAGCTTGCCGATGGAATCAGAACGAATATGACGGAGGGAGAAGGATACACGTCCGGACTGGCGGGGGACGATTCGCAGCTCGTAGCGGCGAGAGAGGATGCTGCGATGAGCGAAGCGAATCACAAAAAGGGTTGGGATGAGGGATGGTGAGGAGCGAAGCGACGGCAAGAAGGTTATTAGTTACTGCGCTCTAGTAGTATACGGTCGTCGCTTCGCTCTTCCCGTCCTTGCTCCCCCTCACCTGGGGAAAGCCTGCTTGTTTTGCTCCTCTGCCTCCAGCCCGCCCTCCTCACCACCCTCATTTCTCTGCCTCTGACGATTCCTCTCATCAGTCTCAATCCTTTGGCGCTGGAGGATGTCAATAACATCTTCCCTCTCACGCAGCAACTCAAAGTTGGTGGGAAGGAGAGTTTCGTCTGCAAGCATCTCATCAACCCCACTGCAGATGATTTCTACGTATCTCTTCGCATTGCCCTCAATCCTCTCCACGAGATCAGCACCCTGCTCCGAAAATTTCTGGAGCTCCTCCAGATTAAATTTAATTACAGGGCTCGGATCGGCTCGATCTTTGACGAGCTGCAAAAAGGTTAAATAAGGACGAGTTGAGTCAATTCCAGTAGTATACTCAGTTAAAAATTTCAAAACGAGGGCCTGATCAGACTCATACAGAGCGCGTTTGTTGTTGTCCTCATCAGCCATTGAATTTTGATCAAATTGCCTCCAAATTCTCCCTCCCCTTTTCCCCTTCCCCCTTTTGCCCCCCCTTTTGTATCAGAAAACGAAGTGCGCATGTACAGTATTTTAGGACGCGCAAAATGTATTTTTGTTAGGGCTAGGGAATTTATTACGCGATATATTGTGGCGCGTTTCACTCAAGAAATAGGGAATGCAATGGTTAGGGGCGTCTAAAATGATCGTCTTTACGACAATTTCTCTATCCTATGCCACAACTATAAACTATATCGACCCTGCGGATTTTGATTTGCGTTCTCTCTTAAAATGTGTTCCCTATTTTCCTCCTCCTCTTCCTCCTCACAGCCTTCTGTAAAAAACCCCAAATCATGGCCACAATGACGGCATCCCACGCCCAATTGGCGTCGTTGCCCCTAATGATGGCAGTGTCGTTATCCTCCAACGACGCATTAGTCCAATTATTGTTCAATGGTGAGCTAGTCTCCCTCCCTCTATTCTCCGCGTTGTTCACCGTTGTGCTAAATTTCGATGTATCTTAATGTTTAAACTCTAATCTATACCTGTTATGGATAATTTTATTACAATTTATCTCACTTTTACTACTTTATATACCCTCTACTTGTCTCATTATTGCTAACACCATCTATTCTCGTTCTTTGCCGAAACTAGAGCACAAAACTTTCTTAGAGACTCTTGAGGCTGAGGCGAAGGTCGACTCCAAATTTTCTGAGCTTGCAAACGTTAAGAAATTTGAAGGAAAAATCGCGGATGACCCTGCAGATGCGGAAAAGGGTGAGCATGGACGGATCAGCGGGAAGGAGATGACTAAGGGAGCTGGAATGACTAACACAAGTTTCCGTGTCCTGTGACCCCCCTCCCCCCCCTCCTCACTTTGCTTAGCCGCCAAGAACACTGCCCTTTACGAGAAGTCTTACCAAATAGCTAGTTCCCTCCTCAAGAGTTCGGCAGAGCACTTTACTGGGAGTTCCTCTAAATCCACCGAGGCCATTCTTGCGCATTCCAAGAAGTTCTCGAGTCCCAAGGCTCTGATCGACGTCCTTCTCGTCCCCAAGACCCGCAACGATTATATGCGCCTCATGTTTGGATCCTCTCCTACCAACCTCATGGAAACTCATGACGTTTGGATGAAGACCAACGCCCCCTCCGCTGTTACCCTCACCTCTAGAAATCCCTCGGTCGCGCCCCCCCCTACCCCTCATCCTCCCGCCATTCTATACTTTTCCTCACAACACACTGCGAAAATTCTTCTGAGCTCATCCCCGGAAACTCACGTTGCGTATTACGAAGTCACGAATGCATCCTCGTCCCAAAAGCGCTTCGACGCCCAGCTCGTGGGACTCGTCGGGGGAAAGCTCGTCATTAAAGTTGACTTGAAATCTTACGGATCCTTTGCCATTCGCTTCAACGTCAAAACCTCCCCGGAATCATTTTCGCCGTGGTCCCCGTGGAGCGAATGGGCAACTATCGACCACACCGAACAATCTGCTCCCATCGAACCCAAAACTGACTTCGCAAGAAGTACCAAGTCAAACCTCCTTGACATGGTGAAGATCCGCAATGACTACCTCGTGGGCGTCAATGAAAAAACTGAACGGACACTAGAGTCCCCTTCTTCGTCGGGGAACCAGAATTTCCTTCGCCCCTTCTGCGACGAGCTCCATAGAGCCGTTGTTAGGGCCACAGCCGTGGCCAAGAAGCTGAGCGATCTCATGGGCAACCACTTTTCGCTACCGTGCGCGGAAATTTACGGGAACTGCGAGCTTGGTCAGGCCCTCATGGTCACCCTCGACGCCCTCGTCTTCCCTCCAAGTGCATCTTGGAAAAACGCCGGAAAAAAAGCAAACAAAACGGATCCCCGCATTTTTCAACGCTTTATCGCGGAAATGCTGGAGTGCAACCGCTTTGTACCTTTTCTCTCGGACTGGGCGGTCACCTCCTATGATCTCGAAATGTGCTGCGAGGGGGCTTCCCTCAATCGACTTTTCCAGCTCCTTGTCGAGTCCAAGAAATCCAGCCTAGAGTTTTCTTCCAGCGACCTCAAATCCGCGGGCGCTAGGACCGACTGGTTCAAGGACAAGCAAATTAACATGCTTCGCAGTAGAGAGTTTGAGCTCAAGACCCAAGAGGCGAAGAGGGAAAAAGATGAGCTCGACCAGGTCAAGAAGGAGCAGCAGAGGCTCCAGCGAGACGAAGAATTCCAAAGGAAGGCTGCAGAAATCGCCAACAACCCTGACAGTAGCCATACTGGAGGAGGAGGCGACATGGAGGGTGCGGGACCGAACAACACCGTTGATTTCAAGTCCAAACGTGTAATCCTCCAGAAGCTCAACGGCCCTGACGCCGTGCTTAACGGGCGCAGCGGAATCGTCCAGCCTTATGACTTGGACAACGACCAATACGCCGTCAAGCTCACCGCACCGACTCCCGACTCTAAGTTTCCTTCTGACTCCCGTTCTGCTGTCACGGTCTATGACTATCAGCTGCGCCTCATGAACAAGAAGGAGGAGAAAAAGGCCAAGACGGACGAAGCCGCTGCTATCAAGGTAGAGGAGGAGAAGAATTCCGCCGCGAAATTCAAAGCCGAGCGCGAGGCCGAATCTAGGGACGAACAGCTTGCTCTGAAGCTGGTGGAACAGCAACTCCAAAGGGAGGGCAAGTCTTCGAACCCCCCGTCCCCCTCCTCTGGGCCTCCTCCAGCCAGCACGGCGATCGGAGGCAACCCCAAAATTGTCATTAAGAAAAGTATCACCACAAATTCCCGCGTGTCCAGGAAGAAGGGCATAGTGCGCAGCTTCAACAAGGGAATTGGCTACATCCAGTACGACGACCCCACCTCCAGAAAGGGGACGAAAAAGCTCAAGATCTTTTTCAACTTTCGGGAAGTTGTCATCCCTGAAAGCGTCCTCCATACGCTCAAAACGCAGTACGCAAAAAATACTTGGACGACAGCGCATCTTTTTGAGGGCTCCCATGTCAACTTTGAGATCGGCTTGTTCAAGGGCAAACAGGTAGCGAACCAGATCACTATAGACGAAGTTGAGGAGAAGCTTCGCAAGGAAGTCGAGCTCCCACCCCCCCTCGCATTTTTTCATACCGCGCACAAACCGGACACCCTCGTCCCTACGGGGCCGGCACCCCCCCTGTCATCCCGAGCCACCCA
>Ga0115006_10000986_pt1 | contig 16871 bp, 12 predicted proteins | sample ArcOceMetagenome_3_FD_88943 | JGI IMG/M metagenome (GOLD analysis project Ga0115006, IMG submission 88943) | Marine eukaryotic phytoplankton communities from Arctic Ocean - Arctic Ocean- Svalbard ARC20M Metagenome | ecosystem: Environmental > Aquatic > Marine > Oceanic | place: Arctic Ocean...
CCGCTGGCCAGCAACCCCAACGTTTCATACTTTATCGCGGTTGCGCTATAGTGGCCGATAAAATGGGCCAAACCGCAAAGGTCACGCATCGACGGTTTTTTGTCCCTCTTGACACGTTGCAGATAAGACCCAATCACCTTCCAATACCCAATGACCTCAGCCCTACCCAAAGTTTCATCCCGTTCCATACAGTGATAGGCGCCTACAAGTGTGTGATACCGTTCATCAAGAAGATGCCTATCAGTTTTTGAGATCATGTAGCGCTCTTGGCTACTGAGGCTTTAGAGAGGCAAAGGCTGGGCCAAGCCTGCAGCCAACGCTTGGATTAGAAAAGAGCCCTTGACGGCCAGTACATCACCGCCTTTCTACGCCCCGGTCATGGCTGAACGCCTGCATTGCAACAGCGCGTTAGCGCCCCCAATAAACTGACCTTGGGCGCGCGCCGTACGGGCGCGATTACCGCGGCTAATTGTTGACCTTCAGGCATAACTGAGAGTAGTCTTAACTTGGGGGACTTATTAAATGTGTCAAATGTTTGCGGGTCAAGATCAAGATCGCTATGAGTCAGTAACGCGCCGTTTACGGCTGAACGGTCAGAGCACATCAATCCGGCTAGAGCGTTCTTTTTGGAATATTGTGGATCAAATTGCAGCGGAAGAACAACTCAGCACCCCGGCTTTTATCTCGAAATTACACGCGGAAGTCCTTGAAATTCATGGTGAAGCACTGAATTTCACCTCACTGCTGCGCTGCGCCTGCACGATACATCTTGGGGAATATGAAAAAAACGCCCCAGCCAGTAAAACCGCGGCCGAATAAAATCACGCGGTAGTATAAGAGTACTACCAAAGCCACCAGGTACCGACATACGCTCACTATTACTGTAAGTTATAGGAGGCAAGTATTGGCAAAATTGATACACTCAATGATTCGCGTGCTCGACGAGACGCGTTCCGTTGCCTTTTACCAAAATGCATTTGGGTTAGAGATTGCAGACAGGCTGGATTTCGACGGCTTTACTCTGATTTATTTGGCTAATGGTGAGACAGACTTTGAACTTGAGTTAACAGTCAACAAAAGCCAGGACGGGGCCTACAATCTTGGCAATGGCTATGGCCATATTGCCGTTGTGGTCGACGATGTCGCCGCAGAACACGCAAGATTTGAAGCCGAGGGCCTCGCACCTCGCAAACTGGTGGATTTTAAGAACAATGGCGTCGTAATCGCCAAGTTTTTCTTCATAGCCGACCCAGATGGGTACGAAATTGAAGTTTTGCAGCGCCAAGGACGCTTCAAATAATTAAGGGGGGAAAACCCCACATGTTTCGATAGGGAGGAATTTATGACCAAGGAAACTAACTCAACAACCTTAACCCGCAGGGCCCTTTTGGGCCGAGCTGCCTCTGCCGGATCTCTGGCAGTGATTGGTGGCGGCTTTATGGCCGCACCAAACGCTTCATGGGCACTCACGGTTAATGTTATCTCCAGCCACCAAATGGCCACTGTCTTTCAAATGGCTCGGGATATTTATCCCCATGACCAGATTGGCGACGAATATTATGTCATTGCGGTTAAGGGCTATGACAATGATGGGGCCAAAGACATGATCGCCGAAGGCGTCGCGGCATTGGATGCCTCGGCTCAGGCAGCGGGCTTTGCCGATTATGTCAGTGTCGGCTGGGAGTCCGATCGCGTCAAACTGTTGACGGCGATGGAAGACACTGGATTTTTCCAAACCATCCGAGGCGGGCTGGTGACAGGACTTTACAACCAAAAAGCGGTTTGGCCGATCTTTGGTTATGAAGGCGAGTCCTTTTCTCAGGGCGGTTATCTCGACCGCGGCTTTGATGACATCAACTGGTTGTAAGGGAGGATAATCCAATGGTCGCGAAATTTGATTTAAACGACGATAACGTCGTAGTGGTTATCGGTACTGGCGCCGGTGGCGGCGTTCTGTCTAATGAACTGGCGCAAAAGGGCGTCAAAGTTGTGGCACTAGAGGCCGGTGGTCGTTATCTGCCAGAAGATTACGTCAATGATGAATGGGAAAGTTTTGGTCAGCTGGCCTGGACCGACCCACGCACCACATCGGGCGACTGGCGGGTCTCGCGGGACTTCTCAGGTCTGCCCGCATGGATCGTTAAGGCCGTTGGCGGGGCTACAACACACTGGGCAGGCGCATCCTTGCGCATTCAAGAACATGAATTCAAAACCCAGACCCATTACGGCAATGTCGAAGGCGCGAGCCTTTTGGATTGGCCGATCACTCTGGCAGACTTAGAGCCCTATTATGACAAGGCGGAGAAAAAGCTTGGGGTAACCCGCACCAACGGCATTCCCGGCCTGCCTGGAAACAACAACTATAAAGTTTTTGAAGCTGGCGCCAAAAAGCTGGGCTATAAAGAGGTGCACACCGGCCGGATGGCAATCAACCCGGTCGATCATGATGACCGCATGGCCTGCCAGCAGACCGGATTTTGTTTTCAGGGATGTAAATGGGGCGCAAAATGGTCGGCAGCCTACACCGATATTCCCCGCGGTGAGGCCACTGGAAATCTAGAGGTGCGCGAGCACGCCCATGTGGCGCGAATTCTTCACAATGACCAAGGCAAAGTCACTGGTGTTGAATATTTCGACAAGGACGGCGCCCTTCAGATGCAGAAGGCGCGTGTTGTTTGCGTTGCAGGCAATTCACTTGAGAGTCCACGCATGTTGCTGAACTCAGCCTCTTCAATGTTCCCAGATGGCCTGGCAAACTCATCAGGCATGGTGGGTAAAAACTATATGCGCCATATGACCGGATCGGTCTATGCGTCGTTTGACAAACCCGTCCGTATGTGGCGCGGCACGACAATGGCAGGCATTATCCAAGATGAGGCCCGTCATGACCCAAGCCGAGGCTTTGTTGGTGGGTATGAGTTGGAAACGCTGGGCTTAGGTGTTCCGTTCATGGCAGCGTTTCTTGATCCCGGTGCTTGGGGACGGTCGTTCACATCTGCAATGGACAGCTATGAAAACATGGCCGGTATGTGGATTGTTGGCGAAGATATGCCGCAAGAAAGCAATCGCGTCACGTTGAACGATGCTGTGAAAGATAAATGGGGTCTGCCAGTGGCTAACGTGCATTTCACCGATCATCCCAACGACATCGCAATGCGCGACCACGCCTATCGGCAGGGCAAGGCGGTCTATGAAGCCGTAGGCGCAACCCGTACCTTCCCAACACCGCCCTATCCATCAACGCATAACCTGGGCACCAACAGGATGTCGGCAAAAGCACAGGACGGCGTTGTGAACAAATGGGGCCAAAGTCACGATATCGACAATCTGTTTATCTCTGATGGATCCCAGTTCACGACCGGGGCGGCTGAAAACCCCACCCTGACCATTGTCTCGCTGGCCATTCGACAAGCAGACCGAATTGCAAGTGAAATGACCCGCAAAGCGCTTTGAGCAAAAGCGTCTTTAAAAGCCAAAAAAGGGGGTCGCTTTTGGCGGCCCCTTTTGCTTTTCTCGTTTGGCCCTGTGTGACTGTGCACATACGGTTAAACCGTTGCTCATAAAGCCACGCTTTGAGAATTCTCCAAACAGTCTCAGAACGCCACCGCAAGGCGGGGTAAACCTCACCACCTTTCTTAAGACAGGTTAGCTATGTGTAATATTTAGTTAAAATTTATTTTTGAAATTCAACATCACCAGTGCGGGTCAGGCTATTAATCAAAATGCTCAAACCCATAAATTGTCGACGGCAGACAGCTGATGCACTTTATAATGATCGCATGTTTGAATTAATTTCGATCCAAAAGGCTGGAACCTCTGTTCGTCTTTTAGCTGTCCAATAGATGTATCACACGCGAAAAAATTACATCAAAGTCTGCTATGCCCTATTTCTCATGCCACCCGATACTGCCGCAATATGGGAATGTTGAGAACAGAGCTCACCAAGCAATAAGCGACAATTACAACCGTTTTATGGGTCTTTCACAGCACCTGCCCCGCCTCAAAAGATGGTTAAGCCCTGATCATCAGTACCAAGGTCAGCAGGGCCAGTTTCACAAGCATCCAGCGTATCATTCATCTGTCATATTTAAAAAAACCAAACACAATTATGAGGAATCATCGCGCAGAAGCAGAACAGAAACTTAAAATACAAGAGTAATTAGATAAATACTTTAGATTATAAATTATAATATAAAGTAATATTTAATCTACTAATTATAAACAAATACAGTCATTATTTAACTCTCCTTATAGGTGTAAGTAATAATTTTTTATCTATTCTAAGGGTAATCCATATCTGTGGGATAATATTCTTAGGGGGTGCCGTCATGACGGCTGTTATAGATCAAATTTCTAGTCGTAAAAAGTTTCTTCACTACATTTTTAATAATAATTATATCAATCTAAAAATGATCAGATGCCCGACAGGGGCGCTGTTAAAATTAATATTGCAGATATGTGGGGCATGTATCGTCTTTTCAGGCTGTTCAGAAAATGGTCCGGTCATTGCACATATACCAGAAATCACGCCAGCACCCGGCGACAGCCCTAGCAATACAATTGCCGACGGCTACAGCGACGAATATGCCACGCAATATGGGCTCGTCTTAATCAAGGCAGTAACATTAAACAACCAAGGATACACAGGAAAAGGCGTCCGGGTGGCGGTGGTCGATACCGGGATCGACCACGCACACTCTGAATTTAAAGGGCGGCAAATTTTGGGCACTAATTTTGGCAATGACGCCCGTGGCATTGGTTACGACAGCGATGGGCACGGCACACATGTGGCTTCTATAATTGGCGCAAACCGCAACGCGTTTGGTATGCGTGGCGTCGCATACGATGTTAGCCTTTACGACTATCGTGTGGGCCCAAATAACAGTGAGGGTTATCTTCCTGAACTGGCCTCTGACCGACAGGTTTCCACCGTATTTCGCCAGGCAATCACTGACAATATTAACATTATCAACAACAGCTGGGGCAGCGAAACATTAGTGACAAGCCTCACAGCTAATCAGGTAAACCTATACTATAAAAATAGCATCGCTGCAGCACAAGCGGCACAGAAAAACGGCACATTATTTGTTTTCGCAGCTGGCAACGAACGCCAAAACCAGGTGGATATTTGGGCCGGCTTGCCCTATCATGCTCCCGAACTTGCAGGCAGTTGGCTCATAGTTGTCGCGATCAACGACACTAACACAGAAGCGTATTACACCAATCGATGCGGGGTTGCCCAAGCATTCTGTGTCACCGCACCCGGCAGCTCGGTAAAAGCCGCAATGGCCAACACAGGCAACAAGCATATTACCTATAGCGGAACCTCAATGGCGACGCCGCATGTCTCCGGCATAGCCGCTGTTTTAATGCAGAAATTTCCAAGCTTAAGTGCCAGCGCCATTGCCACAAGAATAAAGCAAACCGCATCTGTTGCAGATTTAATCGGCAAAAACGGCGAAACCATCGAAACCCATGGAATGCAGGTCATGCGCGCGATCTTTGGCCATGGTCTGATCAATCAAACTCAGGCCAGTGCCCAAATTGGCACTCTCACCATCGCCACCGGTAAAAATTTCTTTGACGGGGGCTCTGGAATTGATATCACCCAGCACAGGCTTCGGTTGCCTAAAGGCCTGCCATCCGCCGTAACACGTCAGATATTATCAGACAGCTTCATCGCTTTTGATAGTTTTGACGGAGCCAATTTTGAAGTTCGCGGCGATGAGATCTTTCCACAATCAAATGCATCAGAACCACGCCGGGTACTGGGATATGGCAACCATAAAAGCCAAAGTTCGAAACGGAGCTCCCAAGATGATATCATCGGCTCAGTCGCTTTCGGCCAGAACAATGAAAACCGGCTGAGCCTAACAGAAGAGACTATTGGCAACACGTTGGTTGGGCGAGATTTTTGGGATGAAAAGGCAGGATTGATTGGGCAGCCAGACTTGTTCGATAATACCAGCACCCATCAATTCAAACTTAAAGCACAGATTTCGAGGCAATTGTCTTTTGAAACGTTTTTCCAACTAATCAACCAGACGGATGGCTCCGATCCCGGCCATGGCGCAACCCTTTTAATACAAGCGACACCACATCTAAAACTGCACGCAACCGTTTCCCGATGGGCACTACCGCTCAAATTAATCACCACGGGTTCGGGCAATGTCATCGCTCCCAATCTCAGCACCACCGTCAGTTTTGGATTGCGGCACCAGTACACAGATAATATCGAGATTTTCGCAAATATGGCACAATTTAATCTTGCTGACGTACATTCCACACCTCAGTCGTTTGGTCTAACCTCCGCAGTCTACAGAAGCCACACACTGGGTGTGGAACTGTCAGCCCACGATGGACACCGCCTGAGCATGGGCATATCTGACACCGGATCAATGGTTGCAGGCGATCTCACCTTGATGGCCGCAACAAGCCGCAGTACCGATGGCACGGTGCATTACGCCGAGAAAAGCTATAGTGGCTTCAGATCTTCCAGTTACTTGGAGAATATGGTCTTTTTTATGAGCGCAACCGTACCCGTTAAACAGACAGGAAACAGCCAGTTATCTCTGGATATCAGCCTGCAATCAGGGTTTGATCGACAGGGTGCACCAACACAATTGGGCTTTAAAATGTCCTATGTATTTTGACAAAAAACCAGCTCTCCACAGCATCTTTTGGCCACGCATTACGCCAGCACGGGACCAAGAGATCTGATCCCGCATAGCTGCTGACACCGTTTAAATGAAAGCCGGCACCCCCTTTACTTTTTAACTGTGTCAGCGGTTCTATACCCATGGCCCTTGACTATTTGGCCTGTTCAAACCAAATCAAAGGCTGCACTTTTGCAAATGGCAGTCATGGGTCCCAACACTGCAACCGATTAAAAGAGATTTTCGAAATGCTGGAGTGGCAGATCATATGCTAAAACACGAACGCGCCAGTTTTGTGATGCAACGGCTCGAGCAGCTTTACCCCAACACGCCGGTGCCCCTGAATCACAACAATATTTTTGAGTTGTTGGTGGCTGTTTTACTCAGCGCGCAATGCACCGATGAGCGCGTCAATCAGGTCACACCGGCTTTATTTGTATTAGCCGATAACGCCACAGAGATGCAGCATGTACCGCAAGAGGTCATTTATAAAATAGTCCGCCCTTGCGGTCTTGCACCTCAGAAATCAAAGGCCATATCAACCCTGTCGACTATATTGGTCGAACAATACGGCGGCGATGTGCCCAAAAACCTTGCCGCTTTGGAAACCCTGCCTGGTGTGGGCCATAAAACTGCGAGCGTAGTGATGTCTCAGGGTTTTGGCCAACCCGCCTTTCCTGTGGATACGCATATCCACCGCCTTGCGCAACGCTGGGGGTTGACCAAAGGCAAAAATGTCGTCCAGACCGAGCGCGATCTAAAAAAAGCCTTTCCCAAAGACGCTTGGAACAAACTACATTTGCAGATTATTTTCTATGGCCGCGAATTTTGCTCAGCGCGTGGGTGTGACGGTCGTGTCTGCGAGATCTGCACCACCTGCTATCCCAACCGCAAGACACCTTTCAAAGCCCGCAAACCTTAAAAACGCCGCCTGCACTCTACCACCCACGGCCCCATGGCGGTCAGGCGGCCTCTGTCAGAATATCATCCAGCACCGCAAGGATCATATCGATGTCATCGGCACCAATCGTCAACGGTGGACGAATTTTCAAAATATTATCTTTCGGACCTTCGCTGCCCAACAAAATGCGGTGTGCACGCATGCGGTTTTTGATATAGCTGGCCAGGGCCGTCGCCTCGACTTTGCTGACCTTATCGGTCACAAGTTCCAGCCCGATGAACAACCCCATACCGCGTACATCGCCGATAAACATATGTTTGTCTTGCAGACAGCGCAGGCCCGACAGCAACCGCGAACCCATGATCTGCGCATTGTTTTGCAGTCCCTCGTCATCGACAATATCCAGAACCTCTTTACCAATCCGGCACGATAGTACGGAGCCACCAAAGGTTGAAAAAAATTCTGGGCCCTTGGCAAAACTATCAGCTATTGCACGGGTCGTGACAACAACACCGATGGGGTGCCCATTGCCGATGGGTTTGCCCAAAACCACCACGTCAGGCACCACATCTTGATGCTCAAACCCAAAGTAGTGATCGCCGAGACGCCCAAGGCCCGTTTGAACCTCATCCGCGATGCAGACCCCGCCTGCCGCGCGAATTTTGTCGTAGACTGCACGCAAATAGCCCTTGGGCGGAATGATCTGCCCACCCACAGAAGGAAATGTTTCGGCAATGAAGCCCCCCAACGGGATACCTTTGGCCACAAGCCGCGCGATGGCATGATCAACCTGATCTGCATAGTTTTGCGCCCGCTGTGCATCGTCACGCCCAAACCGGCCGCGATAGTCGTCAGCCACATCTACCAATTCCACCCAATCGACCTGCCCGATGCCTCCGGGGGCATTAAACTTATATGCTGATATCTCAATCGCTCCAGTGGTATTGCCATGATACCCATGATCCGGTGTGACAATGCCTTTGCCAGATGTATGCGACCGTGCAAGCCTCAGCGCCAATTCGTTGGCTTCACTGCCCGAGTTGACAAAGTAACACACCTCAAAGCCGGCTGGGAATTTAGACAGAATTTTCTTGGCAAACGCCGTGCGTGCGGGGTGCAGGTATCGGGTATTGGAATTCATCCGCTGCAATTGATCAGCTGCAACCGCCTGAATGCGCGGGTGGGCGTGACCGACATGGGGGACATTGTTATAAGCGTCAAGATAAGGCCGCCCCCATTCATCAAACAAATGATGTTTCCAGCCGCGTAGAAACATAACAGGTTCCGTGTAACTTAGCGCGAGATTATCCCCAAATTGTGCCTGCCTATCAGCCAGAACCTGGGCCTTATCAGTTGGCGTATAGGCCGTTTTATCATCCGGCAAATTAAGAAGAGCAGCTGGGTTTGGGCAAAGCCGTGTCCAGAAGTGTCGCGCATCTGGATCGGCAACTCCCGGCCAATCATCATCAATTCCGTCAATTGTTAGTGCCAGTTGAAAATGCAGGTGCGGCGCCCAGCCACCATTTTGGGTGATATCGCCCAAACGGCAAAAGGCCTCACCAGTTTGTACCAATTGCCCGATCGACAGCTTTTCGTGGACCTCGGGATTGAGGTGACCGTAAAGCGTATAAAACGTTTCACCTTCCGGCGTGTCATGCGCCAGAATAACCACCCCGCCGTAATCAAGCGGCGCAGTACGGTTTTCAACAACATGCACCCGCCCCGTAACGGGCGCATGCACCCAGTCTCCCTGCGCCGCGAAGATATCAATACCAAGATGTACGGTGCGGCGATCCGAGGCCAGCCACCGGCCTTTGCGAAACGCCGGCGCGGTATAAATCAGACGCGGTTCGTTATAATATCCCAGCCAGACCGGATGGTTGAGCGCAAACTCTTGGCCGACACGGGCGGCCTCTGCAGCAGGCAAGTCAAAGGGGTTTTGCGGCCAGCAAGAGGCCTCAACCGAAAGCGACCCCATTGGTGCCTGAGCTAAATCCACCTCCATCAACGGCGCAAAACGGCCCCGCATCTGATGTAAATACGTCTCTATGGCAGGTGCAGAAGGGGTCACTGGCAAACCACAGGCCACGCGCAGACGCGCGTTTAAAAGGCCCGGATGCAGCTTGTTATTCTCAAGAAACTGCCAAGCAGGCGCTTGCGAAATAACCACATATGGATCATCGGGATGCGCCTGAGCCATCAGCGTTGAATTGACCACACTGACGGCAAGACGCATCTGCAACAACGGCCACAACGCATCAAGTTCTGCCGACGCGAGCGGGTTTTCTGCGTGATACCCCGCGACAAGTGCTTCAAGCGCCTCTGCAGGATCTGACCGGTCCAGCACCACATAAGCCGCAGCAATCGCCAGATCACAAATCCGCGGTGCCATGCACATGTCGCCCAGATCAATCAAACCGGTAATACGGCGCGGGGCGCAGACCTCATCCGACACTAATATATTGTAATCATTTATATCATTATGGACTGCTTGAATTGGGAGATTTTGCAACTGTTCCAAGATCACGCTGAAATCCATCACGATTTTTTGCAAGAGCCGCCGTCTGCCAGGGTCAGAAATAACCACGAGCTCTGGCTTGATCCACAGCGCCCGCATCAGGTTCCATTTAAAGTCCCGCTCAAGCGCTGGGTGACAAAAGGTTTCAAACACACGGTCAGTCGCGCCAATGGCCCGGCCAAGATCATTATCCAATGCTTGGGTTTTCGGCCCGCTCTGGGCATAGTTCCGCCCCGGCAAGCGGGTCAAAAGCCACAGCAGACGCAGATTTCCATCCGCATCAAGGCAAGTTGTACATGCCGCCCCTTGCTGTGTTGCAATCACCTCTGGGTACAAACCAGCCAGCTGCTGGCCTTGCACGTGGGTCAACGCCGATACCTGCATTTCGATGAGCGCACGATCACAGCCGGGGCGCATCACTTTAAGAATATATCCCTCTCCAGCAGAGGTTTCGGCGAGAAAATTTAAATCATATTCACCCGCCAACTGCGTCAGCGTCGCTTGTATTCCCCAGTGTTGCGCAAGCGCATCAGTCCAATGCAATGTCATTGAGCAGCCTCCAACTGGCATATCCATTCGATCTTACAAAGCGGCGACAGCTCGCAATTCAACACCTCACTAGTCCCCTCAGGACTAAAAACATCAAACCTAATTTTTACAAAACCGCGCCTTGTCAAATTCAACAGCCTTCCAAAAGTTTAATGGCGCAGTATCGATAGCAAATAGGTGTCAAATAACAAGATCATTTATACCCATCCACGACCAACAGCTTTTGAAAGCACAATCAAGTGCAGATTTCCCTGAAGCACAGGACGGCACAAAATCAGGCAAAAGTGTTCAAGCCGCTCCTCCTTAGCACCCAGCCCTGCGTTCAAGCCAAACACCTGGTTGCACCTAGGATTATCTGCCTTCACTTGGCTCAAAAAGGCATCCATGCCTGTCTAAATTCTAAGACTTGACCAAATGCCACACAGTTTCTTGCGCAGGGCATTTACCTTTCAATCCGCCCGCGACGTCACGATTGGTGATTGGCTCAATTTGATAATGCGCCCCATAGACGTCATGCACCTTCTGACGATCAATCGAAAAGGGTGGACCGTTCATCACAGCCTGATCATATTCAAAGCAAATCAGAAATTGTGGGGCCAACTGCGTGATAGCCGCTACATGCGCGCCATAGCGCCCTCGCATCTCTGTCGGAAACGCCACCAGAGCCGCACGATCATAGATCGCGTCAACCCTACCTAGCAAGTCGCCAGACAACTCAAAAATATCGCCTACGAAAATTTCAAGGCCCGGCGCGCTGTAACGCAACAATTCCCCCTGTACTGAGATTTTAGGCGCAACGCCAAGATCGACAAATAACTCTTCGACCGCAAGTTTGCTCAGCTCTACACCAACAACACGGTGACCTTGTGATAGCAGCCAAGCTATATCTCGTGTCTTGCCACACAAGGGGACAAAAACACGACTGGTCTGCGGCAATGAAAGCCCAGAGAAATGATCGCTCAGCAGAACATTTACCGCGCTTTGGTGAAATCCAATTTCATTTTTTTCCCAACGCTTATGCCAAAAATTTGGGTCCATGGTATCTCCTTATGACAGGGCGGCAAGGTAAGGCACCGTGCAAACCGAACCCCATACCTATCATCGTCAAACAGCGCGACAATAGCGTTTTATCCCTCTGGTGGATTTTCAGAGCCATATCTGTCTATGTCAAGACTGACCTCTACACCGTTCAAACTGACCAGCCCGCACCGTCATCACATCCGGCACACCAGCTGTGGCCTAACACCACCGATGTGTGGCGTGCGTTGTAATTGTCTTCGAATACCCGCAGATGACAGCCCCGTTTGATATCTCATTGCAATTCTGCGTCCTGAATCAAATCTGTTATTTCGAATTTGGTCACGTCAACCAAACCCAAGTCAGAAATACGCAGCTCTGGGATGACAACAAGCGCCAATAATGAATGCTGCATAATGGCGTTGTTCAACCAACAGCCACAGGCCTGCATCGCCTGTAAGATCGTTTGTGCCGCCGCCGCAACCTCTGCGGCAGGGCGGTCCGACATCAAACCAGCAATGGGTAATTCAACCAGCCCTATTTCGTGGCCATCTTTCCAAATGGTCACACCACCTCCGACGGCACCAAGACGGTTTGCCGCCGCCGCCATCATCGCCCGATCTGTACCGACCACGATCATATGATGGCTGTCATGGGCGACCGTGGATGCGATGGCCATAGTGCCGTGATACCCAAAGCCCGACACAAACGCATTGGTCACCGCCCCGGTGCCCCGGTGCCGTTCTACCAGCGCAATCTGACAAATGTCTCTATTGGGCTCCACCAGCCCGTTGACCACTGGCAAAACGGCGCTCAGCGCTTTGGTTGGGGCCTGATTTTCCACGACACCAATGACTTTTACAGTCACCGTCTGCGCCTGTTTCGGCGCCGGGACTTCAAAATCGTTTCGATCCAAAACCTTACCAAGGTGCACAGTATTTTTAGACGTGTTTGGCCAATTGTAATGCGGGCAATCTGTCATCAGCTGACCGCTTTCGGCAACCTTGTTGCCACGTGCATAGACCACGTCGATTGGTAAAGAGACAAGATCACCGGTCAAAATCATATCCGCGCGCCGGCCCGGTGCAATGCTGCCCAATTCGCGCTCCAATCCGAAATGACTGGCCGTGTTTATGGTGGCCATCTGCAGCGCAATCAATGGATCGCAGCCGCAGTCGATTGCATGGCGTACCACGCGATCCATATGGCCCTCATGCACCAATGTGACCGAGTGGCAATCATCCGTGCATAAAATAAAATTTCGCGGATCGAGGCCCTTTTGCGTGATCGCCGTAATCTGGCTTTGCACATCATACCAAGCCGACCCCAGCCGCAGCATCGACCGCATCCCCATACGGGCGCGCAATATTGCATCTGCTTCGGCGGTACCCTCATGGTCATCTGCCGGCCCACCGGCTGCATAGGCGTGAAATGCCACCCCCCTGTCAAGCGCGGCATAATGGCCGCCAACCACCTTTCCGGCCTGCATTGTGGCGGCGATTTCAGCCAGCATCTTGGTATCCCCGGCAATCACCCCGGGATAGTTCATCATTTCACCCAGACCAATAATACCAGGCCAAGCCATTGCTTCCGCCACATGCGCGGGCGTGATTTCAAATCCCGTGGTTTCCAAGCCCGGTGCAGAGGGCGCACAAGACGGCATTTGGGTGTAAATATTAATTGGTTGCAACAACGCCTCATCATGCATCATGCGCACGCCATCCAATCCCAGAACATTTGCGATCTCATGGGGGTCGGTGAACATTGTGGTGGTCCCATGCGGAATGACGGCCGCAGCAAATTCCGCCGGGGTCAGCATGCCACTTTCAATATGCATATGCCCATCGCACAGACCGGGGATCAGATAGCGCCCCCCACCATCCTCGCACCGGGTGGCAGGCCCAATGCAATGAGACGCATCTGGGCCAACATAGGCAAAGCGCCCTTCGGTGACAGCAACTTGCCAACCCAGCAAAATCTCACGGGTCTGGACATTGACCAGCTTGCAATTTTTGACAACCAAATCCGCAGGCTCTCTGCCAGCAGCCACTGCCACAAGGCGCGGCACGGCTTCGGCCCAAGATTTAAGTTTGCGTTTTTCCAAATTTTCACTCACATCAATCGTGTTAGACTTCAATCTAGGATGAGGCTCATTGAGCTGTAAAGCCCTATGTTTGGGCAAAATGCATCCTCAACCGTCTGGCAGAACCGCATCAAGCAAGACATATCTTACGGGCTTGTGAGCCAGTCTCTAGGCGCTTTTACACCGGCGCCTGCAAGCTCTGCAAATTTACAAACACCCCAAAAACAGCGTGAGACAGGCTTTCAACTCTCCAAAAGGGCTTTTAAAAGCCATCACAAGTCGTTGCACCCGTCCAGCCACGACAATTGCCAATCCACAACACCGCATACTGCGGCCAGAAAACCGCAGCATGGATATGGATCAAGATATGGTTTCAACGAATTTGGCCCCTTACACGTTTGCTCCAATCGAAAACCAAGCGTGTAATATATTTTCCAAAGGCTTGATGGGCCATGTTTGATGAACGCACTCTGTCGTACCAACACCCCTTAATATTTGTTCAGCTTGATATTTATTCGCCGCACTATGATATCACGCCTCGCCCGCTAGTAGGCCGCATATAGAATGTCAGTTAGCGCGCCCTCGGTCAGGGCAACAGGGTTGCCCCGCATTGACGAAGATCCAAGGCTGGCTTGCGCGATGCTTTGCAACTCATCTTCCCGCACTCCCATCTGCGACAGCCGTGGCAAACCGTGATGTTGGGACCAGTTTTGCAAGGCCGCCATGGCTTGTTTGGTCTCAACCCCAAAGGCGTCGGAAATCCAGGTCTGAACCTCGGATATGCGCGCTGCGGCAACACCTGTGGCAGCTTGTGCATTGGCGGCAAGCACTGGCGGCAACAGCACGCCACATACGGCCCCATGCGGGGCAGGTGCTACACCACCGATAGGGCCCGCCAATCCATGCACAGCACCAAGGCCAGCATTTGCCAGCGCAAGCCCGCCACACAGCGACACCCAAGCAAGATCATCTCGGGCGCCAACGTCTTCGGCCTCCATCAGCCGCACCAAAGCAGCCAAACCCAGTGGGATAGCGTTGCGGCACAGCACATCGGTCAATCTGTTTGCCTTGGTGCACAGATACGGCTCGATAACCTGCGTGATCGCATCCAAACCGCTGGCAAGCGTCACCGATTTTGGCGTCCCATCGGTCAGGGCGGGATCAATAACCGCCACATCCGGCAACATTCTATTATCTCGCAGCGAGACTTTTCGGCGCGCAGACGGCACGCCAATCACAGCATTTTTTGTCACCTCAGCACCTGTCCCCGCTGTGGTAGGAACAGCAATAAAAGGCAGCGGATCGGCCTCAAGCGGCAGACCCCGGCCCACCACCTCAAGGTAATCCATCATCGGTAAATGCGCCGGAACAAGTGCTGCAATCGCTTTACCCGCGTCAATGACAGCCCCTCCTCCCAATGCGACGATAACCTGTACTTTCGCAGCCCGTGCTGCGGCGACACCCGCCTCAATCATGGCAATATCCGGCTCACGGCCAACTGCGAAACGGGCAACAGGGGCCAATTGATCGGCCAACCAGTCGGCGCGCGCGGCGGTCGCACCATTGACCAACATTGCCCGCTGACCAAAGCCCTTGGCCGTCACTGCAACCTCACAGGCTTTGCCTCGCCCAAAACGGATTTCAGAAGCTGTTAAAAACACCAGCGGATTTTCGGACATCGGCGTCTCCTATAGGTCATAATATTTGCATCAAACCAGCGTGATCGCCACAAGTCTAGCGTTGCGAGAACATTTCGCCAAACATCACCCTCTGGCGTCTTTCACGGCAGGTGACGCCACAAGGTATCAACGGATCCCAAATCCACATCAATTGATACGCCCCGAAGAGTTCGGCGCGTTAAAAATGCGCCGCATCACCAATGCTGTCAGATACATCGGCACCTGATAGCAGCCCAAAAATATCAGCAAAGGATCAGTTGTTGCCTCCGGTAGTGCAATCAGGAAAAGCGCGAAATTACGGTTTCCAGCCACCACAGCGAACGGCACAGCAACGGTGCCCCATCCCAGTTTTCGCAAGATTAGGAACGCAACAAGTTGTAAGCCCATATTGGCAACAACAGCCACCAAAACCCATTGGAGTACCACCAGCGGCGACGTTTGCAGTGCAGGACCCACCGCTGACATCAGACCAATCACCACAATGGCCAGAACCAGCGATGTAAACCCGTCAAGGGCGTCACTGTAGCGCGTATTCAGGGTCGGAAAGGTCACGCGGCGCAGAGCAAAAGACAAAAGAACCACACACCAAATTGCCACCAACAATTTAATCGCAGCCGCAACAGCATCGGCAAGATGGCCCAACCCTGAAGACAGCCAAAAAATTGGGATAATCGTCAGGGGCAGGATCGCGGTGCCAACAATCAGCAGCCGGAACGCCGGTTCGGGGTCATGGCCTAACAGTAAGGTAATATTCGGTGTCGCCGTCACCGAGGGTGCCGCCAGCATCAGCACGATCACAATCGCAAATGTCGTATCGGAAAGCCCTAAAGGGATAAAGACAGCCAGCGCCATAAGCGGCAACACCAGCTGGAAAATCAGCGCGACTTTCAAAGCCCCCAAACTGTTTCTTAATCCCTCAAGCGTGGCTTTCGCACCAATTCTAAAGGCTGTTAGAAACAGCAAAAACAAAATCATTTGCGGCAAGAACGGACGCAACATCTGGGCTATGTCTGGTAGCAAAAACCCCGCCAATAAGCCACAGGCCAAAGCATAGCGTCCGTGGCGTGCGACAAAAGCAAATAGCTCAAGCATGCAAGGCACGCCCCCCTCTCCAATACCACCCCACCGTGGATATAACCGTTTTGGATGCCTGACAAAAAGCATATCCAACTCTAGTCACTTGATGCCAATAATTAAATATAGACAAGAACTTCCGTACAGCGCAGGACATGTCAGGTGCGGTCGCACTCGGAGCACGCACGCCCGCCTCTTGGTGTTATCGCATGAACAAGCCTCAGATGATATATGCTGCAGAATTACGGCAGAAAGGTATTTTACACCTCGGTATCAACCAGACACATAACTGACACCGCCGCCCCCAGGTTAGATCGGTTTTCCAGCAATCACTCAGGTATTATCTTTGCAATCCATGCGTCGTCTCGGCAGCGCAAAAACATCACGTTTTACA
>Ga0115006_10000987_pt1 | contig 16864 bp, 4 predicted proteins | sample ArcOceMetagenome_3_FD_88943 | JGI IMG/M metagenome (GOLD analysis project Ga0115006, IMG submission 88943) | Marine eukaryotic phytoplankton communities from Arctic Ocean - Arctic Ocean- Svalbard ARC20M Metagenome | ecosystem: Environmental > Aquatic > Marine > Oceanic | place: Arctic Ocean...
GCGGCACCAGCGCGTGCTACACGCAGCGCTACCAGAACGCGCTCGTGAGCGACGGCGACCCCAACGGCGAGGGCTCGTTCCGGTGCATGCTGACCAAGGCGACGCCGCGCTAGTGAGTGCGGCCAAGCACACGAGAGCTTAGCTAGGCAGATGTAATTCAGAAATAGAGAAATTGTTAGCTTACAAAATATAGCAGCACCGAGGATCCAGCAGATCAAGTTTGAAAATACAAGATTCATTTCTCTCATTTTCGTCACGCGGCCGCGGGGCCCAGCGCAACGCAGCCTATGATAGCACCGGCCGTCGCGTCGTACTGGCTGCCCAGCATCACTGGCATGACAGCACCCGCCGCCGCGGGGCTAGACGAGCTGCTCGCGCGCTTCCACACCGCCAGCGGCGAGCCCGCGCGCTCGATTGCGGTGGTGGGCAGCTCTGGCAACCTCCTGTTCCGCGGCAACGGCGGTGGCATCGACGCGCACGACGTGGTGCTGCGGGTCAACGACGCGATCACGGCGGGGTACGAGCCGGACGTCGGCTCGCACGGCTGCGATGCGGGCGCCACTGGCACGAGCCGCGAGCACGTGAGAGTGGGCTTCTACGCAGGGCTCGACGAGGCCGCCGTGCGCGGCCAGCTGTGCTCGGGCGCCTTTGTCGCCGTCACGAGCGCCGGCGGCGTCTCGCCGCAGGCTTCGGACCTGCGTGCCGCACAGCGCGCGGGCGCCGACGGCGGCGTGCTCATCAGCTGGGACTTCATGCTGGCGGCGCAGGCGGCGGTGCGCGACGCGTCCACCGGCAGCAGCTGGCCATCGACTGGCTTCCTCGCCCTGTGCGTCGGCCTCGCAGTCGCGCGCCACCTCGGAGCGCGCGTCACCGCCTACGGCTTTGGCGCGTGCGAGCCGTGCGGCAAGTACTGCGACTGCGACGGCTCCAACGCCACGAGAAGGCGGGCGCTCGGCCACGCCACAGAGGCAGAGGCGCGCGCGAGCGAGGCGGCGGGCAGCGATGGCATCCACCCCTTTGCCACCGAGGCCGCCGTACGAGCGCGATGGGCGGCGGACGGCCACATTGCGCTGGTCGAGCCATCGTGCGACGGCTTTCCGAGCTACGATTCACCTCCGTCACGTCCACCTCCGTCGCTTCCACCCTCACCCTTCGTCCTGCCAGATAAGCCAGTTCTGTTCGACGATGTGGAACCTCTTACCGTCATCGGCGCGGCCATCGTCATGCTGGCCGCCACACAGGCCATCCAGGCGCTGCGCGAGGGCTGCCGCCGACGCGTAAGGCGCGAGAGTGCCGCTGACGGAGTAGAGCTGCCTGAATGTGATGATGGGAGCGCGTACGACCTGCGAGCCAACGATGCGGCGTCGGCCGTGCGGATGGCCCACTCCGGCGTGCCACTCGAGTGATCGTCGGAGTGAACGTACGGTACGTTCGATTGATTTTTAATTAACTTACGGATCGCCGGGCTTTCTATTCTATAGACCTATACTGTAATGAACGTACGAGCATCAGCGCGACTCATTCTGGTCCCGTTGAGTGTCGTTGTGCGTAAACGGCTCCGTCGGCAGCAGAGCCGCTCGCTTGGCGCGCTTTCGAGCAGCGCGTGCACCTGAGCCCACCTTTGTGGGGGTGGACGCATTTGTAGCTTGCATGGAAGCATTTCCAGCTTGCATGACCCTCAAGCCCTGCATCATCTCGCCATGGCTGCTGTTCTCGGACGAGTGCAACGCCACGGCTGTAGCCATGTGCTCGCCAAAGACATGTTGCAATGGCAGCTGGCTCGCCGCGGAGGAGGCCGTCGCGTTCACGTGGACGAGCTGAGAGAGCCTCGCCGTGCTCGGCACTTGAAAGCCCAACATGCCCATAGCAACCAAATCGGCGATGACAGATTGCAGGAACTGCGCTCCAAAATAGAGTACGGTGCCCGTGATGAGCAGGCATGCCAAGTAGCGGAGCCACTTGGGGCCGATCAGCCGATACAACATCATGATGAGCGAGTCGTCGCCGTAGCGGCCGGGAGGCTTAGGCAAATGTGGATTCGAGTTTGGCTCCTCTTGGCCCGTTCCCGCAGGCAGCGCGTCGAGCTGCGCCTTGGGCACGAGCTGCAGCGAGAGCATGACCCGCCCCACCTGAGTTGGGTCGCCGTTGAGGTCCTTGCGCTCATTGTTCGTGATTGGCAGCCAGAAGCGAGCCTGCTTGACGAGCGGATCGAGCTGGTCCATGGGGTCTTCGCCGGGGCTGCAGCACCCTCCACCCTCTGCGCTGAAGAGGCTATCGCCGTAGGCGCCGGTAATCCTGGCATCGTCGTCGAAGGGGTCAAAGTCTTCGATGTTGCCTTCGTAGTCCTGCAGGTAGGCGAGCGAGCAGTATGCAGGGCGCGGCTTGTTGCGTCGAGAGTACCGGCGAAACCATGTGTGCAGGTCGAGCACGGCAGTGCCGAGGCAGTCGTTGACCGAGATGACGTCAAGGTCCCACAGCTGTACCGTCAGCCGCGAGTTCTCCGATTTGATGCCATGCCGCGGGTCGAGCGTCACGGGCCACTTGAGGCGGTAATTGAAGGCCGCCTTGCCGCTCAGAGCGCGCGCGTGCGTGTCGGTGTCAGACCAGTCGTCCGAGTTGCCAAATTTGAACGAGCAGTACAGGTCGCACATGCCCGAGTCATCTGCGCTCTCAGGGTCGAACAACTGTGCCTCCCAGCACACGACGCGCAGCTCGAGATCGAGCGGCGGCCCTGGCTCGATGTCGATTGATGGCTGTTCAGCCGCCTGCTCCGGCGTCAGCAGATCAACCCACATTTCGAGATGCCCCTGCGGGTGGCTGCTCTGATTGCAGTAGAGCGATCGCCTTTCCAGCGGTGGGCGCGCACGCATCTCCTTTTGCCAGCGCTCCGACCAGCAGCGGTCCATCAGCGAAATCTCGGTCGTGCCGATCAGCTCGTCACCGTCCCAGTCGTGGTCCCAGCATTCAATGACCAGCTGCGCCTCGCCGGGGATGCGCGTCGATAGCTCAAACCGCTGGTAAAAAGGCGCATCGACCACATCGTTCAGGTGGTCCTCACGGGACCCGAGGGTGGTGCCACCGAGTTTCACCTTCAGGAAAGGATCAGCGTAGCGAGAGGGCCCTTTCCCCGCCTTTGGGAGAATTGCCTTGGCGCGCTCGCTGCCCGCAAGCCTTGCCGGGATCTTGACGCCACTTAGGAAGTCGCGCGCACGAGCGGCAAATCCAGCATCCCTCTGTGGCAGACTGACGCCGCGAAGCACGTAGACCCTGACCACGTACTCACGCGGCGTGGTCAGCTTTGTCACCGTCGCGCGGTCTGCCGCGGGCAATGGCCGCCCCAGTGGCGTGATGCTCAGCAGCGCATGCATCGTTGCCGCCCTGCGCACACGGTCGCCCTGGCCTGAGGAGATGGCGAACCGCTCGTACGGGACATCGTCGAGCTCGAGCTCTGCGGGCAGAACGGCGCGGCCGTTCATGTAGGCTGGGCTGTCGCCAAGCAGATCAAAGGTCTTTTCAAGTTCGTGCTGCTCAAAGGACATCTTGATGAGGCTTGCTTCGATGGTCTGCATGTCGAGGTGCAACTTTGCCTTGCGGCCGAGGGCCTTGGTGCGACGCCAAAGTGAGCAGCCGACTGCGTTTGGCCGGCTGAGCTCACGACGGATGCGGAGATGGCGCGCTGCATCCCGATGCATCTTCTCCTCTAGCTTGTCAAGCTCGCGCTCCAGCTCCTTCTCGCCTGCCTCGTCGAGCTGACCTGCCTCGTCGAGTAGCGCGGATGTTGCTTTGAAACCGAGCGAGTGGCTCATTCTGAACGCCGCCTCGCCTACCGCCACGTCGAAGGCAGTGGTGCCACCCCGACGGAAGCAGCACCAGCAGCCGTATCGAGCGCAAAAGCACTTTGCGCTTTCCGGCTTCGTAGCTACCTTGGAGCTTTTACTTCGCACCTCGGCCACCTCTTTGCCCTCAGCATCCGGCACGTCGTCTTCCGTCGGTTTGATCTGAGCTTTCGTGCCATCAGATTGCTGTGCGCCGTTTGCCGAGGTGCGCCGCCGTCTTTTCCGCTCGCCCTGTGCCTTTGCGCCCCCACCACCCGCGGGGCGTTCCTCACTGCTCGTGCTCTTCACGTCCTTGAGCGACTTTTCAATCCTTCCACGGGCTGCATTGCCCATCTTCCTCCCCGACTTGTTGCCAGTTGGCTTGCCTGGCACCACGGGCCGGCTTGCCTCCTGCAGACTGTTGCCCCTCTGTTTGAGACGTCCAATCACCAGCCGCGCACGGCGCATCGGTTCAAGCTTCGCCCGCGCAGACCGCCCACGCACTCTGCTCTGGATTGTTGACGCCGCGCGGACCATCGCATCGACGTCCATTTTCGGCGCGCTCGATGCCGAGGAGTCTTCGGGAATAGTTGCTGGCGCTGCGACAAATGCTCCGAGGTCGTCTGGTAGGAAGACAGAGAGGTCAATGTCGGTGGAGCCGAGGAGGGGCGTGCGCAGACCCCCGAACAGCGCGTCCTTCACGAGCACGCGCATTACACTCATAAAGATCGGATTGGTTGGCAGTGACACCTGCAGCTCGAGGACCTGGTTGTGGAGCGGGTTGGTTGCGGAGGGTACGCAGCTCGGCCGCGTGGCCGCATGGCGGAGGTCAGGCTTGCTCGCCACCCCTGCTGCAAAGGCCAGCTCTGCCGATCGCGAGCTCCCTGCATCAATCTCTACAAACGGCTTCTGCACCTCAGTCACTGCATCCAACACGTGCAGGAAGCGGCTTGCCTTCTGCACGGATGGAATCCGAGCCCGCGGTGGTGGGCTACCCTTGATCACGTTCTGAAGACCGAGTACCGCCACGTGCACGCTGGCCTGCATGAAGTCGGGCGTGAGGTCGGGCAGTGGCGCAGTTGATGGCGAGAGCACAGGGAAGCGGCCGCGTTGTCGCAGCAAGCGGTCCGTCGTGAATACGGCCTTTTTCTCAGAAGGAAGGCGAACCAGCTCGAGCTGCACGAGTACGTCGCCAAGTTGGGACGTTGCTAGGTCCGAGCCACGCATATCAAACTCGAGCGGGTCCCGCAGCGCATGCCAGCTGGGCCGCAGATGCCTCAGTGGCGCACGCTTTGACCTTCCCTCCTCAGTCATCTCTCTTCGCACGACAAATCCCCGGAAGCTCGACTGCAGCTTCTGTGCCGCCTTGTTCATCTGTTCGAGCCTGGCAGCCGACGCGGAGGCAAGAAGCTTTGTGAGCTCGGCCGTTTCTGCCGCCTCCGCCTTTCCGGTCACATTTGCTCCAGCGAGGCTGCTGGGCTCAAGGAGAAGCTCACAGCTTCCTATCATGTCGTCAGCATCAAAGCGATCCCAATCCCAGACGTTGAGCGTGAGTGGCGGTGCATACTGCTGCTCGGGTAGCCACAGCTGTGCTCGCATCGTCTGAAACCACTGCGGATTTACCGAGTCCCACTCGACGTTGCTGCGCGGCAGAACCCCAGTGTCGGCATGAAGCCTGTGGCCTGCAACTTCCAACGTCACATACGGGTCGACGAGCCCATCGTCATCAGCCGGAGGGATGTGGCGCCCCTGGAAGAGGTGGACCCTCACCTCGTACGGGGAGAAAGGCAGCGACGAAGGCAGCTCGACGGGCGGCCATGGCGAGATTGGCTCAGGAGTACCGACGCCCTCTGCTCCGTCGACAACGCCAAGTTTGACGTGCATAAAGAGAGAAGGCAGCGCCAGCGTATGCGACGGGCTCCTCCTCGCCGTCTGCGGCTCGATTGGCTGCAGTCTAACCCATGATGGCGCGAACTCATAGGGTGCTTCGAGCAGCTCGTTGACAGGCAGCCGCGCAAACGCCAATCGCCGCGCGTGCTTCTTGGAGCAGAGATACACGAGCACATCGGCGAGCTGCCTCGTGTCGGCAGGCAACCTCATCTTGGTCAAATAATTGACCTTCTGCAGCACACCAGGCTGCGCTGCGGCCGTGTCGCCGCCCGTGATGAAGTCGCCCCACCCATCCAGGACTGGCACGCTGCGCGTCCGATGCACGTGGTTCTCGACGACTAGCTCAATGAAGACCTCGTCACCAGCATCCTGCTCCGCCTCGTTGCCCCTGATTGCGGCCAGGCTCCCCTGTCCCGCCTTTTTCAGCTTCTGCGAGGTAGTCCTGGCCGCGTGTAGCACCTCCGACTCGCCCAACGAGGCATCCAAGTCGACACCAAGGATGACGGCGGCCTGAAGCTCGTACTGTGCCCTCTGGGGTTCCGCAGAGTACTTCTCGACGTGGCGCATCATCAGGTGCTCATGTCCACCCTTTGCCTTTTTCTTCTTGGCAAAGAGCGACGTGCCCTCATCCTCACGCCGCATGACGCTCATCTCCAGCAGCAGCTTTCCCCGCCACTCCGATGCGCTGCGCCCCTTGCGTGATGCCGCCCTCCTCCGCTCGACCAGCCGCTGCATCCGTTGAATTGCCTTTGCCGCCAAGGTCTCAGCGCCTTTGGCTACAGCTTCCACCACATTTTCTGGCTCTTTGTCGGTTCCGTACAGGTGCCACCACCCAATCAGTGGCACACGGCCACTCAGCACGTCGTCAAAAGGCACAGTCAGTACATCGATGTCGTCGTCAGCGGAGAACGTGTCGCGGTCCTTGACGGTAATCGTGATCAATTGCCCGACCGTTGGCATGAGCACCGGGATCCAAAACTCCTGCATCCACGCGGGGTTCTTCGATTTGATTGCTTCCGTCTTGGCACCGTAGCCGTTGAACTTCAGATGCACGAACGCGTCCAGGCCCGCCGCAGTGGTTCCGCCAGTGGCAGTCTTGTCCATGTCCGGCAGCTGCTCGGCACGGAGAACGCGCACTCGAAGGAAGCGCAGCTCACGTCGCATCTCAGGCAGGCACATCAGCGCGCTGCTCGGGTGGTCTTCTTCATCATCCTGATCGTGCGCCACTGCCTTGTCGCCGGGACCAAGGAGCGTGAGCGACAGCCGCACATAGCCCTGCACGCCTCCTGCCTCGTCGTCCACGAGTGAGGTTGTCACTGCCGAAGTGCCGGTCATGCTGAGGCTGAGCTTGAGCCCTTCGCGCGCCCATGCTGGCGCGGAAAGCGCAACCCACTTTCGATAAATCTCATGATTGTCTGAGTAGTACAGGTGAGGCAGGTCGATTGAGAAATTGCCAATGAGATCGTTTCTGCTGAGGCTGTCCACGTCGTACACCTGGACGTCGACAACTCCTCTGGTGAGGTCCTCCTGCGTCAGGTCCTTGCCGTCGAAGAACAGGTGCTCATCCCACACGACGCTGCGTGCACGATGCTTAGTGACGGTGCGTTGTTTCTGTCCGAAGGCGTTGATCACGAGCACGGGATCGCTGAGGTTGCTCATGTCGCGCCCGACCAGATCCCGTGCCTCGATCACGTGCACCTGTAGCCGGTAGTCTCCCGGCCGGAATGGATTGTTGATCATCTTTTGTACGTGTTCTTGCTGCGCCTGCTTTGCCTCAGCCTGCTCCGCGCTGCTGATTGCCTCGCCTTGGATCTCATCTTCCTCGCTGGATCCGCCGGAACCGTCCTCATCTGGCCCAGAGCGCTTGAGCAGGAGGCCACGCAACCTGCTGCGCCGCGTCCGCAGTCGCACGCGTGACTCTTCCTCCTTGGCCTTGGCAATTTCGACGTCGATGTCCTCCGTCCGCCAGCCAATCTGCAGGCGTAGCTCGCCTTGCACCGTCACGTCGGCCTCGCCACGCCGCCCACCATGGAGCACGGGCAGCAGCGGCATCGCAGCGTGCAGCAGGTCGCCATTGCTCGGCAGCTCGAGGTCTTCCAGCCGAAAGCTCAGCTGACCGAGTCGTTCATTGCGCTGAACTCGACCACGATGGTTCTTCACCGTCAGTACCAGCTCTGTCGCCTCCGAGAAGGTGCGCAAAAACGAGAATCGCGCGGTGCCTTCGGCCCATTCCACAGCGTCCGTCGTTCTCCTACCAACAGGTGTGCGAGCCGCGTGCGTTGAGCTGCCCGTCTTGACGAGGATCTTCACGTACGGCTCGCTGGGTACCAGCCCACTCGCACCGACCACATTGATCACCAGCTGCCCGGCCACGATGCTGCCGAACTCGTAGCCTGGGGCTGGCTCGGGAGTTGTCACGCTCGCACCCTCCTCCTCGTCAGAGCTCTGGGCAGAGCGACCAGCGTCCGCGTCGGAGCTGGATGGGCCGGGCCCCTCGACCCGCTCACTTGAACGCCCGCCGGGGCGGAACGAGGCCAACGAGCGAGACTTGCTGGACATTTTGCTGGTTTGCCTGCGCTGCCAAATTCGGCAACGCGATGGCTTACCCCCCCAAACAATAGCTACCTACCTACGAGCCTCTACTTGTCTAGGCCTGCCGTCGACGTACAAACTCACGCCAGGTACTCCATGAAGCGGCCGCCGTCGTGGACAACGGTCAGCTTGGCACCGGGCCGGATGCCGTAGCCCATCGCGCACTGCATGTAGCGCACGCCGTCGATCTGGTGCGTCGAGTTGATGTGCGTGTGGCCGAAGATGTGCAGCTTGGCGCCGGCGCGGCGCAGCTGCTCGTCGAGCTCGACGGTGCCGACGCCCTTGGCCATCTCGGCGAGGCCGCCCGGGATCGGCAGCTCCTGCCGCGGCAGGAAGTGCGAGAAGCTGACGACGTCGCCGCGCAGCGGCAGCGCGAGCCGCGCCTCGTTGAGCCGCAGCATCAGCCTCGCCGCCTCGAGCTCGGGCACCGGCCACTTGCAGAACGAGTCGAAGCGCACGCCGCCCGGCCTCGGGTCGTGCTTGTCAAACTCGCACGAGTACCACGAGTCGAGCGGCAGCACGGCGAGCTGCGGCGAGAGCTGCGCGGGGCCCGTGTCGACGCCCAGCTCGTCGCACAGCTGCCACAGCGCGAGCAGCTTGGCGACCGAGTCGGCAAACCGCGCCGGCTCGTCCGAGTGCTGCCCCTTTGGGCGGAGCCACAGGTCGTGGTTGCCCGGCACGTAGAGGACGCGGCGGAAGCGCTCCTTGAACGCGCGCAGGCAGTAGCGCACCGCGACGAACGTGTCGCCCACGTCGCCCGCCACGACGAGCGCGTCGTCCTGGTAGGATGTGCGCGAGAGCGAGTCGGCCCACTCCCTCGCGCCCGGGTGGTCGTAGTGCACGTCCGACACGACGAGGAGGCGCGCGGGCGGGCGCCGCGCGTCGCGCGTGCACGCGGCGACGCGGCGCTCGTGGCGCGGCGTGTCGGTCTCGGCGAGCGCGCGCAGCGCGGCGTGGCGCCCCTGCAGCAGCTCGGCGTCGCGCGGCTCGTGGCGCAGCCCGTTGGCGTAGAACCAGTACGCGCCCTCGACGTCGCCGCCGCGCAGGCTCGCGACGCCGCAGCGCGAGTAGGCCTTGCCCCACGCCGGCTCGAGCGCGACGGCGCGCTTGCCGGCCTGCAGCGCCTCGTCCCAACGGCCGAGCATCGCCAGCGCCGCCGAGCGGTTGGAGTGCAGCGACGCGTCCGACGGCGCGAGGCGCAGCGCCTCGTCGTACGCCTCGAGCGCCGCGTGGAGGTTGTCGCTCAACGGGCCGAGGGCGGCGGCGCCGCCCGCGGCCTTGGCGTGGGACGCCGCCTGGAAGGCCGCGTTGCCTCGCGCCTTGGCCTGGGCCGCCGCCGCGCTGCCCTCGGCGCTCTCGCCGCGCGCGCGCAGCACCATCGCGAGCCCCTTGCGCAGCTCGTCGCTGTGCGGCTCCGTCTGCACGCCGCGCTCGTACGTCGCGGCCGCCTCGTCGTACCGACGCAGCGCAAAGAGCGCGTAGCCCACGCGCGAGAAGGCGCGCCCCCACGTCGGTCGCAGCTTGAGCGCGTGCTGCCCGTCGAGCAGCGCCTCGTCGAGCCGGCGCAGCTGCGCGTGCGTCGCCGAGCGGTTCGAGTAGAGCGCCGCCAGCAGCTCCGCCGCCGCCGCCGGCGCGCTCGCCTTGAGCGTCGCGGCGAGGTCGGTGGCCTTGCTGAGCGCCGACGAGTAGTGCCGCAGCGCCTTCTCATGGTCGGCCACGCGGAACGCGGCGTCGCCCAAAGCCTTGATCTCCTCCACCTTGCGCCGCGCGCGCTGCGTCGCCGCGTCCATCTGCGGCGGCTGCGGCGGCGGCTGCTGCGAGGAGCCTCCACCGCTGGCCTCCTCTGCCTGCAGCCGCCCCCGCACCTCGCCGCGAAGCTCGTCCTTGCCGAGTACGCCCGTGAGATCGACACCCCGCTGCTGCAGGAACGACTTGAGCTGGCCAACCGACCAGCTCTGCAGCTCGTCGGAAGCTGCCTGCCGCTGTGTCACGGGAACACTGGCCATCGGCGCATCCAGCAACGCGTCCTCATGCCGTGGCTCGCTACTGTCAAGTGCGTCCTCCCAGTCGAAGGCAAACGCACCGGTGGCTGCGTCGCCTGTGATTTCTTCGGTGGCTTCGCGGGCAGCGCGAGCGTCGGCCGACGAGCGAGGAGAGTCGAACGATCTCTCGGATGGAGCTGCGGGCAGCGCCGCTGCGGCTGCCATCGGTGGCCGCTCCATGCCGCCAGACTCGAAGAAGGCGGTTACCTGCTCCTCGGTCCAGTGCTGCATCACATCTAGCTCGATGTCGATGTCGTCCGCTAAGCAGTCAGCTTGAATAGCCTCGAGCTGCTCGAGCGTGAGCATGTTGTTGCTGGCCGCGCCACAACCTACAGTGCAGCTCGACCCACACATGGAAGCAGCCTGCATGCGCGCATGCACGAAAAGCCTTCAAGGTACGACAGTGCTACGTAGAAATGACCCACTACTTGCTACACACAACCGGTGTCCGATCCCAACGGTCCAACGGAAGCTCAGCTGTCATCCCAGCCGATAACATGACCGTCTTTAGATACTTTAGATCATTGCTTTTCTATTTTCCCCCGAGAATGAACTGACGTACAGAGGTAACATCACCCAGCAAACTCGATGCCGCGCCACGGCTTTGGCATTGACGCGTGACGACGCTGCCCACATGGCATCGCCAGCACAGGACACGCACGCGCGTCGTGTTGCCGGTGTCGGCTCGCGCGACGGCCTGCATGGCAGGCGCGGCTCAGCTCCTGCCGCGGCCTCGCTGGCCGTCAAGGCCAGTTCCAGCGGTGACGCCATCACTCAGCAGCAACGATGGCTCAAGGAGGCCGAGACCTCCGCGCAGCAAGGCATGCGAAAGGCGACCAGCAGTAGCTCGTCGAACTCCATCTCGCAGGACGAGATTAAGCGCGACGTGAGACGACGCATGTCGGTCGGGCTGCCTGGCGAGGCGCTGCAGCTCAACAGGCGCACGTCCAGCTCCATAGGCACGCGCGTCGCGACGGCGAATCCCGCGCCTACCAGAGCGGTGGCCACGCTGGCCGAGTTAGCCGACACTCTGAGCAGCACCACTCCAGCAGCCGCAGCAGAGGCCGTGACCACCTCCACCGCCGATGCCGCCGGCCGCAAGCAGCTTCAGAAGCAGCTGACCAAGCCGCGAGCCCGCTGGAGCCTCGTGGCCAACGCGCACCGGTACGAGCTGACGCAGAACGAGGTCGAGCGGCTGTCCGACGTGGCGGGTACGGCGGCACAGATGATGCGGCTGCGCAACGCCTTCAGCTCGAACGACTTCAACCAGAGCCTCGCGGCGGGAAAGGAGATTGCCGGCGGCGCGGCGCCGAGCAGCGGCAAAGCGCCGAGCACGCCGACGCGTGAGAAACGGAGCCCACATGGCCCGGCACGGCTGATGCACCTGCACCGCGAGCTGCTGGGGCTGCTGCGGCCCACACAGTCGGTGCCAGACATTGCCGAGGCATCGCGAGTGCCCGACGGCGCGTGGGCTGCCGTCGCAGCTGGTTGGCAACTGACTGACCGACCGGGAGAGGCCTCGGGCTCGGGCTCTCTCGCAGGCGCGCCCCATGCTCAGGCGTGCGCGCCTCCTTTGCTTTTGCACGCAGGCACGCAACCAGCCAACCGAGCAGCGGCTCCGGAGCCGTCGGCAAGGCCGCCGCGGATGCCCGCCCTCGCCAGCAAGGTGTCGTCGCTCTCGCTGTCGACGAGCCACCGGCTGAGCGGCGGGCACAAGCACCAGCGGCGGGGCAACGTGATGCCCGACGAAAGCGGCATGATCAGCAAGGCGTTCCAGTGGCTGACGGGCGGCGGCGGCGGCGCCAAGGGGCGGCCGAGCTCGATGTACGAGCTGTCGCCGACGCCGCTCTCGCAGGTGCTCGACGAGTTTCTGCAGACGGAGGCGACGTACCTCGACGACATCCACCTCGTGATGCGCGACTTCTTCGAGCCGCTCGCGGCGCCGCTGCTGCCCGAGGCGCTGCACGCGGCGCTCTTCGCCAACCTCGTCGACGAGCTCGAGCCGCTCCACAGCGCCCTCGAGGAGGCGCTGCGCGACATCCCGAGCGCGGCGCCCGAGGAGCGCGTCGGGCTGCTCGCCGAGGCGTTCCGCGGGCTGCTCCCCGAGTTCCCGTGCTACTCGACCTACTGCGCCAACTACGCGTACGTCGCCGACGCGCTGGCGCAGGTGATGGAGGTCGAGGCGGCGGCCGACGTCATCGTCGCCGCCGAGGCGCGGCTGGGCCACCGCGGCGCGCGGCTGGCGGCGCTGCTCTTCCGGCCGGTGCAGCGCATGTGCGTCTACCCGCTGCTCTTCAAGGAGATGCTCAAGCAGCAGGACCAGGACGTCGACCTCCACCGCGCCGCGCTGCACCAGACGATGATGACGATGCAGACGGTCGTGATGCAGGTCAACGAGGAGGTGCGCGCGCTCGAGACGCAGCTGCAGCAGCTGCAGCTGCTCGCCGGCTCGATGCTGCAGCCGGGCTTCGCCTTCCAGCGCGATCTCGGCAGCGTGATGAGGCGCGAGACGCGAGTGCTGCTCCACGAGGAGGCCGTCGTGGCGATGCGGCAGGTGCCGCGCTCCTCGCTGTGGCGCAAGGCGCGCGTCATCGAGACGACGTGGTGCGTCTTCACCGACGTGCTGATGATCCACCGGCGGCAGAGGGGCGGCGCCGTGCCCAAGAATGACGGCGCCAAGGGGAAGGGGCAGATCGCGGCGCTGCTGCCGCTGCTCTCGATCTCCGTCGACCCCAGGCCGGGCACCGACACCCTCGCGCTCCACCGGCGGCTGCCGCTGCGGCCCGGCTCGCGGCGCGAGAAGGGGCGCGCGTACGAGTGGCGCTGCGACGTCGGCAGCGAGACCAACATGCTCAAGCTCGCCAACAAGCTCGAGGAGCGCAAGGCCGCGCTGCGCCAGGAGCTCTTCGACGAGCAGGCGGGCGGAGAGGCGTCGTCTGGCGGCGCGCACGGCGGCGGCGCGCACGGCGGCGCGCACGGCGGCGCGCACGGCGGCGCCGCGGCGGGCGAGGAGGCCTCGGCCGGCTGGGACGCCTCCGAGATTGCCGCCAAGTGCAGCCGGATCTCGCCGATCTCGCCGCGCCATCTCGGAGGCACCGAGGCATCATCGGCCGACAGCCTGCAGCGGGTTGGCCTGTTCTTCGACCGCGCGTCGTCGGGGCCGCAGTTCGTGTGGCACAAGGAGCAGGGCCTCGCGACGATTGCCTCGACGCGCCACTCCCTTCTCGCCGAGGGCTCCGCTGGGAACCTCGCGCGGCGCTCCCACAGCATCGGCACAGGCCGCCACGCCGCCGATGGGCTGACCGAGGACTCCGACGAGTCGGCAGACGGCAGCGTCCCCTCGCCGCACAAGCGTCTGGCGGGGCAGAGGACCCGAGGGTCGCTGCCCGCCGTGACGGAGCGCAACTCTGCGCGAGAGCAGGAGGACGCGCCCGCGGCGGCGAGCGAGGCGGCGGCGGCGGCGGCGGCGGCGGCGGCAGCGGAGGTCGTGCAGAGGCGGCGTGCGGAGAAGGCCGAGACGGAGGCGTTGCGGCTGCGCGAGCAGATGGCGACGCTCCGGAAGCAGGGCAGCAGCGAGGAGGGTGGCGCCGCCGCCGGCGCGTGCACCTCGCCGCGCTGCTCGATCACCGTCACGCCGCGGCAGGGGCCCGAGCAGCGGCTGGTCGAGCTCAACCTGCAGATTGCGCGGCTGACGGAGGAGGCGAAGCAGCTCTCGATGATGATCGCGCCGCCGCCGCCGCCGCCCCGCTCAGGCGAGAGTCGTCGAGGCTTGGCGACCTTGGCGACCTTGGCGCCATTGGAAAGAGAAACCAGGTCGCCAAAGTCGCCAAGGTCGCCGCTGAAGTCAGCCGAGCGCAGGTCGGAGTCAGCGGGACTCGACGACCCGAAGCTCTCGGCGCTGCTGCAGGATGCGAGGCGGCAGGCCGCGCAGAGGCGCTCGTCCCCGATGGGCAGCCCCGAGCCGCCGCCGGCGCAGCGGATCCGGCTCGAGCTGCGCCGCGCGCCCGTCACGCGCGGCTACGGCCTGGCCATCCGTTCGACGGTGGGGCAGGCGCACGTGGTGGCCGAGGTGGACCCCGACGGGCAGGCCGACGTGGCCGGCGTGCGCGTCGGCGACGTCGTCGAGGCGATCGGTGGGCACCTGATGATCGACGGCGAGACGCCCGTGCCGTACCTGCCGCCGCGCAGCTCCGACGCGGCGGTTGAGCTCGTGCTGCGACGCCCGCCGCCGCCGCCCGAGTCGGCGATGTCCACCCCACCGCGCAAGTCCCAGTCCCGCTGCCGGGTGTCACCCGGGCCGGACGTCGCGGCACAGGCGCAGGAGAATGACGAGAGGGGCTCCCCCTCTCCGTCCCTAGGGGCCGATCCTCCCGAGGTGCCTCCACGGCGAAAGCATTCCAGGGAATCCATCGCCAGCAGGAATGCTGCCGCTGGCCCTCCCGCCGAGCCGCCTGCTCCGGCCGATCCAGAGCAGCCGACTGAGCAGCCAGCAGAGCAGCAGAGCCGGCCAGACGCGCCGTTCATGGCGAAGGTGTCGACCTTCTTTGGCAAGTCGATGGAGATGGTGGGCTCGATCCTCGCTCCTCCCAATGCGAGCGCCGCTCCTCTCGGCGCCGCACCGAGCGCCGCCGCCGCCGCCGCTACTGATGGTGGTGGTGGCGTCGAGACCGCCGACGCTGTTCGTGCGAGCAGCTTGCCCACGCCACGCTTCCCCGCGCCGCCGCGGTCGCTCGCTCTCGGCCAGCGCATGTCTGGCGAGACGCCCACGTCGTCGCCCGTGCTATTCGCGGGCGGCGAGGCTGCGTCGCAGCTGTCTCTGGACGAGCAGGAGAGCCGTCGGCGGGCGTGGATCGCATTCCACCTCGCGAGCGGCGACGAGGACGAGGCTCGGGCGCTCGGATGGGACAGCGAGGAGGCGGAGCTCACCACGCTGTCAGGCGTCACCAGGGTCAAGGCAGCGAAGCCTGCGGACGGCGCACCGATTCCAGTCAGACCGATTCCAGTCAGAGCAGCGAGGCCGAGGAAGCTGTCGGATGGCTTTGGGTCGGAGGATGCCTTCGTGGCCGAGCCGAGTCCTTCGAAGCTTGGCGTGACGCGAGAGAAGTCGTGCACGGACGCCGCGCTGGGGCAGACGGAGGCCATGCAGGCGGCAGCTGCCGACATGGCGCAGGCCGAGGCAGCGGAGCCGGCTGCGAGCCTTGCGGCTGTCGCGGACGCGGAGGCCTCGCGCATCTGGCAGGTGGCCATGGCCGTCACGGAGGCGAAGGCTGAGCGCAGTCAGGTCGGTGGGAAGAACGCGGACGCGGAGGCGCGGGCGGAGCAGGCAAGGGCGGCGTTGGCCACGGAGGCGAGGGCGGAGGCGGCTGAGCTGCTGCATCTGTCAGGCGCGAGCGTGCCAGGCACCGGCGCCAGCGCCAGCGCAGCGCCAGCACCAGCCCCGGCGGCCGCGGCTGGCGGCGGCGACGACGACGACGACTGGGACACGGAGGCGGATTTTGTCGCGGAGATGCAGGCGCCCGGGTCGAATTCTGACCCGGGGGCAGAGGAGAGGGCGGCAAGGGGCGCGGCCGATCGTGGCCGCGCGCTGCTCGGGGCCGCCGGCTTGGATGATGATGAGGTGGCCGCGGCTCCTCCTTCGCGATACGTCGGGCTTCAGAACCGGCGGCAGAGCACAGACGCGGCGCTGTACGAGGCGATCGCCGAGGCCAACGCCGCCGCGATGGGCGCGACCGCCTCGGCCTCAGCCGCTGACGAGGCCGGGGCTCGCGCGACCACCGCGCTCAACGCCGCGACAAAGTGCGCCGACACGGCGCCCACCGCGCCGCCAAGTGCACCGGGCAGCCGGCAGTCGAGCTTGCAGCGGCTGCCCCTGGCATCGAAGTCGTCCAAGCGGCTGGTCGCGCCACCGCCTGGCTCGCCACCCGGCATGGGGACTCTCGGGTCGTCTCGCGCCTTGAATGGCGGTGCCAGCGCGGCCAAGGACGAGCGTCCCGCAGCACCGAGCCGTGCGGCGCTCTCGTCGGCCGACCTGAGCTCGGAGCGGCAGGGTTCCTCGGTTGTGACGCTCGATCAGGTCGCCGCCACCAATTACACGATCGCTCCGGAGCGCTCCAAGGCCAAGGCCGTATCGGCAGTGACGCCCGAGATGCTCGCAAAGCTGCAGCAGGCGAAGGCCGATCTGGCCGAGCAGGAGGCGAAGCGAAAGCAGTAGTCGGCCATGATGTCCGCCTCGCTGATGAGGCGGTGCGCCTCGTCGGACGAGTCGATCGAGGATGATTGAGCGCGAAGAAGCGGCGGCGCTGGTGGGTGCAGTTGTGTATGTGTGTTTTTATAGAGCCTGGTCGCGGACCACATAGTCATTTACAGAGGAGAGCTTATTGTATCATGAGCTTAATTTCATAGGTGGACCGAACCAAAAAAGCCAAGCACGAGACACGCACTTGCAGCCCAGGCACTCAATCTAAGCGAGGAAGGGGATGTAGGAGTCCTAACATTCCTACAACCCCTTGGGCTTGGAGCTCCTAC
>Ga0115006_10000988_pt1 | contig 16863 bp, 18 predicted proteins | sample ArcOceMetagenome_3_FD_88943 | JGI IMG/M metagenome (GOLD analysis project Ga0115006, IMG submission 88943) | Marine eukaryotic phytoplankton communities from Arctic Ocean - Arctic Ocean- Svalbard ARC20M Metagenome | ecosystem: Environmental > Aquatic > Marine > Oceanic | place: Arctic Ocean...
GAGAGGGAGAGAGGGAGAGGGAGAGAGGGAGAGGGAGGGAGGGTGGGAGGGAAGGAGGGAGAGAGAGAGAGAGAGAGAGAGAACCCACGAATTCGTCGTGCTGCATCGGACGATGCCCCTTGGAGTAAGAGCCCGTGGGCGACCGGTAGTCAGGAATCCCACTCTCCGTGCTCAAGCCTGCGCCGGACACAAGCACGACGCCCCGGTCTCCACACTCCCGCAGCCACGCTCGGAGCGTCCTCGCTCCCGCCTCCACCTGCCCCCCCGCCCCGCGCAGTGTCACGAGCCACGCGCGCTCTGCCACCCTGCTCCAATGTTATGCAGGCATGTGCGTGTCTGTCCATAGGTATGCGCGCTCACTATGTAACGTACACAGCGTTACTCACACCTCGCCCAGACCCGCAGGAGGCTCGAACGACAGCTCGGCGGCCGCCGCGAGCGAGAGCGGAGGAGGACGGCGCGCAGGGGGGCAGCCAGGGTGCGCCGCCGGCGCGGGCGCGCCGCACGCGGGCAGGCGCGCGGGCGCAATGAAGCCCGTCGCGCAGCCGACGGCGCTCGCCAGGAGCACTCGAAGCACCCCGAGCATTTCGCCCACAGTTCGTGGACGACTTCAGGGTACGACTGCCCACGAACCCCAGTGAGGGGTCAGCTTCAAGCTGCAGCAGAGGAGCAGACGAAGTTAGTTAGCCTTGCGCGGGCGGAGGGCGCAGTGCGGCGGGCTGGGCCGGGGCGGGCGGGCGGGCGGGCGGGCACTGCGCCAACTCGCATCCCCACCGTTTGGGCGTGCCCGGCCCTGCCGCCGCCTGCAGCGGCCTCGCAGGCGGCATGGGCGCGGGCGGCATGGGCGCCCCAGCTGCCAGGCCCCGCGGTGCCGTGCGCGCGTGGGTAAGCAGCACTGCCGCGCCGCGTCGGTCCCCGTGACTGTCTCTCGCGGCCACCATCCGAGTCGCGTCGGACGCGTGCGTGCTTGCGTCCGCGCCTGCAATGGCCTCGCAACTCACGGTATGTTGTGGGCGCCCGTGTGCGCAGCCGGCCGCTGCCGCGCTGCTGTGCCTCCTCCTGGCAGCCTTGGCCGCGCCCACACGGGCCGAGCTGTCACCGTCAGAGTTCAACAGCGTGCTGGCAAAATTTCGCGAACAAGCCCAGGGCGTGCCGGAGGTAAGCTACCACTCCTTAGGTTTCTGTCACAGCATGGACCGGGTGAGTGCCGTTCGGCGCGGCCAAGCTCAGGCCTGCCCTTGACCGCTTGGGGGTGCCTGGATGGCAGGATGTTCTCTTGCGAACCATCACTCAAGTCGAAAATATCCTGCAATGGGACTCGCCCGATTCGGTGAGCAAGGACAATGCAGATGTGCTCAAAGGCAAGACGTACGACGTGATACTTTACTACATGCCGCCCTTTGTCAAGTTTGAGGATAAGGATGGGTTATCAGACCCGGTAAGATTGCGTGCCGTACTGTAGGCATGCATGACAGCGGCGGCATGCTGTGAATTGACACGTGGGCAACCGCATCCTTCGGATGCAGTCGGCTGAACGCGGGCAGCCAAGTATGCATTTCCTGGTGTCCTGTTCTGTGTAGGAAACCCTCCTCTTCAGGCTTCACACGCGCTTTCAACCAGCGTGCTGCACGGCAATCCAACGGGCTCGTGCGCATTCTCTGATCCTGACGTCTTCCGAATTGTCCCTTCCGTGGCTTTTGTGGTGTCTTTCGGCTCTTTCCAGGGCAACGCCTTGCAGACGCGAACCCCTGCCAACGGGAAGCTGACGGGCGTCACAGTCGATTTGCTCGTAATGATGGAAGCCGCGGCTGGGGTCACCTTTCGCTATTTTTATCCTTGCCGTAGGGCGGACTATGATGCAGGCACGTGTTCAAGACACTCAAAAAAGTTGCTGGAATGCGTTGCATGGAGAGTCGTCCTTGGCCCTGAGGCTGACATGGGTCTGCGGTGTGCAGATGGGGTTTGCAAAGATGATGAGTTGCGGCATCCGAAAGTGGCCCTTGAAATGATGGACAAGTTCACTTACGAGCCAGCTGACGATTTCTGGTGCTTCCCGTGTAACATCTTACTGCACGCACGCCCGTCCACACGTGCCTCCGCCAGCCAGGTTGTCATGTTTTATGCGGTGACACTGCACCGCATGTGGCAGCGGGCCTGCATCCCCATGTGGGACTCTGCCGGATCCTCCGCCGGATCCTCCGCTGGATCCTATATGCGGAGGCGGAGGGGAGAACCCCGGAAGGTGCTTTGTTGCAGGTTTTGCTTCATCTTCCCCTCCTCCCCTCCTCTTTGAAATCCTACCCCCACCCTTTCCTTCATCCCTCCCTCCCTTTGTCTCCCAAATCGGTACAGGTGTGCCCAACACCATAACCGAGGCAGAATTTAAAGCGCCCAGGCGCATTCTGCCGCGGTTGGGCTTCACCCAAGCTTTGCAACTCTGGCCGCCGACCAGATTTTAGGCCGCTGCCCCTGGATGCATGCAGGATTTGTGTCGTACTATTTCCGCCTCGTCGGGGCATTCGTGCGTGGTGCAAAGATATGTGCTCCGGCGGGCATTGCGCGCCAGCGGTGCATCTCCATCTCGTCGGGAGTGTTGAGCGCGCTGCGTCAATTGGCTGCCTGACCTGCTGTTGTGCATGGATAGGGGCGCTCAAGATCGACGACGTGTTGCTCCAGGATTATCATGTCACGCAGCCATACATGGAAAAGGGCTTCAAGCTCATCACAAAAGCCGTGGAGATAGAACCGGTATCGCGCATGCCACTCTGCACTAGTGTTTGCCTGACAGTCACATCTCGTACACCTGCACAGCGGCGATAGCGAGCTTACAATATCTTCAAATCGCAGGGCCTGTTTGCGTTCGGCGATCCGCTTCAGTGGCCAGTGTGGATTGTATTGTTCGTCGAGATGCTTGTTGCAGCCTGTTGCTTGATGATTGTCGAAGGCTATGGTGACAACGAAGCCCTCCCGCTCGACCCGCGTGGCCTCATCTGCGATTGCTGGTATGCCTGTTTTTCACATCTTGCTTCTTACTTTGCGACATAATGGCATAGCCCGTGTGGCTGGCTCTGTTGCCAAAGGTCGCTGAAAGGTGATGATGATTGAGTGCATAACAGGTACTGGTCGGTTACCCTAATGCTGGGCGTGCCCGATAAGCAGCCGACTACGGATGGAGGCCGGACAATAGTGTTGGGCATGCTATTCTTGACACTCTTGATGCAAACGGTCTACACGGGGTCGCTCAACGCAAAACTCATGACCGCCCCCATGGTTACACAGTTGTCGAGTAAGTCAGACTTTGTTTTCGAGAACTCGTCGCACTACAGCAAGAATTACAAGCTGTGTCTGCCATCAACAAGCACGTGGAAATACCATGATAGTTTCATGGCGCCTGTCGCCGACAATCCGATCGAGACAATCAATGGCACTGATGTAAAGGACTGCATGTGGAAAGTGTATCTGGATGAAGCCGACGCCACATTCTACGATGAGCCTGTCGTCATGTGGCGCATTGCGAACACGTTCCAGCAAAAGGGTCACTGTGGGAGCGATGGTGGCTACTGCTATGACAATGAGAACAAGACAGTGCTCAAGGACGTTGCCTGGAATCAGTGCACAGAAGATAAGTGGAAGGTGAAATCGCCTGGTACGCCCGGCACTCTGGTGTCAGTGGGCCAGATCTTCTATGCTTTTGGCTACGCTTTTGCCTTCCCAAAGAAAATTGACGCTGCTGGTACCCCATCGAGCGATTATATGGCATTCAGCCAGCTTATCAATTACGTCAAGGAGCGCGGTGACGTTGAGAAGATTGAAGACAAACGTAAGACTTCCCCCAGAGTCAAAACTGTGCGTGTTGCCGCAGATGGAGATGGTGTACTGACGCTCGAAATGCATGTGCGTTTACGTGCACAGACATTGCAGAGTCAGCCAGCTGTGCTGCCGTGGCTGCTGCGGTCCAGCTCACGCTTGAGAACATGATCGGTCGCTCTGTTTGCGCCTCTTCATCTGCATGCCCTTCTGTATTGCGGATGGCACTTGCAGCTTGCTGGTGCAGGCATCTCCTCCCCTTTCCTGTGGGCGCGCGCGAGCACTCACGCATTTGCACACGCAGGCCTTTTCATTTTTTGTGGGGTCATTGCATTTGTTGGAATTGTGCTCGCCTTGGTCGAGCGCTACATCACCCTTTGCGCCAAATTGTGAGTCCCCCGCCCCGTCTCTCGACTCTGTGGCATCATCCAACGCTGCCTACCTTCTTAAATTCTCATCATCGTCTGCATTGTCCTCATCTCGAATGCGATGGAAGAAAAATTCGTGGGAACATATGTCCATTGATCTTCCATTGCTCTGTCGTGCGTGTGCAGTTGTCCGTGCTCCTGCTGTAGCGAGTTTGAGGAGGCTGTCAAAGAAGCCGCGAACGAAGCCGGTTATCCCTATTCTTTGCCACTGATGCTCGAACGTTTGCTCGCATCCTGGGCGTCTCTGTGCGAATGCATGTGGAACGGAAGAGAAATCGGGGTTCATACCACACGCGCATGTGTGCGCACGTGCATGCTCGCTCTCGCGCACACGCAATAAGGAGTGACGTGCATGGCAGATCGCATTCACGACCATGCAACGAGAGGCGATCACACCAATGATGGCGCCAAGCGACTTGGAGACAAACCGGAGGAAAAGGAGGAGGAGGAAAAGCCTGTGGAGCTTGCAGATGTTCCCTTGCCCGAAGACCTAGTTGGCGCCAAGACTTCTGAATGTCTTATTGAGCTCGAGGTCTCTGTTTAGAATCTTGCGTCATTTTCATCTACTGCCGTGCTGTATGTCGTATCGAGTGGTGAGCTGCTACATTCTCACCCTGTACATGTGACGCGACAGGTACGGCTGGAAAGGATAGAGGAGCTGTTAGAAACTCTGGTCACTTCGTTCTCCGAAGCTGTCGGCGAAGCTGCCCCAGACGCGGCTGGTCCTGCCGTTGCAGGAACGGAGGAAGAGGAAGAGGAAGAGGAAGAGGGGGAGGAGGAGGAGGAGGAGGAAGATGAGGGAGGAACAGAGGAGGCGCCGGCAGACAGCAAGAAAGCAGGCGCACAACAGAATGGGCACTGATCTTGTGTGCTCGAACGTGTGCTCCCAGTAGGTCCTATCTCTGTGCCAGGTTTGAGCGAGGGATTGGGGAAAGGAGCACAGAGAAAGGTCAAAGGCCACGTACTAGTAGTGAACCAGAGAAGCAGTAGTGAACGCTGTAGTCAACCAGAGAAGCATCAAGGGAGGAGAATTATGAGGTGCGAGTGTGCGCACGTCCCAGAGGATGGATTGGTGGCGCATGAGCATCGCTTGGAGTCTCTACGTCTTCTCTCATTTGGATAAAGAAGCAAGGACAAGTCCACGAAGTGCCTCACTTCGAACGAGCTAGCGAGGTTAGTGGCGGAATATTCCGTGTCCATGCGACAAGAGAGGAGCCGGAGTCTTTTCTCGGGCCCAACGTATTCAAGGAGCGTCAACGATTTTACAGACTTGCGCGCGGGGATACATACACATGAACACTTTATTTCGGGTCCAACCAACACATCTGAAGACTCTGCTGAGCGCACTAACAAGTGCACAACTCACTGTTGCAGCCACGTCCATCAGTTAGGGCCTGCCAACCTTTGCCCATACCCCCAACCTGTGGACAACCACTACTTCTTGTTCATGCAGTCCAGCTCAGTGTGCATAAACATACCGGTAGTAGCCTGACAGACCACCCGTGCCTCCACCACCATCACCACCCACCACCACCACCCCCTTCTCCTTGCCCGACGATTTGCTGCCGGTAGAAGCTGGCGCAAGCAATCATGTGTGCACCCACAGTCAGTACGCAAGTGACAGTTCAGAGTGGTGCTGAGATCTGGCAGCAGTCGGCGCTCGGCCGACGGGCCACACGCGCGAACAAGCCCATCCATCAAACAAGCTGGGAGAGGAATATGGAGGAAAAGAGCGGAGCGCAGAGAGGCTTGTGCCTGTGGTAACATGAACTACGGAGCTGGACTAATGCATCAACTACGGAGCTGCACTAATGCACAGCAAGCGACGCGCGTGCCTGTGCGCCAACAGCTCCGTGCCAACAGCCCCAACACCCACACACCCTACCCCCGCACTGCGTGTCGTGAAGCCAGCCTACTTGCCTGGTTTCACGACACACACAAACCAGGAGCACCAGCCGGCATGGCGGACCGATACAGGCAAGCGCAGCGACAGCAAGAGCAAGAGACGATTTACCCCCAGTTGACGGCAGGCGGCGCGAGAGGCTTAGTCAGCTCCCGCTGTGTCTGTGCCACGTACTCGCGCCGTCGAGCACTGTCAAGTGCGGGAACGGTAGTGTGCGAGGTCTGGGCACGGGGCGCAGGCGCATCCGGCTTCTTGTTGGCTGTCCAACCATCAACGAAAGACGCGGCTGTGGATGGAACCACGGGGTCCGCATTCCTCAGCGCTCCGTTGCTTGGCGCTGCTTTCGCTGCGGTAGTGCGTGTGTAAGTGAGACCCCGGTCACGACACCCATCGTCCCCACGCCATCGTTACTACATGCTCGCTACTCGTGCACTCAGCGCTGTGCGCACCCTCAGTCACCGTTTATGCACGCCACTCTGGGCCCACCCGCGCCTGCGCAAGGCGACGCTGCGAGACAAGAAGCACTGACGCCAAGCACAAGCGCTCAACTCAACGCAGCGCCAACAGAGAGCACAGGAAAGAGGACAGAGTACTGGACCTGGAGGACTCATGTTGACACGAGGCGGGGCGCCATACGCACTAGACCCAGTGCTTGGGTGCAAACCCAAGTTGCTCATGCGCGTATCCATTGCTGCCAACTCTTGGTCGCGCCGCGCATTTGTCGCCAGCTGCGCCGGCGGCAGCGAACCCGCATTGTAGAAGCTGGCCTGATTAGAGCCAGGCTTGCGGACAGCGTCCCCAGAGTTCTGGGCCTTTTGCTCATACACCGGGAGCGTCGAGGCTGGGACCACAGCATCCTCCAGCACCGTCGCGATAGGCGGTGAGAGAATAGTCGGCACGTAGGGTTCCCTGCTCCTAGATGGTGTCACCTGCGTGGGCATTTGCGGGGGTGATTTGGGCCGCGCAGGCGCTGCTGCTGGGGACGGACGTGGCGACACCGGACGCTGCCTCGTGGCTTGCGCAGGGGGTGCTTCTTCAAGCTGTTGCTTGTAGCGATTGAGTTTGGCCTTTAGTGCCGCCAACTGCGCGTCGTCGGCGGCTGTCTTGCTGTGCGGGACAGCCGCCGGGGACCTTGGCGACCTTGGTGCTTGGGGCGACCTAGGTGCTTGGGATGAATTTGGTGCCTGGGGCGGCGCTGGGCCTGCCAGCAGCTTGTCCAAGGACCCCGGACGCACTGTAGGTAGCGCAATACCCTCCAAGTGACGCGTGAGCACACCAGAATGCAGGGGCGAATGCGGCTGGTCCGCCTGCTTCTCCAGCTCTGTTGCCACCAGCATGGGGTTGAGGCCGCGATCAGCCGGGTCAGGGTGGATCAAGGTTTGCACGATGATGCTGCCTGGCGAAACACTCACAACCTCGAACAGATCTGGCGCCAAGCCCGCAGCGTTCGACAGGTCCTGGGTGAGGTTGTTGTTGAAGGCAATGCGCTGCGGCGACTCTGGTTGTCCTGCGGCACTGAAATCCAGAGCGAGTTTGAGCGTCATTTCGACGGGTTTGACAAGCACAGGAGGAACGCCACCCGTGTTCTCGACTGATGCTCGCGGTGTTGTGCCCCGCGAGTGCCGTGGTGAAGCACCTCGCGAGGCTCCACGTGAGCGCGGGGGTGATGCGCCCGGGCCCATTTCGGAATCCGCCTGTGCCAGTCCCCCTTGGCGTCCATTCAATGCTGCTGCGTGAAGATCGCGCTGCGGAGAAGCCTCTCGCGGATCCGGTGCATCAAACGATTTCTGCATCGTCATCTCTCTCCTCGCATCCGGCAGTTGCGGCGATCTTTCATTTCGCACCTCCATCAGCTTTTCTGGAACCGCTACAGGCGAGGGCGGGGCAATTCCCTTCTGCGAGCCCTGCGCCACAGACAAGAGATCAGTTCCTTGCACGTGATTTAGATGAAAATGGTGCACTAGGTTCTACCTGCGGGGGGGCAGGCGGCTGAGGGGCGGCTTGCACGGCAGGCGGGGCACCCTGTTGCGTTTCTCCCAGGCCCAAAACGCCAAAGTGCTTCATCACTTCCAGCATTTCTTCGCTGGTCAGCTGCATCAGCTCGTCTGCCGGGACATCAAAGAGCATCGAATAATGCTGGGCGAACTGCTTGGCCCATCGCTGTGTGCCACCGACAGTCCACGTCAGAGTCACCCGCACGCGACCACAAGCACGAGCAGAGACGTTGGGCGGGCTAAAACCTCAACAGCGTCAGCGCCGCCGTCAAGACGGCCGCCAAGCGTCTGGTCGTTGCTGTGGATGACGGGATTCATCCAGACCCCGTTCACGGAGTCGCAGGACTCGAAAACCATGCCGCGCTGCGACTGCATGTAAGTGAAGTACTGGAAAGCAGCCCAGGTGTGGCTTTCGACCTCCTCCGCACGCGACGCATTCGCAGGCGGGAACATGGACAGCGGGCGCTTTACAAAATCGTCATCATCCGTGAGCAGCTCCTCGCACATGATCTTGGGTCTGTTTGAGCGCTGCACCAGCTTGTAGATCACGCGCGGCATGAAGCCCACCGGGAGTGCAGGCTCCATCTGGCGCAACAGGCCGCAGCACAGCTCGGCCAGCGCGTGCGACTTGACTTCGTCGTAGACCTCCTCGTCCGACTGCCCCGCGAGCGACTTCTTCAGCACTTTGGTGCGGCCGTCGACGAGGTCGCGCAGCCGGATGCAGCCGTATGAGTCGCCGTGCGCGAACATGCGGCGCGCAACCTTGACCTTGGTCCGCGTCGTCGACCACACGTTCTGCGTGGCGTCAAAGACCAGCATCTCCGCGTCCTCCTCCGCCACCGTGTCCACATCGTACAGCTCCTGCACGTCGACGCCCTCGGCCTGCATCTGCTCCCGGAAGGACTGGCTGCGCGACAGCGGGGCCTGGGGCTTCGCCATCTTGCTCAAGCACGCTTGCTGCCCGCCCAGATAACGGCGCTGCGTCGGCCGGCTTTGCCAAGTCCCCGCCTCCTTCCCCGTTCCGCGCCGGCCGGCTGCGAACCAGTGCGAACAAAAGGTGTTCTCCGGCCTCACCGGCAGCGGCAGCTGTGCCGTCGCGCCGATGAGGGCTGACAGCGGGCGCAGTAACAAAGGGGGGCGGCGGGGTGACCGGCGCGGGCCCGCGTTGTGAGAACCCGCGCAGCGCGGCGGCGACGGCCCGCCCGTCCCGCGTTCTGAGCTTAGTGCTGCGTCACGGAAAATGGCGTGGCCAGTGGCGCGGCGCTTTGCGCTTGCGCTCCTGCTGCTCTTTGCGGCGCACGTCCGCGACGGCGAGGGGAGGATGTCGGAGCGGGAGTTTGCCGCGCTCCTGCACCGCTTCCGCGAGGACGGCCGGCAGCTCTCGGACGAGCAGTTCCACGTGCTCTACCAGCAGGTCAACACCATGTTCTGGAGCTCTCCAGACAGCATCGGCACGGGCGCCTCGGGCCTGGACAACGCGACATACAGTGTGATCCTGTACGAGATCCCGCCCTTCGTGCGCCTCACCGACTTTGAGGCCGTCGAGGGCGACCCGGGCAATGTCAACCAGACGCGCACGGCCCGCAACGGCGGCATCAGCGGCATCACCATAGACTTTCTGAGCCTGGTCGAGTACCACACCGGTGCACACTTCCGGTATTACTATCCGTGCCGCAAACTCGACCTGCAGCTCACCGGCAAGTGCGACGCTGAGCTGGTGCGCAGGGCAAACGCGTCGCTCGCGATGCTCGACAGCGGGATCAGCGACGAGGAATCCGTGTTTGTCGGCGGCGGGCGCACCCTGTGCGGCAGCAGCAACAAGTGCTTTTCGGCCGGTGCACACAAGATCTCAGAGGCGCTGCTCATCAATTATTACCTGACACAGCCTTTCATGATGACAGGCTATCGGCTTGCCACCCTCGCTGTCCCCTCAGGTCTCCGAACATCCCATGCTTCGTTTCGCCTGACGTTTTTTCGCCTGCCGTAACACTAAGCGCCATTTGTGTCTGGGCTTGGCAGCGCCCACGCTGTTTGAATGGGCCAGTCCGTTCGACTTTGTTGTTTGGATCGTTATCGGCTTTGAAATCCTGATTGTACGTGCATTTGCCACAATGCATGCATGCCTCGGACGCTTGTGTGTGTTCCCTCGTGTTCCACGCGAACTCACCAATCGACGTGCAAATGAGCAGTGTGCGGTTGCGATCTATGCGGTGGAATATCGAGCCGACAACGACTGTTTTGCGACAAATCCGCTTGAGCGCCTGTGGGACACAATGTACTATTCCATGACTATTCTCTTGGGTGTTGCAGACAAGCAGCCTGTTACGCATGGCGGCCGTACCATTGTGCTGGCGCAGCTCTTCATGACCATGATACTGCAGGCCGTATTCACGGGTAATCTCAACAACATTTTGCTGAGGACGCCGCTGAATAACAACGTTAATTCGTTCCAGGACTACACCAATGTACAAGCCTCCAGGTTCAATCCGCGCAATTCTATTTGCTACCCCGTGGCTGATCTTGTCGCAAAAAACTACCTGGATCTCGAGGCTGGCTTGCACCAAGACGTTCAAATGAATATCGTTACTGCCCCAGACGTGCAATCGTGCCTTCAGCTCGTTTACAAGGGCGAGGTGACAGCAACCTTCTATGATGATCCGGTCTTGCAGGCGGCTATTGGGACCTACTATTTGCAGACGGGCAAGTGTGGATTGAATGGCGGGTACTGTTCGGAATGGAGGACTTCTGCTGAGGACTGCCACTGCAACATACCTCAGCCGGGGTGCAACACGTCAGCGCAAGAATGCCCAGAAGTTGTAGATCCATTGTGCAACCGCACATTCACTCCGTCGAAATCGTCCATGACGCTTGTTGGCGACATATTCAATCCCGTTGGCTACGCTCTCGTCTTTCCGCGCTCGAAAACCTTCACAGATCACCTGGCGTTCAATCAAGTGCTGCTCTACGTGCGGGAGCAGGGTGAGCTGCAGCGAATAATCGAGCGTCAAGTTGCCATGCCCAAGTGCGCCTCTGACGTCGGCAGTCTCCCGCAGGTCTCATTCTTGTATCCTGAGTGTGGTGCGCGCTCCTGCTCTGTGATCCGGCTCTGGAATCCGACACCTTTTATCCTGAAGCCTCATAGACTAGCTGATATCGTCCGCCCACCACCCGTGCGCCCCGCCTCTATTAGGAATGACGTGCTCTCATGCAGGTGGAGCTCACGAACCTGGTGGGACTCATAATCATCGTTTCTCTGATAAGCCTGATTGGCGTGGGAACCGGCTACATCGAAATCATCACGCGGATTTTGCGCAAGTGTGGCTGCCTCGCGATTTCTAACTTCTCCTTTCGATGCTGCAAAAAGCAAGAGGAGCCTGAACCCCCCAAAGAAAAGGTAGTGTCAAAAAAACTCTTTGCCTTACGTTCGTTTACTGCGTTGTGCTGCGCGGCCGCGCTTGTCTTCTCTATGTTTTGGAAGCGTGATCTTACCAAGATGCAAACCCAAATGACGTGGTGGGCCTTTTCTCGGACCAATGTGTGGTGCAGAAAAAAATCCCGTTCGCCAACCTCGCCCCGCCGGTTTTACCGACGTCCTTCGATCAGATTCCAATCCCAGATTGCCTGGAGGAGATCAAGGTGATGTGCTCTTTCCCCTGAACACATTGCATCTGTGTGCCATTCCATGCTCGTCGGAGGAAAAGAGTCCACTTCGTCTAACCCTCTCGCAATTCCACCGATGTCACCGAAATCACACGCGCTGCATTGCAACTAACATTTTGCACTTTTTCGCGTTTGTGCCGTGGCACCAAAAAGAACAGCATGGCTGCTTTTGCGTGTGCATATGCGCTGCTAACGCTGATCGCGGTGTTGGGTACAGGAGAGACTGGCCGATGTGGAGAAGACGCTGCAACAAGCCAATGCCAAAGCCGGGGCAGCCATTGAAATCTTTGAGCGCTCCTTGCCGCCATGACAACAAAAGAGATGCGTAGGCGAAGAACGGGAACGGGAATTCCTCGGGAGGATCTGCAGGCACGCACATCGAGGATCTTTTGTAATATTACAATATTTGGATCTCAACTCCTCGGAGAGAAGTTCGGGGATGGCGGCTATGTGATGCAGCACCACACACCTCGGGAGCGATAATGGATGCAGACTTTGTTTACATTTACGCTCCCTACGCTCCTTATTAAGACTGTACAGGCATGACCGTCATAATTACCATCAACTCAGGCTGCTACTCCTGCTACTGCGGGGTTTGCAAGGTGCCATCTCACCTACCTACCTAAGGTGCCATCTCACCTACATCTCACCTAGGTTCCACCTACTCTACACGTCAGCAACGCTGCGAAAGCCCGCACGAAATGCCTCGCACTGGCAGTCACCGTCGCTCTTCACCCACAATTCCCGTGTCCTCGGCAACCACCTCGCCCGCAACACCGACAGCATCATTCCCGGCAGCCTGACCTGCGGCGACTGCCTGTTTCGCCTGCTTCGGCGAGCCTTCACTACCTATCCCCTCCCTCTTCTCCCCCTCCTCCTCCACAATGTTGCTCACGGACTTTTCTCTGGACACTGGTCTCTTCCATCCTCCCGCACCACCCTCCGCCTCCGGAGCACTCGCTGCCGTGAGTTCATCCAGCGCTTTTTGAGTCTTGGCAAGTTGCGTCTTTGTCTCGGCCAGCTCTTCTGCCAGCCGCGCTGCCTCCTCCTCCACCTGGCTCATCTTAAAGATGAGGTCGGAGATCTTGCGCGCCTTGATACGGCTCTCTTCCTCCTTCTGATTGAGCTTGATCTCGACCTGGTCCTTGTCCATCTCTGTCTCGCGCATCTTTGTGGTCTGCGACATGACTTGCGCCTCGAGTTCGCGCAGGCGATCGCTCTTCTTGTTGCGTCTTCCCGAGGCCTTTTCATTCTCAGCGCCAGCCTGCACCTTCTGTAATGCCGATTCCTTCTCCAGCAGTTGCTCTGCCAGCGTCACACACTTGTCCTGCGCTTGCGTGCGCGCCCGTTCCTCGGAGTTGACCTTGCTCTGCAGCTCTCGCACCTTGTTGCGGAGGGTTTCGATTGTGTCATTTTCCACCACCTCTGCCCGCGCATTCGCGCGCAGGCTCTCGCTTGTCCCACCACTAATGCCGCCTGCGGCAGATGACGCAGGGCGAGCGGCCACTTCACCAAGAGGCGGCCGAGAATCATGTGCCCCTGCGCCCAACTCGGGCGGAGCACTCGTGCGCCCGTCTATGCCACCTGCCGTGCTGGCACGCGAACCAGCTGCGGATCGCCGGAGGCGCGTGGCAGAATTTGACGCGACGCGCTTTTGCTCCGCTGCCAGCTCTGCGCGCACGTCAGGCGAAAACTGAAGGCGAGCCATGTCGATTCGGTGCACAGTCGCGTACAGCTCCAGCTTTTCACTCAGCTCGCTGCACCGCCGCTGCGAGTCACGAAGGAGCGCCTGTTCCGTCATGCGCTGCTCTTCTAGCACATTGAGCTTGCTCAACACGTCGAGATTACGCTTGCGCAGAGCCGCAACTTCATTGTCTGTGGAGCGATTGTGTAGGCGTTCGGCAATGCGCAGCTCAGTCTCGCCCTGCAGCTTCTGCGTCGACTTAGTGTTCTTTTCGAGGAGTATTCTCGTTCGGTTTTCAAGCAGGCGGCGCTGAGCCTCAGAGGCACGCTCTGAGTGGTCCTTGTCCTTGCGCAGCTCCTCCAGCGTCTTGGTCAGCGCTTTGTTGGTCACACGCAGCTCTGCGAGCTCAGACTTTAATCGTTTCTTTTCTATTTCTGCAGCCTCTGTGTCTTTGAGCACTCGCAACTTCTCTGACAGATCCTTGTTTACTTTTTCCAGCTGTTCGATGCGCGCGACAACCTTCTTCGTTTCGTCAGGCATCTGCAGCTGCATGTTGCGTTTGTGCACGCGCTCTGCTGCCTGCAGCTTGTCAAGCTCTGCCTGCAAGGTCTTTTCGCGCTGCTCTGTCTGAGCGTGCTTAAATCGCGTTTCTTCGAGGATAGCGTGCATCTTGTCCCGCTCCTCGCCGAGGCGCTGCAGCTGCATCGTCATTTTGTCCATCGATTCCTTGCTCTTTGTCATTTCCACCTCTTTCTTGCGCAGCTTTTCCACTAGCTTATGTCGCTCACCCTCCTCGACTCGCGTCTTACGCTGAGCAGCCAGCAGCTCGTCGCGCAGACCCTTGATTTCACCCTCCTTCTTGCGGAGCGACTCCCCGAACTCTTGCGACGACGTGTCCAGCAGCGCCGTTTTTTCCTGCATCTCGGCTAGCCGCGTGCTCTGCAAACGCAGATTCTCTTTGAGCACCGCGACCTGCTCTTGTGCCTGAAGCTTGAGCGCCTCCTCCTCTCGCAACTGCGCCTCCATTTCGTCAATGTCCACCCCACCGCTGCGCCCGCCCGTCTTGCCGCTGCTGCCCTTCTTGGCGGACTTGGCGGCCTCGTCCTTGCGCGCCAGCCGGCACACCTGATCGAGGTCACTCTGAATGGTGAGCTTGAGCAGCTGTGTCGCCTCGCGTCCAATGGCCTCCTCGAGCACCGACAGGCGCAGCTCGAGTTCCTCGGACATTCGTGTCTGCACTGGGCCGAGGAGCGAGGGGACGTTCCGAACCGACGACACGTCGAGCTGCGTCATGAACGTCCCCGACAGCACGTCCGCACGCGGCTGCCCTCCACCACCGCCAGCCTCCCGATCTGGCGACCCCCCAGGTGCCGAGCCCAGCTGCGCCTCGCCCTCGCTCCGGCGCGCCTCTGCCGCCTCCTCGGGCAGGAGCTCCTTGAGCCGCTTGAGCTGGGCCTCCTTTGACACATGCCCCTTTATGTCGACCAGCGGAACGCCGGCCGTCTCGCCCAGCAGCTTGTTGGCCTCGCGGAGAGTCTGCTCGAGCACCGCCGTGTCCTCCTGCAGGTTCTGCTTGAGCTCCGAGATGTTCCAGTGCGCAATCTCCTCCTTGCCCTGGTTTGCGGCCATCCGCTTGTCGAGCGGCGTGCTCGTCGCGCCCTTGGACGCCTTGGGCGGCATCGCGCCGGTGCCGGATGCCTTGGGCTGCACCGCGTCGGCGCGCTACGGAGGCGGCGCGCGCCCGCGCCTCAAGCCCCGCGCCGTTTCGCGCTCTCTCAAGGCTCCTGTCCTCTCCTCTCGTCGGCCCTGCACTGCCGTTGCCGCGACCACGAACCCATCTGGAAGGGAGACGCGAGATTTCGAAGATCAGCTCCTCCTCTTTCCTGTGGATTCTCCTTCGTCGCCGCAGGAGCGGGCCGGCTAACCGTGCGGGGCGCGCTTGAAGCGCGGGCGCCGATGGCCTGGGAGCGCCTGAACCGGCTGAGCCCGGTGACCTCGCTGTGGTGGGGCTCGCCCGCGGACGCCCGCGGGCTCGAGCATGCCAAGACGCCCCCGCACGGCCGGAGCTGGGTGGCCGGGCAGGAACAGTCGCATCGCGACGCGCACACGCTGCCGGCACCACCGGAGAGCGGCTGCGACGCCGGCAGAGGCACCGCCGGCAGTGACAGCCTTGCGACGTGCATCAGGACATTCAAGGGCCATATGCGGGGCCCGGATGCGTTGGACGCGGCCCTGGCTTGCAGAAGCGGCCAGGCGTGCCTGCTCCTCTTTGGGGTGCACATGCTCGTGTTCGCCGGCATACACTGTGACCAGCTGCTGAGTGAGGCGCGCTTTGTGCCGTTTCCGGACCGGCTGCTGCCGCACGATTCGCTCACGCTGCGTTGTGTGCGTGTCCTCGACGTGGTGTGCTGCCTCTGCCTCGGGCTGTTGCTTACATGGCTCGCCATCAAGTTGGAAAGAGGGATGATCTCGGGGCATGACGGTCGAAACGTGCTGCTGCACCTGCTTGCCTGCCTAAGCGCCATCTACGCGGTGGGGGCGCTCGTAGACTACGTGCAGTGCCGCTATCAGGGGGGCGGCGTCGGGCCGCAGTGCCACGGGTACAACTGCTTGCGGGTGTCCTTGATCACGGGTGCCACGGTTGCGGTTGGAAAGTACCAGCCGCGCTTTTTCTGCGGCGTGTGCTTTGGCGGACAAGGGCTGTACCGGCTGTACTGGGTGCTAGTCGAGAAGCGGGAAGTCTGGGCGTCATTGGCCGTATTGCTCACTTCCTCCGTGCTCCTCTTGTTTCCTGCCGTCATCTACTTCGAGGACATCTTCCGATGGGAGATTGGCAGGTGCAAGCGAGAGGGGCAGGCGGAAGACGCGACAGGGGTACAAAGCAAATTATTTGTGCGCAGCGTGTGACAAATTTTGCATATACCGATTCAGGTTTTTGGAAATACAGCTTGTCTTTGGTCGTTTTCAGCTTGTGTCTTCTTTCTGACCTTTTGGGGTCAACCATCTCGCAAGATAAAATGGTCCAGTCTTTTCGGCCGCCTGAATTTGATCGCAAAACCCCCGCTCCCTTCGAGGAGTATCCAAAATCCGCGAGCGGAGGTTGGAAACCCCCTTTGTGTTGATCAAATTTCACGAGTTGGTTTGTTTTACCCAAGATGTTGCCCAAGAAACCCTGTGCCAAATCATACAATGCTGAGGCTGCGGGGGCGTGGGCGCGAGCGCGCACGTGTACCCCATAACCTCGCAACATGATGCCGGGATTTGCCAAAAAAGTGCTGCCCAAGCTCGGGGGGGGGGCGGGCGGGGGAGGGGGGAGAGCGCGCGAACGAGCGAGAGCGAGAGAGGGAGCGAGGTCGGGCGAGAGAGGGGGGGAGGGAGAGAGGGAGA
>Ga0115006_10000990_pt1 | contig 16857 bp, 10 predicted proteins | sample ArcOceMetagenome_3_FD_88943 | JGI IMG/M metagenome (GOLD analysis project Ga0115006, IMG submission 88943) | Marine eukaryotic phytoplankton communities from Arctic Ocean - Arctic Ocean- Svalbard ARC20M Metagenome | ecosystem: Environmental > Aquatic > Marine > Oceanic | place: Arctic Ocean...
AAAAAAAAATGAGCTGGATGGAAACATGGAAACGAAAGGTGCGTCGATGGCGTCGATGCGCGCGCGCGAAGTTCGGCTTTTTCTGTCGCGGCAATCGCAAGCAAGCATTGCAGCATGATGAAATTCGAAAGCTATGACTGATGAAGCATCAGCATTAAGAGCCCGAAAGAAGCCCGAAGAAGCAACCCGCCAACCCCCACAACTCCACGACTCTCTCGCATTATTCCAGCATCAAAAATGGCGCCCAAGATCAAGCTCACCTACTTCGATATCGAAGGCGTGGCCGAGCCAATTCGGCTCGCCTTCGCCTTTGCCGGCGTCGAGTTCGAGGATGACCGCATCAAGTTCCCGCAGTGGCAGGAACTCAAGCCCACGACGCCGCACGGCACCCTCCCCATCATGACCATCGACGACGGTCCGGTCATCACCCAGTCGGGGGCCATTCTCCGCTATGCCGCCTCCCTCGACCAGACCGGCTCGCTCTACCCAGCCGACAAGATGCTCGAAGTCGAGCAGGCCATTGGGATCCTCAGCGACTTGACCCGCGCGTGGCAGCCCAACTTATATATCGCCAAGCGGCCTCAAAACTATGGGTACCCTGAGGACTACTCCAAGACCGAGGAGGGCCAGACGAAAATCAAGGCGATGCGGGTCAACTTCGTCGAGAACGAACTTCCCAAGTGGTTGGGATACCTTGCCGACATGCTTGAAAAGAACGGCGGAACCTTCCTTTGCGGCGGCGACAAGCCAACCATTGCCGATTGCATGGCCGTCGCGAGCATCCGTAACTTCACCAGGGGCCACGTTGACCACGTCGATCCGGAGTGCGTTGCCAAGTCCAATCCCAAGATCGCTGCATACGTGGAGCGATTCTGTGCTCTGCCCGAGGTCAAGGGCCGGTACACCACCGGACTGGGAGCTTCTCAGTAAAGTTGCTGTTTATGATACTATAATATCTACCGGTAGAATTTTAGAGAGTACACAACCTCTGTTGCTGTGCTATGTTCAATGATCTAACTTATTAAGTTATTGAAAGTATACGTAATAGTAGCTAGCATTGATCCACATTGAGTAAGAATCATGTGTATAAGTTTCCATGTTGGGTGGACGGATAATAATATGTAGTAGATCTGAGACACCGATTGCATGTATGTACCATCTTGGCAAGCAAGATTCTACACAAGGAAGTATCGGCTCCCGGACCCAGTCTGAACTGTATTACCGGCGCCAACGTCGCCAGTGGTAATCGGACTGGTGGTTACCCTCTCACCCTCGTCAAAGGCCGGAGAGCCACTGATAAACCCAGTGACACCTCCGTCCCGATTTTGCTTCCAGTTCACGAGGGAAGGCACGCCTGCTGGCGCCTTCTTGGGGGCTGGCTTGGCCTTCGGCTTCGGCTTGGGCTTGGGTTTGGCAGCCGCGGCCTTCTTGGCTGGAGCCGGCGGCGGCGATGTCTTTTCACCGGGCCCGCCGAAGAGCGACAGCGTCTTGCTGCGCGCCTTGGGTGCTGGAGCAGGAGCAGGAGCAGGGGCGGACTTGGCGGCGTCAGCACCACCGCCACCGAAGCCTCCGAAAAGATTGATCGTTGCACCTGGAGCTGCCTTCTCTACAGATTTCTTAGCCTCAGTGGCGGCCCCCTTCTGAGCAGCGGCAGCACGCTTGGCCTCAGCAGCGGCAGCGGCGGCGGCCTTCTTCTCTTCCGCCAATCGCTTCTGTTTCTCCTTCTTCGCGGCAGCAGCCTCGGCGGCAGCCTTGCGCTTTGCTTCGGCTGTGAAATAGTAGGAAAGAGATCATTTATTTGAACAATTGGTTAGACGATATAAATGCAGTGCAAACATATCCCGGCAAAAAAATGTAAGCCAACTGTTTCTTACCTTCAGCCTTGCGAGCTTCCGCGGCTGCCTTGCGCTCTTCAGCAAGCTTCGCCTGCTGTTCCTTTCGAGCCTGGGCGGCCAACGCGGCAGGACTAGGGCCGGCTGGCGCAGATTTGGCGGGCGCAGGGGGCGCAGGGGCCGGAGTAACTTTCTTGGCATCATTGCCGCCGCCTCCAAACAGACTGAAGGTAGTGCTCTTCTTCTGAGCCTTGGGAGCAAGGAAGTACTTGGAGCCAGATCCGGTCTGGACCACTTCTCCGTCGCTGGCCTCGCCCTTGATAGGAGATGTCGTTACAGATTCTCCATCAGCAAAGGAGGGTGATCCCGAAATGAACCCAGAAATCGATCCATCCCGATTCTGACCCCAGCTCGATATGGTAGGAACTCCGCGCGGAGCAGTCGCGGCAGCTGCCTTAGCTGCTTCGACCTGGGCCGGAGCGGGAGCAGGCTTACTACCTCCGCCACCAAAACCACCAAAGAGATTAATGGTGGCACCAGGTGCGGCCTTCTGGACAGACTTTTGAGCCTGAGCAGCGGCTCTCTTGGTTTCGGCCTCTTTTTTCTTTTTAGCGGCGGCTTCAGCTGCGGCGGCACGCTTGGCCTCAGCAGCGGCAGCGGCGGTGGCCTTCTTTTCGGCGGCGGCTTCAGCTGCGGCGGCACGCTTGACCTCAGCTGTGGCAGCAGCGGCGGCCTTCTTTTCGGCGGCGGCCTCGGCGGCAGCCTTGCGCTTTGCTTCGGCTGTGAAAAATATAAGCATAGAGGGAAGAGGATGGTCAGAAGATGCTGATTTGTAACTGCCGACGACATTACCAGCCCATAGTGATACAGTACACCCACAAACTGCCACATCCACATCATTTCTTACCTTCAGCCTTGCGAGCCTGGCCGGCCAACGCGGCAGGACTAGGGCCGGCGGGCGCAGATTTGGTTGGTGCGGGTGCAGGAGAGCTGCCACCTTGACCAAACAGACTAAAGGTAGTGCTCTTCTTTTTCGAAGGGGCAGGAGGTGCTGGTGGGGGCGACGGAGCAGGCTTGGCACCGCCACCGATACCAAATAGGCTGATGCTGGCTCCAGGAGCTGCCTTTTCAACCGATTTTTTAGCCTGAAGAGCGGCCTTCTTTTCCTCCGCAATGCGTTGCTGTTCAGCCTTCTTCTCCTGGGCAATACGTGCCTGCTCTTCTCTCTTAGCGATACCTTCCTGGCGCTTCGCTTCGGCAGCTGCCTTCCTCTCGGCAGCCAATCGCTGCTGTTCCTCCTTGCGAGCCTGGGCGGCCGCCAGCGCCTCCTGGCGCTTGGCTTCTGCGGCAGCCTTGCGTTCCTCAGCGAGCTTTGCAGCGGCAGCACGTTTCTCCTCCGCTGAGCGTTGAGCCTCGGCACGTTTTGCCGCAGCATCCGCCTTCGCACTCGAAGCCGGTGCGGGCGCCGGAGCTGGCGATGCCTTAGGCTCGCTTGCTCCAAAGAGACTGAACGTTGTGCTTCGCTTCTTCGCTACAACAGGAGCAAGGAAATACTTGGATCCGGATCCAGTCTGCACGACAGCCCCACCTTCAGCTTCGCCCTCGATCGAGGAAGTAGTAACTGATGCACCCTCTTCAAACGCAGGAGAACCCGTGATGAAGCCCGAGATCGATCCATCGCGGTTCTGGGTCCACTGGTTTAGAGTTGGAACGCCTCTAGGAGCAACCGCCGCCACGGTCTTTGTGGTCTGTGCCGGCGCCGGTGGAGGAGAAGTAGCAGCGGGCTTGGCCCCGCCACCGATACCAAATAGGCTAATGCTGGCTCCAGGAGCTGCCTTTTCCACCGTCTTCTTGGCCTGAAGAGCGGCCTTCTTTTCCTCCGCAATGCGCTGCTGCTCGGCACGCTTCTCTTCCGCAATGCGTTGCTGCTCTGCGCGCTTGGCGGCGGCCTCTTCCTTTCTGGCATTTGCTGCTTCCGCTGCTTGTCTCCGTTCTGAAATATCGGAGGCGGTAGCATATATATCATGATAGAAGCGTAACAAAGTGAGTAAAAGCATACGATGCCGATGCAAAATTAACACATATGTCCATATGAAAAACCACACACTCACTCTCGGCAGCCTCGAGGGCAAGGGTCTTGCGACTTTCAGCCTCGTCCTTTCTCTTCTGGGCAGCCTCAGCGGCGGCGGCTTTCTTTTCCTCAGCAATCCGCTGTTGCTCGGCCTTCTTTTCCTGGGCGATACGCTGCTGCTCCGATTTTTTGGCCGCCTCGGCCTGAGCCTTGGCCTTGGCAGCAGCAGACTTCTCAGCGGCAGCAGCCTTGGCAGCACCATCGTCCTTCTTCTGCTGCTTCGGTGGTGCTGGGGCCTTCTTGGGAAGCTCCACCTTGGGAAGGGAAATGGATGGCAGTTTCGGTGCAGAGGGTTTCTTCTTCACTTCGGGCTCCTTCTGTGCGGCCTTGCCCTTCACCTCGGGGATGAAGCTCTCCTTGAGGAATACCTCTCCAAATACAAAGTTATCATCGGCGGGCTTCTTCTTGGGCTTCGGGGGTTCCGCCTTCTTAGCGGCAGGAGGTGGAGGTGCAACCTTCTTAGCCTTGGGCTTTGGAGGCTCGACCTTGGGCAGACTGACCTTCGGACGCTCAACCTTGGGCAGACTGACCTTCGGAGGTTCTACCTTGGGCAGACTGACCTTTGGGAGGCTCAGTGTAGGTCGCTTGGCCTCAGGTGTTGGCGGAGCCTTAGTCGCCGGAGCCTTGGGCGGCGACGGAGGCCTCTCGGGCAAGACCTCAGATACCTTCCCGGTCACATCTTCAACAATCTTCTTAGGGACGCTGACGACATCCTCCACCGTCTTCTCTACCTTCTCCACAGTGACATCGACGGTACGCTTGATCGATTCCTCGATGGCCTTCTCCGTATCGGCGACGGCCTGCTTGGTACTCTCAACGACCCGTCCAGGCGTGGCCTTGATCTCCTCCACGGTTTCGGTCACCTTCGTCTCGATGCCCTCCTTCACCCGTCCCGGCGTGGCCTTGATATCCTCCACGGTCTCATCGACCTTGTTCTGCACTGCCGTGGTAACCTTGGTGGGGATGGCCTTGATCTCCCGCTCGGTCTCCTCGACGGTATCGATGGCCTTCTGCTTGATGGAGCGGCCAACGAACTTGGTCAAACCACCGAACGTACCGCGAACGATCTTGCCCAGGAGTCCCTCCTCGGACGATCCGGCCGCGTAGGCGGCAGCACCGAGGAGGGTGGCGCCGACGACCGGGGGGATGGCGGGGTCGACGCCGGCCAGGTTCAAGTCATCCCGCAGGATGTCGACGGCGATGCCAGCGCCGCCACCGAGGACGACACCGCCGATCGCCGAGGCGATGGCATCGGCCTGGATCTGTTCCAGAGTCGATTTGGCTGGCTTGGCGGGAGCAGCAGACTTCTTGGGCTTGTCATCCCCGCCACCGCCGCCAAAGGGATTGGGCAGACTGACCTTGGGCAGTTCTAGCTTGGGCGCCTCCAGCTTGGGTGTCTTGGTCTCTGCCTGCTTTTTGTTATCGTTGCCACCGCCACCCTGGCCCAGGGTGAAGGTGGTACTCCTCCTCTTCTCGTCCTCCGTCGGCGCCTTCTTGGGAGGGCCCGGCACCTTCTTCGGCTCCTCCACCGGAGCGCTGAAACCCTCGATCCTCAGCCCCTCCGTCGTGCCATCCGCCTCGTCCTCGGCCTGCAGCAGCGCCTCCGCGGCCTCCTTGATGACGTCGTCGGCGCTCTCGAGGAGCTCCTTCTTCTGCTCGTCGTCGCTCTTGTCCGACATGTGCAGAGGTGCCGCAGCGGTGCCGGTGCCGGCGGCGGGGACGGGGCGGGCAGCATTAGCAGCAGCCTCACGGCGGTAATGGACCGTGGCCATGCCGTTCCGCCCAGGACCGGCGCCGTTGAAGGCATCGGCACCGCCGCCCAGGAGGACGGCCAGCAGCACCGCCGACCTGGAGATGTTGAGCGGACTCATCGCGATGTCTTTTAGGGATCCTCTCTTTCAGATCGACTCACTATCGCAGCACAAGATGTGCCGGTTCTATGCTCTCTTTCACTCGATGCGAACAAAGTCCGAGAAGAAAATAACACGAGCAACGTCGTATGTGTAGTATCAGCCCGCAACAATGATATATCTGATCCTACTTTGTCGATCCTACTTTGTCAAAAGATCGGAAGATACGTACTAGTATGCGTTTTACCGGTCTTCGCTTCGATTACGTGCTGACAGTTCCGTTTGTGAAACTCCAGCCAGCCAGGAATCGAAAACAGCGACAACCAGACTAGACGCGCGGATATCCTCAACGACAGCAAATGACACACTCGTCGACGCAGGTGCAGCAGCAAGGAAGCAAGGAATACAAACAAGTGGCGCCATCATCATCTTGCTCAGTTGATCTTGCTCGGTCAGCGCCCTCCGATGACGCGTGCACCTTCAAGCAAGGCGACGGAAAGACGTCTGAAAAGATACCTCCGGGTTTTCTCGGCGATCGAAGTTCGCCGAGGCGAGGGTGATCAGAGTCGTCGAGTCATCGAAGAACGAGAAAAGGGCCATAGCGCCATGACCATGACGCGCTCCTGCGTCAAATCATCCGCGGTAGCACAAAGCTAAAGAAGCATCATTCTTTGGCCGGCAGCGGAGAGAAAGATATTGGTGAACGGAGAGCAGAGAAGAGAGAGAGAGAGAGAGACCCGTCTGCACATAACTGATACGTAGCACATCCATCTCGAGGTGGCAGATCGAAGCGTTGTTCTGTTCCTTTGGCTTGCTACGAGCACATACAACAAGTCAAGTGAAGGCAGAAGTTTCGCTCGGATCAGCACACAAAGCAAAGAAGGCCTCTTCCAGATCTGCTTCTTTGGGCTTGCATCAGTACTACGTAGCTAGCTAGAGTATGTCGGCACCTGCGGCAGCAACCGATCCCCCAGCAGCTTCGGGGGCGAGCAGTAGCAGCAGCAGTAATGACTACTCCAAGCAGAACGTGCCGCTGCAGTGCGAGCGGGAGCCGATCCACATCGTGAACCGCATCCAGCCGTGTGGGACGCTCCTGGTCGTCGATTCCGAATTGCGCGTCGTGCAGTGCTCGGCCAATGCCTTCGACCTGCTGCCGGCCGACTTTGCGTGGGAGGAAAGCGGTATCGATAGCAGTAATGATGATGACGGCACAAGTCAAAGTACGAGTAAGGCCAAGGCCATGGGGTACGATCCCCGCCTCGACGCCATCATCGGCAGAGACCTCGGCCTGCTCCTCCAGCCCGAGGCCGTCGAGCAGATCGGAAGCCTCGTCTCGTCGGCGGGGGCGCAGGAATCGCATGGCGAATCATCGTCTGGCCACGCCCATAGAGGCTCTGCAGGCTCGAGCATGGACGATCTGCGCTCCTCGGTCCTCAGCCACATCTCCCACCAGGATCCCCTCTCGTCCCTCACCGGCGCCCTCGGGGCCGCCCACCTCGGGACGACGGGGGGAGCTTCTGGAGGCAAAACGGGGACGGCAGCTACAGCCGGCGGAGGAGGCGCCACTCTCGGGGGTGGGAAGGGCGGCGCCGAGGCCGCCCGCAACTTCCTCATCCGGTCCAAGGCGACGGGCCACCTCAGCCTGGCGAGCAAATCGTGCAGCGTCACGCAGTCCGGGGAGTTCTTCCTGCTCGAGATCGAGGACCTCTCCGCCGAGCACGGCAGCAGCGCGAATTCGAATGGTACTGCTGCCGGAGGAGCTGCCGACGAGGAGACCACCAAGACTGAGATTGCGGACCTCGGCGACCGGGACGTCATGCTCTTCATGGAAGGTATCGCCCGGGAACTGAGGCGGTGTTGGAGCATTGAAGAAATGGCCAGTCTCGTTTGCAGCCGGATCATGACCGAGACGCCGTACGATCGCGGTATGGTCTACCGCTTCGATCCAGGGGACGATTCCGGCGAGATCATCTACGAGAGCTTCCGGCAGGACGCCCGAACGGATTGCCGGAAGGACTCCTTCCTTGGTCTGCGGTTCCCGGCCTCCGACATCCCCCGCCAGGCGCGCGAGCTGTTCATGCGCAACACCCTCCGCTACGTCTACGACGTCAACGGCAAGGATTGGCCTCTGTACCCCTCCCGCGTCACCGGCTCCAAGGTCGTCGGGGGGGAGCACTACACCGACCTATCCATGTGCCGTCTCCGTGGCTCGTCCTACGTCCACCTCCAGTACCTGCGCAACATGAAGGTCACCTCCACCCTGGTCATTGCCATCATCGTCAACAAGCGCCTCTGGGGGCTCTACAGCTTCCACGGATACCGCGAGCCCATCGCCCCCAACGCCCGGACCAGATTCCTCTGCGAGATGGCCAGCATCATGACCAGCATGGTGATGGAATCCCTCACCCGAATGGAGGACCACCGCCGCCTCATGGACATGGAGCAGGTCATGGTCCAGCTCAACACCAAGCAGCAGAGCATGGGCACCTTCATGGACGCGCATCACGAGCGGCTGATGGAGACCCTCGGCGTGAACGTCATCTCCTTCCGGACGCACCATACCGACGGGACGAAAAAGGTCCGCTCGTACGACGTTGACGGCCACACTCCCGTGGACGGCGAGGGTAGGGCCACCGTCGGCGGCGCCATCCTTTCCAACGACGTTTTCGACTGCCTCACCGACACGTACGGTCAGATCTGCCGCGACTACGGCACAGTCTTCATCGACGAGCAGAAAAGTCATTCCATCCTCGTCTCGGCCGGGCTGAACACGCTCGCCTTCTTCCATCTGCAGGGCATCGATGTGCTGCTAAGCCGTCAGGCCACCGTGGAGCAGGTGCAGTGGGGCGGCGACCCCGACAAAAAGCTCGAGTCCGACGGTACCCTCTCCCCGCGCAACTCGTTCGCGGCCTACGTCAAGGGCCACCTCAAGAAGGGCAAACCGTGGGACGAGTCCGACAAGACCATAATCAATCGCCTCGTCGATCAGATCGAGAAGTACCGGTCGAACGAGATCTTCGCCGAACAGTCCGAGGCCATCCAGACCCTCGAGGCCGAGAAAAAGCAAGCCATGGACGAGAACACAACAAGCTACGCATTCTTTGCGCACATGGCCCATGAACTGAGAACCCCCTTCCACGGCATCCTGGGCAGCCTCGAGGCCATGCGAGAGGACCCGCTCCTGGCAAACAACGAGATGCTCCGCACGGCCGAACTGTGCGGGAAGAACATGCTCAAGATTTTGGACGACATCCTTCTCGTTGCCAAGGGCTCGTACAGTCTGGAGCTAGAGGAGCAGTCGGTCGACGTGTTGGACTTTCTCCGCCGAACTTTGGCCGATATGACGAGCTACGCTTACATGGAGGGAGTAAGTATTCGCGTCAGAAAGGAGGATGTTTTTCACAGAAGACTTCACTCTGATTTCAGCCGAATACGGCAGGTCGTTCATAACCTGATATCGAACGCGATTAAGTTTTCCGAGAACGATATTGCCATTGAGGTCCTGGAGCGCGGCTCGTTCAGAGATGTGTTGAGCGTTTGGGGAACGTACATGAACAGCTATCCATCCTGCGAGCCGAGTTTGAAGGACCTTGCGGCATTCAGTGCGGAGGAGACGGCGAATGGGAGCCAGGAAAATACGTTGTGGTTGATCATCAGTGTCATTGACAAGGGCATCGGTATCGGCGCCGCCGATTTGAAGAGGCTCGGCATAGCTTTCACTCAGCTTTCGCAAGGCCGGCAAAAGAAATACCAAGGCACCGGCCTTGGAATCAACATCTGCCAGATGATCATTACCGCTCTCCGGGGCAAGTTGGTCATTTTCAGTGCCAAGGATTACGGCAGCTGCTTCACCTTCGCGGTTCCTGTGAAGATGGGGGCCAAGGACGAAGCTGACAGCCAGGCTGGTAAGATGCCGAAGAGCTCCAAGAGTGAGAAGAAGGCGAGGATGGCAGCGCTCCAAGCCGAGTATGAATCTCTCGGCATAGCGGCACGCAATCCAAAGCTGTTGGTGGTCGACGATAGCAGTATCAACCGCAAGCTGTGCACTCGAAAGATCAAGACTTGGCTACCGGGCGTTGCCATCACCGAGTGTTCCAGTGGCAAGGGCTTGATCGAGGAGTATGAGCACGACCACTCCATCATCATGGGCATATTTCTCGACTTTCACATGCCTGGGATGGAAGGAGATGCAGCAGCGCGACGGATTCGAGAATATGAGGAAACTCACGAGGAAGCAAGGCGTGTGTACATAGCGGGTTATACCGCAGACGTTCTTGAGGACTCGACGCAAAAACTTCTTTCCGCCGGCATGGACAGTGTGATACCAAAGCCCGAGCCTACGGATGCCTTTGAATGCGAATTGAGGAACATGATGCGACGGTTTGCCTCCGACTGCGGTGGCGGAAGTCAATAGCGAGATAACTATCGATGACTTGTAGTGTTATGCTTTGGTATATTGCGTTTTAGTTTATTTCTACTAGGAATTCCTATCTCTACATGTAGCTCTAGTCTTTTCGCGGGAGTCTCAGTTTGTCCGCCGCGCCACTGTTCATAAAGTACCAATACTGAATTTCATCGCCGAGCTACCAAACTGAAAGATGCCTCCAAAGGGAGCGGACGCCGGCGTCTTCGTCGGCGAAGTGGCCGGGGTCGGAGGCACCCCCTCTTCCTTCTCCCCCTCTTTCGAAAAAAATCCAACCTGTTCCCAAAATACAACTAAACGACTTACAGGGGATGAGCGGTTAGAGCGGTTGGAGACGTATTTGGAACGTCTATTGTTGGTCTGGTTGTTTACGACGGCCTGCGTCTTAGTAGACTTGGTGGATATGCTGGGCGTCCTCTTTATGCTGTGCCTGCGAGGACGATTTTTGGCCAGCTTTGCCCGCAAAAGAGCCTCAGCCTTCTTGAGATTGCGTTCGGTTACGCGACGATCGCGATCGGTAGATTGGCGGGTGTGCATGCTTGCTACTGATAGATAGTATTGAAATGGATAGGAGGGTGCGTGCGCGGTCAAGAGGTGAACGTGATTTGTATCGACCGGATTCACAAAAATCTTGGCGATTGATTTGAATAGGAAATTCCTAGATTGATTTGTATCGACCGATTCACATGTAAATCTCTTTGGCGACGATGCAAATAGATCGATTGTAAGCTTTCACCTCAAAATCTGCATGCTGTTGGCGAGTCGAGTCAGACGTGCACCGCGCGTGCAAGCTCGCCCTCCACATCTCAGTCACTTTTTGTTCATTCGAGACAACAGCAACCCCCCCTTACTACTCCCCCAACATCTTCAACCACCATGCCCTTTGTTACTTTTGCCGACCCTAAATACACCACCCCCAGCCCCAAGAAGAAGTCCTCAGCTTCTCTTCAAGGCAGTGGACCTAAAGGTTCCAACCCAAGGGCCCTCTTTTCCGAGCCCAAGTCTGCCACCAAGAAGGAAAAGTCCAAGTCTGACCCGGTGGATGATCTTTGCAATCTCTTTCGCACCAAGATCACCATTGAAGACAAGACCGGGCTTCTGTCTCCCAAGACCAGGGGCTTCAAGTATTTTTCTCCCTTTCCCAAGGAGGGTGGTCGGTACATCGACATCATTGAGGTCAAGCCTGGCGTGCTCTCTCCTGTGAAGCGTTGTGCGAGGTTCCGATCGGATGCTTGAAGCATGACTCAACTCAAGGACATATTGTTGATTGTTTGCCGGCTGTGGTTGCTACCGTACTGTTATCTCGATGAAAGAAGTGAATTGTCTTGTCTTATGCTAGTTTAGTCAAGTATATACGAACAATACAAATTTCCTATTACTTTGTTTACTTTGTACGCCTATCCCCTTGGCCAAAGCACGTCCAAACGTACCACTCGAACATCCCCAACTAACCTCTGGTTTGAAGCTCAACCTCTATCACGGCGTCGATTTGGGAATCCGTCAAGCCTGATATCGAACTTAGACGGGCCTCAAGCTCGTCGCGCCGGTATGTTCTGCCGGATTGCGCCTGCTCAATCCCAACGTTTTCAATCGCTTCCACTTGAGCGGGCGTCAATGTCTCGAGATGTTCGATGTTAGCATCACCGTTGTTGTTGTTGGGCCCATCATCATAAGCTTCGCCGTCCTCGTTGATACCGTCGGTGCTACCGGCGGGAGTGGTTTCATCGCCATAATCCTCTTCATCGCCATAGTAGTACGACTCATCATTTCCCTCTTCCTCCTCCTCCTCCTCCTCCTCCTCCTCCTCTTCTTCCTCCATAATATTTTCTTCATCATCCTCCGGCTGCGTTTGCTGACTATTAGCTATGCTAGAAGGTTTGCTCGAGGCATCGGCCGCAACAAAGGCAGCCACGGCCGCTGCTTCCCAGGGCGCTGGCTTAGCACCAAGACTCATGTTGCGACTATTCACGGACGAGGCCCGAGAAGGGCCTTTCCCTGCCGCTCCTGCTGTAGCTGCCGCCGAAGCCGCCGATTGCAAATCTTTGCTCTCTCGTCGGGCCGATCGCAGAGTGATCATAATCATCGCGCAAATTGCCACCGCTAATTGTGTGCCAAACATCCAATTGAGACCATCGACTCCGTTGATGCATAGAGCGTCGTAAGCAGCCGAAGAGTAGAGAGGATTGAACGTACTGCAAGACATCAAGTCCATGAGACCAGCAAACAGCTCCTTGATGCCATGGAGCTCGGTATGAACCAGTCCAGACAAACTTCCAATTAAGCCAGCTCCAACTGGTGTGCAAACATCATCGGCCAACGAATCATCGGAACTCCAGTACTCTGTAAAGTTATGTATCACCCCAATAGCGGTAAGAACGTTGTCAGCTGACTCAGGGATATCGACGGGCTTCCGCGCTTCGACACATTTGACAAAAAAGGCTAGGTAGTCGACGAGAACCTCCGAATACCGCCCATCTCTGACCATGGCATTCAAATAGGTCTGTATGTTTTTATCAGGGTCGACACAAAAGTCACTTCCAGATATCGCTGCTAGCAGGAATAGACTCGCAAAGAGCCACGCCAGGACCGTGAAGAGAAAGAATAGAGGCAAAATAATAATGTTCCGCATGCACTTTGCACATCCATGCTTCATCTTTCTACCTCGCGCCGCCGCAACGACCTCGGCCATGAGACAAAGTGTGATAATAACCTGTGCTCCAACGGCACCCGCTCCAGCCCATAGGAAGGGGTAGGCATTGTCCAGCGACGACGATGCCTGGTCCACATCCGACATAATCTGCTCGAGATCGTCCTGCAAGCTCTCGAATTCATCTCCCAGCATATCACCAAGACTGCTCATGGACTCCCCAATGGCCGAAACTTGCTCTTGCAATGGTGCTGTTTGATTGGCCGTTAGGTCCAGTCTCTCAAATACACTGAGACTGTTTGGACAAAATTCTCGGGTAGTAGCTGCGAAGTTGTCCACCTCCTCCTTGACATTCTTTCGAACTTTCAGATACGACGTGGTCAAATTATGCGCTTCTTGCAAAATACTACCTCCATCCTCGAGCGTCGACTGCGTGCTGTCCAAACTTTTTTGGAGACTCATGAGGCCCTTGGCATAGAACAGTGCCGTCGCCACGAGTATGCCTAAGCCGGCGAGAAGAAATATCGTTCGTATTAGCCGAACTCGTCGATTGAATTGACGCATCGAATCCAAATATCTGCGAGATTGATCCTCTCTTTTCTTGGCCTGAGCCTCCCGGACCTCTGGAGATACATTCCCAGCATTGTGAGTAGAGTACGAAGCGTCAGCATAGGATGCGGTTTCTTCTGATTTGACTATTTCACTTTCCGCCTCCTCCAGCTCACCCTTCTCTCTTTGCTGCTCGACTTCCAACCATGTTTGTACACACTGCGGTAGCTGCGCTCCATCACCGGAATCGCTCCCTGCGGACCTATTCCCTCCACTACTACCGACACCCGAAGCTGGATCTGCTGGGCCCATGGAGGCAGGTCGGGTTGGTGTCTCGGGCAGTGAGCCGCTCGCACAGCCGAACTTTCGCCGTCCGCCACATTTGAAGAAGAGCAGAACGAGGGACCACACCAGGAATATCATGAATATTATCAGAGAGCCGATTGCAATACTTAATTTGTGGAGGTATTATCAGTGGGTTGAGGAGAGACCAGAAATGTGAGAATGAGGAAACAATCGAACAATCGACGAGCAAAAGTAGCCATCGAACATTACCAGGTACAGCTTCGCGCCAAGCTACTAGCTAACCGGCGACTCGACTCACCCTCTCAGATAGTCCTGCTTCTCATCAGAGGTGGCAGCGCTTCCATAGAGATAGACAGGTTCGGAGGGATAATTCCATCGGGGGTAGTTGTTTAAATTCTGAATACCTCTGGTTGGTTGATAGTTGATGGGAACATACCCCTCGTCGACATCTCGGATTGGCTTGATGGGCGACATGATTGCTTCGCAGTCTTATCTTACTTGGCCCAACACTAGCATGAATAGGGAGGTATCATGCATGAGCACGCGCCGAATCGTAAGACGCAATGGATGGCAAAACAAGAGCCGTACGCCGGTCGCTGATGATGAGAACTTGCAAGATAGAGATGAGCTGTGGGCTGTGGGCTGTGGGCTGATGGCCACTCGATCGGCCGGTCTTCCAACATTCTTGATGTGACAAAAGCACGAACCTTTTCCGTTGAACCTCCGGGTTACTACGATTGTGTCAGATTGGATCGATCCATTTCGATCCAATCTCACCCAAAAATAGCCGCGAATTCGAACCATTTCGAAGACCGGAGCCGTGATCAAAGTAGGGATTCCCACGAGAAAAGACGGCCCACTGCCCTCTTATTCATGGCGTTAGTGTAGGCAACCGCTTCATCCTTCCTCCATTTACGTGCGTATTGCTCGTTGTTGAGCTCGGGAAACGATACATAATACAATCATCTGATCTTCTCTGGGTTTGCGAAACAAAGTGAAAGTAGCCCCGCTACAAACAAAGATGAGGATATCGACGACATCACTGGTGACGGTACTGGCCGCGGCGGCTGTGGGAGTTCCGTCGAATGGTCTTGTCTCTGCCAATGGGGTGGGGGACGGAGAGGGTCGTCTCCGAGAGAGCCACAAGCGAAGGGAGTTGACTTCGCACCGCCGTCGGATGGAGCAGAATCGACGTGCTCTCCTCCTCGACGACTACGAGGTCGACACCAACATGGCCAACCTCAAGCGCCAGTACTTTGATTTTCACGGGAAGGAATTGACAGATGAAATGATCGAGGCTGCCCTGGACAAGGCTCATGCCGATGCCGGCGGCAAGGCCTTTGGCCCCGACCGCAAGATTCACATGTATGGCAGCGTCGACGACTTTGATCGCGAATCGACACCCGACAATGTAGTATGGATGGACGAGGTCGATTCCGAGGACCATCCCGATTATCAGCACCGCCATCTTCTCACGCACCGACGGACGCAGGTCGTTCGGCGGCAGAACATGTACATCGTCGCTGGCAACTCCCCCGGCTGGCAGAACAACCGCGGCAGGAACGAGTTCTTCTGCGTCTCCCTCTACTCCCTCGACAAGCAGAACTACCTCCCCGAGATGGGCGAGATGGTCACCCTCCGCAATTGCTACACCACCCCCGGCAAGGCCATCGCCCTCCGCTACGCCAACGACTTCAGCATCCGCACCCTCAACGACAACATCTACTACACCTGGTGCGTCCGCGTCAAGAAGCCCAACAAGAATCAGGAGGCCAGGATCGACACGTGCAACTTCTTCGATCCCAACGAGGTGTGGAACCTCTTCGTCGCCGACCGGACGTGGCGTCCCGGTGAAAATGCCGACCTCGACCTCTGCATGACCAGCCAGAACAACCCCAGCGACGGCGGCAAGCTCCAGCTCGAGATTTGCGACGAGCAGTACAACTTCCCCAACCCCAACGACCGTCGGCGTCAGCGTCAGCTCGCCCTCCCTGGACCCGGCGGGGACGCCGAGGAGCACGACGAGGAAGGTGCCCGTGAGGAGGATGACGCAGTAGAACGCATGCTGGGCAATCGCCGCCGGAAGAGGAAGAGGTTGGCACGGAAAAACAAACGCAAGAACAATAAGAACAACAAGAAAAAGAACAACAGCAACAACAACGAAGACGACGGCCAGCGTTGGTACCAGGGCAGCAACGCCCTCCGGATGAGGCAGGTTTGGATCACGTGCGCCGAGACGGATACCTGCAACCTCAACATTAATGGATTCTTGGATTGCAACCTCATCACAGCCTGCCAACCGGATGGCATTCTGCCGTAAGGCAGGGAGAGGCTACAACTTTGCTACGTGGTTGTATGGACAGCATACATAAAAAATAAACGGGGTTCTGCTGCTGTTGAAGTAACCACAGTACCGGTATCAAACAAAACCACTCTGGGAGTACATTAAGATCTGGAGATATGAATTGGGGCGAAGGGCGAAACTGAGATAGTAGATCTAGATCTAGAGAGCATCCTTGCCCCCGATCTCCATATTCGCCTTTTTTGTTGATGTAAACAATTTAGAGTATTCTTATTTTATATCACGTGATTGGTCAACCGGTCACGTGGTTGAACAGTAGGGTTACTGGTACTCTCTCCAACTACTAAACTACGGTAACTGTACGTACGTAGGTCATGTGACTGATGAAGTGACTGTGTTGACTGCACAAACGCAACCATGAAGGAACGGGCCAGGCTGGTCCTACTAGTGGCGACGTGCCTCGGGACGGCGGGCATTTTTGCCCTCCTCCTTCCCGAGGGATCGCTGCCGCATCTTCCGTCCCGGGGGTCAGAATCTCACCAGCGCCAGCGCAGGCTGCTCATCCGGGAGGATGTGTCGTTGTGGGCACGACAATTGACGGTGAACGCCGGCCGGGAGATCAACTATTTGGCATTCGGAACCAGCGTGACCTGGGGAGCTGGTCTCGTCGGCGATCGATTCACCAACACCTATCCCAAGATCCTATCTCCCAATGCCAAGAACCTCGGTATGCGGGCCGCCGGTCCGTGCTATTCCGCCATGTGTTTGCAGAGTCTGGTCACGGCGGATGACCAGTGCCAGATCGACGAGGACGAGA
>Ga0115006_10000991_pt1 | contig 16856 bp, 23 predicted proteins | sample ArcOceMetagenome_3_FD_88943 | JGI IMG/M metagenome (GOLD analysis project Ga0115006, IMG submission 88943) | Marine eukaryotic phytoplankton communities from Arctic Ocean - Arctic Ocean- Svalbard ARC20M Metagenome | ecosystem: Environmental > Aquatic > Marine > Oceanic | place: Arctic Ocean...
AAAATCATAACTCACCAAGTCAATCTCGTTTCTCTCCACAGTAAAAATGGCCAAGACTCCATCCAAGAAATCTGCTAAGGGTGCCAAGAAGGGAGGAGGATCCAAGAAGTCCAAGAAGCGCGTCGAGTCTTACTCCTCGTACATCTACAAGGTCCTCAAGCAGGTCCACCCCGACACTGGTATCTCCAAGAAGGGTATGTCTGTCATGAACTCCTTCATCAACGACACCTTCGAGCGCATTGCCGGAGAGGCCGGAAAGCTTGCCAAGTACAACAAGAAGGCCACCCTCTCCTCCAGGGAGATCCAGACCGCTGTCAGGCTTACCCTCCCCGGAGAGCTCGCCAAGCACGCCGTCTCCGAGGGCACCAAGGCCGTCACCAAGTTCTCCTCCGCTTAAATGCTTCGTAGTGTTCAGGCGTTGAGTTAACGTGTACTAAAGTTTGTATAACTAGTCATTGTAAAATAACAAAAGAAAAAACCAAAGAAAAATAACTGGGAATCATAATTCCCACCCTTATTCAACAAAGCGCTCGATTTCTCTTCTATTTGCTGATCTTCTACAACCGCTGCTTCTTATGAAATAAATGAACACGAATAAATCACGCAAATATCCCTAAAATTAGCTTATTCATAACCTCCTTCCTTTCTCTCCCTGATGTTAAGTCAGCTCGTGGATAAAATAGAAGCGCGCGATTGGATTTATTCGGTTTCTCCTTTTTAATGCAAACTTCCACGTGCTCCCTAAGGCCCTTCACCACCGAAATTGACTTGTGCCTTGAAGACGCTGAAGTGCTTATGTGTGTGTATGACTTCTTCGATCCTCTCGTCTACGACCCCTCCCCCATCCTTGAACGTGCTGAGCCAATTTCTCTCCTCTTCCCCGTTCCTGCACATCTGCACGATTTCCTTGATGACTCTTCCGACACTGTCGTTGTTGGCGTACATAATATTTATCATATCCCCGTTCCTGTCGTCTCCTGCGCAGTTGTGTAGATCTGTGAGGTTCCTTTGCTCGTGGAAGATTGCGATTCCAGCATTCCCTGGCCTCACGTTCAAGATAATGAAGATTTTTTTATACCTTTTCAGAGTCCGTAGGTTGGAGAGATCGCAAACTACGGCCTTGACGTCTTGGTCTCCTACGTTGTGAAGGATGATCGCACTATTAGGACAAACTTCGCAAGAAACAAAGTCAATGCTTGGGTGCGGGTGGAGTTCTATGCCATGTTGCTTGGCGAGATTGTCGACAAGAATGGTATTCTGAGATCCGAAATCGGTCGAACATAGACCGTGGAGTGTAGTCGTCGCGGGTTGTTGTTGAGGAGTTGGAGGAGCGGGTTGGGGGCGGAGCGGAGAAGTGATGGGAGTGGGTGGTTTGGGTTTGGGTTGGGATACGGTGCACATTGAGGAGGTCTCAGGTTTATCCTTCCTGGCATTCGCAGCGGCCAGGGGGTCGGAGGAGTGAAGCGAGAAGAAGTCGTTCCTTGTGTTACTATTTGTGGGCTTGGGGCATGGAGAGGGAGCAGTCTCTGGTATCCTGGGCCTCTCTTCCTCCACCCTTCCATCTCGTGCACTCCCTCCCCTATCTTCTTTCGCATCCTCCTCCTCCTCTTTGTCTTCGATCTTGCTATCGTCGCTATCACTCTTGCTCTCTTCCAGCAGTCTCTTCTTCGCCAGCTTGACCGCCGCCAGCAGCTCCTTGGTTTTCGCTTTCGCCCTTGCCTTCATCTTCTTTCCCTCCTTCTTGGCCTTCTTTTTCTCCTTGAGCCATTCGATGGTTGCCTGAACAACCGTTTTAGTTCTGGCCACCGTCCTTAGTACATCCTTGGTATTGTTCCTCAAGGGCTTCTTGTGATTTGGTGTCGCCGTAATTTCTACCTCGCTCCCGCCTGTGAAGTCGCACCCCTCCGTCAGTTGTATCTCCGTGCTTTTTCCAAAACATCCTGCCGCGGTCTCCAGCGCGTGGCGGCTCAAATTCTTTGTTTGTGACAAGGAATCAGAATCAGTGGACGTAGAAAAAGATATTGAGTTGCACATGTCGACCCTAGACGACACCACGTCAAGGAGTACCTTCGACCCGCTCAGAGCACCAGCGTAGGAAAATCCCCTCCTCTCCCTGATACTTACAAACCCGAGAATAGTCGTTTCGCGCTTCTTGATCTTCTTCGCTGAAGCAGACGAGAAACTACAGAACCTTTTTGCGATGGCTCTCGCCTGGTCCCTCTGCGTATCCTTGTTACCGGTGTTCTTCGGTTCCTTGAAGAAGAAAGCCCCGACAGGATATCCGTTGGACTGGTTCGATGCCTGCTCTGCAACTTCGTCCGTGAAGTTTGTGAAGAGATCAGCGACCAAGGAAGCCAGGTCACGCTCGACCATTGGTGGTTTGTTGCAGCGGTCAGGCTTTCGATGAGGTATTCTAACCAGCAGGTTGCTGTTGTTGGGTTTGCTGCTGTTATTGAGATTGGTGGGGGGGAGCAGAAACGGTCTGAAGAGAGAACCATGAGAAGTTTGCCTCGGAACGGCCACGCTGTACAGGATCGCTGAGTCCGCCAATCTTCTTCTCTTGGAGCCTCCCAAAATGGTAGTAGATAGCTTCGCCGCCCTGCTGTGTGGGATGAGGGAGGAAAACTTGGCGGTGGCGTCGAGCTTGGGGGAGGAAAAGTCTAGCTGGCGCTTCTTGTTCTCTTTCTCCGGACCTTGGGAAGGAGAAAGAGGTCGCACTTCGTTCAATACGCCTTCGAGGGGCTTTCTCACTAGGTTGGGGGAGATAGGGGTGGGGGGTTAAGGGTTAGTCGGATACATCCAGCCGGATACATCTAGCAATCTACGATCGCGCCCTTCGTCCTATCACTTACACGGCTCGATTTCCCTTGAACCAATATCCACCAAGTCCGTCAGGTTCTGGATGGGTAAATCTGCGTTATTTCTCCCCCTCTTCAATGTCTTCCTCCTGTCACCATCGACCTGGGGAATCCTCTTGAGCTCATCAACCGTGTCGAGATCGCTCTTGAAACACCTCCGCACCTTCCAACTCTTCTTCTTCTCCTTTAGCCATGCGTCCCTTTCCACCTCTTCGGACGAGCGGTTTGAGCCAAGGATGGAGTACTGGTGAATATGTGGAGTTGAAACTGCAATGAGCGAAGTGAAGAGCAGGGCAAGGCGAGGAGCGAAGCGACGAGTAGAAGGTGGTTAGTTATATTGCTATGCAGTATAAGGTCGTCGCTTTGCTCCTCCCGTCCTTTGCTCCTCATCTAATCTTCGCACCTTGGTGGAGGGCAGTGCTGCAGTGCTTGAAGGCGATCTTGCTCGCAGACGACGGAGTCTTGGGAGAAGAGGGCTCCCCTACAAAGCCCCTGTGAGGAATCAATTGCACGATCTCCATATTCTTCCCTTCGGCTGAATCGGGGATTTCCACCCAACCTCCAGTTGGAGGAGTCTGAGGGACGACGAGAGCAGCCACGGGAGTGAATACTATATTATCGTCCATAAAAATTGGCCGAGGAGACGGTGTGTTGAGATTCAGCGGTGTGTCGAGGGTACTCATACGACTTGAGGATGTTGATATGATGGAGGAAGATGAAGAAGACGCTGTAGAAGTTGAACATACGGACGACGAGGTAGGTTGCGAGGGGGTAGAAGGGAATTGGAAAGAGAACGAAGAGGAAGGCTGCGGGGCTTTCGGATGCTTTATCGCGCCGGCCCCAAACTGCAGAGGGAAAACGAAACAGAACAACGAGGTGAGGAAAATTTCAGGTTATGGACCACCTTGTCTACTACGCGGCGGCCTCGTGTAATGCACCCCTTACGACGTAGCAAAGGGCTGCAGATACTAACTTTTTCCGCTCCCTCAAATAACACCAACAGTCCAATAATCGACCCAAAAACACTCTCCCCCCGACAAATTCCTTTTAAGCACTATTTTGAGACCCCTACGTGTCTTCGAACCCCTTACTCCTACTCACCACCTCAATCCTCCCACTTTCCATAATCTTCTTGGTCTCATTGTTGTAATTCTTCCCTTTTACGCCCTCAGTAAGGTCCAAACCCCAGTTCATGCTCGGTGGTTTGTATGATTGTTTTCTTTGATTGTTTTCTATGGTCTTATCCCCACTATCGCAGTATATAATTATGAGATATGGTACGTTGGACAATTTGTGAGAGATATTGCGGTTTCTTATTGCGAAGGAGAGAAAGAAATTATTCTAAGATTTTGGGTCTCCCTCCCTCCACTTTTTTGCTCCAGAGTTCTTCAGACACGTAATTTTGTTATTAAAATTATAAGGAAAGAGATCTTGAGGTTTTGTTGTTGCAACACTGTTTCGAAAATATCACAATCTGATAAATATCATCCCAAACAAGAGTCGTTTAAGTACCAATGACATCCGGCCAATTTTTGATGAAATTTAGGCCATATCATTATCTCCCTCTAGCGCTGCTTCCTAGTCTGATCCCAATTGGTCCTTCTCGGACTGGAGATGCGGGTTGTTGCGGAATAGTTGGTGTGGTTACTTCAGGAGATTCAAGCACTCCGATCAAGTCAACCCGTGACTTCCTGTTGCAGGGTCTCGAGGTTCTGAAGAACCGAGGTTACGATTCTGCTGGGATTGTGACTGCAGGTGATTCGTCCAACACAAGGATGCGATTGACTAAATTTGCTTCGGATGGGGACAAGGTGAGGACAATCCTAGGCGAAGAGAGAGAGTTGTTATGCGGCGATTGCTAACTCCCTTGTACCCTCCGCACAATCTGGCAGGCCAATGCTGTGTCCCTGGTTTCTTCCCAGTCCGTTGACGATCCTTCACACACATGCGGGATCGCTCACACCCGTTGGGCCACTCACGGAGGCAAGACGGATGCCAACGCTCACCCTCACCTAGATTCTAGTGGCAAGATCGCTCTTGTCCACAATGGTATCATTAACAATGCGAACGCTTTGAGGAAGGATTTGGAGGCCCTTGGACACCAGTTCGCCTCAGAGACAGACACTGAGGTTGTGGCGAAGGTAAGAATTGACAAGGAGCGAAGGACGGCTGGAGCAAAGCGAAAGCATCGCATCGTCCGCCCACATAACTAACAACCTTCCGCTCGTCGCTTCGCTCCTCGCAGCTCATTGGTCACATTTTCGATGCTGGGGGACCGGGTATGACTCTAAAGAAGGCTGCCGAGGATGCCCTGACGCGTTGTGATGGTACTTGGGGGATGTGCATCATGAACGAGGATGCTCCTGGCGAACTCGTGGTGGCATGCAACGGTTCGCCCCTCGTTATCGGGCTTGGGAGGAACGCCACTTACGTCGCGTCTGAGCCCTCGGCGTTCAATCGTTACACGAAGGAATTCATCAGCATGAAGGACGGTGAGATTGGTGTCGTGCATGCTGATGGGAGAGACCTCGACCTCTCTCGAGTTGAGACCGCCCCTGATCTCGACATTCAACTATCCCCTGCCCCTTTTCCTCACTGGACCATCAAGGAGTGCTTCGAGCAGCCGGAGGCCGTGGCGAGGGCCCTCAGCTACGGAAGTCGTATGGGTGAGAAGGTTGTGAAACTTGGTGGTATGGACGACAACGAGAAGAAGCTTGTCAAGATAGACCACATTACCCTTTCTGCTTGCGGAACCTCGCTCTACGCTGCAATATACGGAGCCAAGTTGATGAGGGCGCTTTCTTCTTTCAAAACAATCCAATACGTCGATGCGGCGGAAACAAGACCGTGCGACTATCGCAACACGAAAGCTGAGAAGAGTGGCGTCATTGTAGTGTCGCAGAGTGGGGAGACGAAGGACGTCCAACGCGTTGTTACGCAAGCCCAGCAGATGGGGTTGACGGTCATATCCGTCGTCAACGCCGTCGGGTCCCTTGTTGCCCGCACCACGAAACTTGGCGTCTACTTGAATGCCGGACGGGAGAATGCTGTCGCATCAACGAAGGCATTCACCACCCAGGTTACAGTACTTTCTCTTCTCGCGCTGTGGTTCCGAGAATCCAAGGATAGGCTCGATGCGACTATCGGAGAGAAGGAACCATTCCACGACAATGCCTCAAAAGCACTACGCAATGCCCTCAGTCGCCTCCCCATTAGCATCGGAATGGCGCTAGAGACCCGCGAGCAGATCAAGAAGATCGCCGCCAAGCTCGTCGACAAGGAGCACATGTTCGTTCTTGGCAAGGGATTTGCGGAACCTGTGGCATACGAGGGTGCTCTCAAGATCAAGGAGACTTGCTACCTTCATGCCGAGGGTTTCAGCGGAGGGGCCCTGAAGCACGGTCCATTCGCACTTATCGAAGGTCCTAGCGGGCGGTATGGCGCCACGCCAATCGTCCTGATCATCCTCGATGACGAGCACAAGCACACTATGCGTACTGCTGCGGAAGAGGTTAAGGCCAGGGGGGCGGAACTTTACATCATCACCGATAAGAAGAGCCTTGCGAGTGGTTTGGTGGACGATGAGTCCATCGTTTCCGTTCCCTCGAATGGCTTCCTCACGGCTCTCATCACTGTAATTCCTCTCCAACTTCTCGCGTACGAACTCGCGATCCTCCGCGGAATCAACCCAGACACGCCACGAAATCTTGCAAAGGCCGTCACCGTGGATTAAACGCTGATGCTTGGGTTGAAAGAAAGGGGAAAAGGGGGTCCCAAAACATCAAATTTTCTAACCGTTTAGTAAGCAACCAAGTTCCTATTTTTCCCGACCTTATTTGTTGTACTCCCTTGCTTAATATCCGCCATCGAAGAACCGAAGATGGGAAATAAACTTGTCGCTTGCGCCATGGAGCGTCAGGAGTGCCTATCAGATGTCGGCTCTCGCAAGGGAATATATGTAAACAGGGTTAAGAAGCCTCGCAGGAGGAGACAGAAGAATAAAAATACCTCTACCCAATTGAATCTTGACGCTGTAGCGCATGTGTCCTCACCGGAAAAGTATGTGTCCCAGAACTTGAACAACAACATGGGGGGCATTGACAAGGACGTCATGATGGAAAAGGTTCTGGCAGAGAATCGGAGACTGACGCTCCTGATGCAAAAGATGTCAAAGGGTTCGGATTCGGCTGCAAGTGCCGAAAGGTTTGGGTTGGGAGGAGACGAGAATGATGGAAGGGTGATCAACAGCATGGACTACTTTGGTGATGAAATGGATGGGGAACTTGACGACAGCTTGGAATTTGGCTCCCTTTATTCTCCTAACCCGAAGGTTGGTCCACGTAGCGATGGCGGCCACAAGCTGTTCGTCGATCAAATTTTGGGTGTTAGTAGTGACTATTTGAGCCAAGGCAAATCACCGGCGAAGGTGAGGGGGAGTGAGGAGCGAAGCGACGAGCTAGCAACGTCATCTCTAGCGACGAAAACCACGCGCGCTCGTACGTCCGTGCAAGGCATGCCTCTTCTATATTCACCGCAATAATTCTCACCCCCTTATCCTAACCCCTTTCGTGATTTGCTTCGCTCATCGCAGTCTCGGTATACCAAGCACATAGATCCTAGCTCTGGACGCACCTACTTTTACGACGTGAGCCGGAAAAAGTCTATCTGGGCCGATCAACTGAACAAGGAAATGCAAAAGGAGATGATGAAATAATGACTTGTCATGGATTTTACATTTACAACAAAACAATTTGATTCCTTCCATGCCTTCTTCCATGCCCTCTTCCATTCCATACCTCAATATTCCCCCTCCTCTTACGACCCATCTTCGTAAGACCCATCTTCGTCGTAGCCCTCCTCTTCTTGCCCTTCGTATCCTGGAGGGTGTGATGGAGGAGCGATGTGCTTGACAACGCTCTTGTCCACTGCCTTCCACAAAAACTTCACCGGCTGTTCCCAGCTAGTAGTCTGGTTGTAATTGTCCATCCAGTAATAGTCGTTGGACCATTCATCGAACTGCCTTGTGAATCTCCCTGCCGCCATCCTCCTTGCATTGATCCTAGCCAGGTACCCTCTGGCCCTCTTCTGCACAATGATCGCCAACCTATCGTCCCTTTTCTCCTTTTCGCTCAAATGGCCGCCTTCCTTCATCCACTGGCCCATGTCGTTCTTGACCCACTGTTCTATAACATCGTTCAAGAACGGTTCCGTGAACTTGTTCATTACTTCTAATGCCTTCCTCTCCGTCATCTGAGAGATCTTGACTTCGACGACCTCGTCTACTACGTTGTCTATCATTTCCTCGCACATGTTGTCCTCCAGAGATTTCATGAACAGGGCAGCCATGTTGTTGATAGCGGCATACTTCGCCTTCTCCTTCGCCAACTCCGCGGCCTCGATCTCCTTAACGTGATCGTCGACGGCGTTCGTCACTAACTCTTCGACAAACACCTCCAAGAGCACCTCGTTGGCTTGAAGCATCAACCTCTTGTGCTCCTCCACGACCATCTTCATGTCAGAGAGCTTCACCTTGACACCCTTGGCCTCCTTCAGGGCCTTGGTGCGGCGCTCTTGAAGGTACTTGTCAACGCGACGCTGGCGCGCTTTCGCCTTTTCTTTCAGCTGGTACTCCTGCCACTCTTCTCCAAGATTGGAATTGAGGAAACCATCCCAAATTCTACTGCGGAGGTAAAGAACAACCTCGAACATCGCCTCGTCGAAAATATTCGCCCTCAAGGTAGTCTCCTCGACTTTTGTGAAGCGCGCGAAAAAACCATTAATGCCTCCTTTCTTTTTCTGCTCGTCAACCTCGTCCTTCTTGTCCTCCTGAATTTCGATCCTCATGAGATCCACTGCCAATCTCTCCCTCAGAGTCTTGTTGATTTCGGCGGGCTGGGTGGCGGACGCGTCCATGTGGTCGTTGAAGATCGAGACAGCCTCGTCCCTGTACTCCTCAGTGTCGGACTTGATTTTCTTCCATTTTTCTACGTGCTGCCAGAAGTTGATGCTGTACTTCTCTGGGCCAACGCCGTGGATGCGGTCAATGTAGAATTCCAAAAGGTCGGCGCCCTTGAAGGTCTTCAGGCAAAGGTCAATGTCGGCAAATTCAGGGCAAGCCTTTAGGTAGTGTTCCTCATAAATGAAGGTCTGAGGGTTCTTGAAGTTGCAGGACTGTATTCTAGGAGGTCGCTTCGCTTCGAAGTCGTGCTTCATCTGAAGCCTAGCCTCGTCGCAGGCTCTATTCAACAGCCTTGCTCTCGCCATATCCTCGGCGTCCTTCTTGTTGATCTTCTCTTTGTTCTCCTTGTACTCTTCGATAATGATCTCAGTGAACTCCAACAGCTCCTTTTTGCCTTTCCTTGTCTTCATCTGCATGGCTTTCATCTTCCTGATTCCGCTCTCGACCTTGTCGAACGCCTCAGTGAAATCTGCCAGCCTCTTCTCCTCAGCGCCCACAGCATCCCTGAGTTCTTCGTCCATCTTCTTCCTTTCCTCGTGTTCCACCAAGGCGTGGAGCGCTGCCCCGACGAAATTCATGCTCTTCTTCGTCCTCACGAGCCTCTTCATAATGCGACGGAATTTGAGCAGTCCAGCAAACTCCTCCCTTGCATTCCACCCCCTGTACATTGACTGGATTGCAGTGAACCCCCTGAGGGCCATTTTTTGCTCCTTGATCATCTCGACGTAGTCAAGCCAGTGCTTGAACGCGGGGTTTCCAATAGCTCTCTTCATCATGGTCATTATTCTCTTCTTTTTCTCTACGTACGAGTACCAGGAGTTAAAAACCGCAAACTCACGCCTCATGATAAATCTCTTCATGGCTGCCCTCGCTATCCTCTCGCGTTCCTCCTTGAGATTCTTAAAGTAGTCCCTCCAGGCCGTGTAATGAAGCCTCTTTGCCCCAACCAAAATCTTTCCCAGGAGTTTCTTCGCCCTCTTCATCTTTGCCACCCACGACTTCCAAGGGTTCAGGCACCTTAGCATGATCGCATACCTTCCGTGGTGCATTCTCATCCTAACGATGGGCCTCCAGTGCTTTCGAACCCATATTCCCCTCCAAAGAGCCCCCATCCTGGTGGCGCAAATGTCAAGCCACATTCTGCGGGGAGGCCACTTCGCCCACCACATGCGCTGGAACGAGCGTGCGCCCGCGGTGCAACGTTTATGGTAGGACCCACCCGGCATAGGGTGATTGTTGAAGTCCTCCTCTTCAAAGGGTCCGTACCTTGTGGAGTAATAGTAGTATTGGTTGTAGTCCTCCATTCTGCGTCGCGGGGCGAGGAGTTCGTAAGGGCGAGAGAGGGGGTCGAATTTAGTACCGGGTGGTTGCTTGAGTGTGTGTAAATCAAACAAAAAAATTGTGGCATCAAAAGGCCGTGGCAAGAAGTCAGACATTGCATAGCATCGACATGCAGAGTGGGAATGTAAGCCCGCATTCGGAGGCAAAATAGATAAAATAGCTGGAGTCATCATACTAAGTGCGCTAGGGATTTTCGTCGTTGGAGAAGCTTGGGCAACCGGGGGGGGGTTTGATGTGGTCCAATACCTGACTTACCTGTTCTTGGCTTCCAAGTATCTCCAGCTCAGTCGCTGGACGGTTTCTTCAAGGAGCATTGTGCTCATTTCGAAATTCCTCAGTTCCCTCTCCGCCATTTCTTTCTGTCTAATAAACCAGATAGCCCTGCTCTTAAGCGGTGTCGCCTGCGATGAGCGAAGCGAATCGCGAAATGGATCAAGATGAGGAATGAAGATTATGAAGATTATTGCGTCGATTTGGGGAGGTTTTCAGAGCCAATGCTGCTGTTCATAGCTCGTCGCTTCGCTCCTCGTCCAATCTCACCTCAAGCTTCGCCATGTCCACCGTGTACTTCGGCCAGACCGTGTCTTGTGTCACGTACGTTCCGTTCCTGGTAGCATCCGCCGTTGTCATTGCAATGTCGAACGGCGAGGTTCCCCCCCTCACTGTGTCTGCAGGAAGGTGGGTCCTCCTGCTCTTCCAGCCCTCCTTGCTCTCGTCGACACGGAGCACAATCTTGAGGAGAGACTGAGCCTCTCTCATTTCCGCCTTGCAAACATCCGTGACCGCCATCTTCGTTACGGGGAGGGGAATCCTCGCTGACATTTGTGTATCATTGAAGAGCCAGGAGCACTGACGCTGGAGGATCTTTCGCTCTTTTTTGAGGAGCCTCTCCATTGATGACAACTCGGTCATCTCGTCACGACGCATCAGAATGTATTCCTTCGATTGCTTCTCCCATCTTGACTCAGTCTCAGTGGGGGAGCGAGGGCGTTTGAACTTGTTGTGCCGCCCGGGTTTGATTATTGGCGGGGGGGGGTCGTGAGCTTCCACCGTGAACATTGAGTTGGCCTGGAGCTCCCTATATACCCTCCTAAGGTTGGATTTGGAGTCATGGCCCACAATACCAAAGTCCCCAGCCTGCGCAAACGCGGCGTCAGGCACGACAATAGAGCGGTTGTTGTCCAGGTGTTTCTTCTTGAAGTCGCCGAGGTACTCGGAAGTCTCCTCAAAGAGATACAGGGCAGCTTTTGCATCTCTTGCCATCCACATCGTGTGCATAGGGTCCTGAGGTTTGAGAGGTTAGGGTCGTTTGGGGGTGGGGGGGGGGATAGATGGGTGAAGGTTAGCTGGCAGATAAACACACGTGCTCAAAGAGGCTCTCAACCCCAAAGATAAACTCCTCACCTTCCTTCGCGGGAACTGGCTTGCAGGATTGACCAATGAAGCCTCCTTGAGCATAGATTTCTTTATCCCCGCATATCCAGACGATATGGTCGCCTCGGATGAATCCAATGTAGACGATTTGGAGGAGAAGGACCGAAATTTACCATGTCTACGATTACTAACAGCCCCTCGGCCTTTGCTAGTTTTCGACATTGGAAGGAGACTTTTGGGGGGGAAGAAGGGTTTTGAGGTGGTAGGGGGTCAGGGAAGATGGTGTGGCGGGATGGATGGAGAGTACGGGCCACGTGTGGTGAAGTGGCCAGGAAAATTGCAGGGCACCAAAATCAGAAGGTGAATTATAATGGAAGTGTGTTTTATTACGTAAATTTTCCTCTGTTCTCTATCTATTACTATCTCCGTCGTAACCTAGTTGTGTTGAGTTATTAACTTGTTTGTTACACTCTTCATCCTTCTTGGGTGGTTCGTCTCGTTAATGGAAGAGGTCCCAATATTTCCCCTCACACTAACTCTCTCCTATAATTCTTTGCATATATATATTCTAGATAACAATAAAACAATAGAAATATAAAAGTAAAATGTCTGAAGCAGGTAAATAATAAAGAACATGGGTGGAGTTTGCGGACGGGGAGGGGGGGAAGGGGCGAAATATCGTCAGGGTTCAAACAAATCAAACAACTGACTCTTTTATCGCTTGCTTTCTCCCCTATTACCCCTCGTCTTCCCTTCCTTAGGTCCTGATTCTTTCACCTCCGGGCCTCTCTCCCTTCTCTACTCCGCCGTCAAATCCAACACCCAAATCCTTATCAACGTCCGCAACAACCACAAGCTCCTCTGTCGCGTCAAGGCTTTTGACAGGCACTGTAACATGGTCCTCGAGGACGTCAAGGAGATGTGGTCCGAGAAGGTGGGAAAGAAGGTTGTCAACAAGGACAGGTTCGTCAGCAAGATGTTCCTGAGGGGAGACAGTGTCATTGTGGTCCTCAAGAACCCCGCAGGGCTCGCCTAAGGCTCAGTCGAAGGTGGATAAAAAGCTAAAATGCCACAGACTGGGTTTCGCAGCAAAGGATTTCGTCTTGTTTTTACTCTCAAACGCTCCTAGCCCTGAACCTTCGAAAGATCGTCGTCCCATCCCTCGATCGGGCTTTCGATGCTGTTAATCATGATGTCCCCTGTCAAAGGGCACTCCTTGGCAACGATGCCATCATAGGTCTTCTTAAGTGCCTCGAGTTTTAGTTGGTTCTCCGTCAAGACCCCCTCCACGAAACCCCCCTTGCCCAGTCCTCCAATCCCGCCCAGTCCCTCCTCCTCCTTGGCGGTTTTTTCGACGCTTGTGATCTCCTCCATTAGCTCCTCGAGCTCCTTCTTCTCCTCGTCGTCAAGCACAGAAATGACCACCCTCCTTAGCTCAGAGTCGTAAACCTTGAAACCGGAAGGGAAAGAGTAGTAGTGGTCGGAAACATCCACCGGCGATCCCCCTACGAGGATGTCCTTCCCGCTGATTGCGCACTTGAAGTTTGGCTCAACCTCGACCTGCGATGAGCGAAGTGAATCGCGAAAAGGGTTGGAATGATTGGTGAGGATTATTGCGCTAGTTATGGAGGGGGGGGGCTGTACTTCCGTACGGCTTCGCGCTATTTTCGTGACTAGAGATGGCGTTGCTAGCTCGTCGCTTCGCTCCTCGCTCCCCCTCACCTTTTTCTTCTTAAGAATCTCAATCTCTTCCCTGTAATCGTCGCACGCGAGGTCGCACTCCGCCATGGAGTCCTTATAGTTATTGATCTTCTCGCTGTAAACCGTGAGCGCCGCCACAATCTCGTTCTTGAAGGTGTCGATGGTTGAAAAGTCGGGCAGGAAGGGCAGGACGTCCTCTATCGACAGCACACCCTCCCCGCTCTCGCGGAGAACGCTTATAACTTTGGCGACCGAGTCCCCCCCCTCCTCCGCCGCCGCCGCGTTCTGCGCGATGAGGAGCCACAGGGCCTTCTTCTCAGGTCCCACTGTGTTCTGCGATGAGAGAAGCGAAGAGCGGGGCGAGGAGCGAAGCGGCGAGCAGTTGGTTGTTAGTTATTGCGCTATGCAGTATACGGTCGTCGCTACACTCCTCGCTCCCCCTCACCTTTGCAAGCTCCCTAGCCAAGGCTGGATCAACCTTCAAGGCGAGCTCGACAGCGGCGCGCCGCATTCCCATCGCCATGTAGAGCTTCACGGCGGACCTGTGGTGCCGTTGTGTTTTGAGGATGCACCGGAGGGAGAAGGAAAGGTCAATGGGGGGGGTGGAGAAGGATGTAGTTATGTTGGTAAGGTAGCGGAAGAGGGGCTGCTCGTCGTCGAGCTCGGCGTAGAGGGAAAGGAGGTAGTTGTGGATGGCCGTCGACTTGCACCCCAGCTTCACGACCCCTTCGAGGTAACGAAGGATTGCCTCCTCCATGAGATCTTCAAGGGAGTGGGGTTCATCCCCGGTGGTATCGTCCTCCTCGTCGTCCTCGAGCTCCCGCTTTTCCTCAGCCAGGCGTTGGACGTAAAGGATTGCGGGGAGGAGCTTGGTTGGGTCAAGCCCGTCCTTGTACCTGCGATGAGCGCGATGAGCGAAGCGAATCGCGAAAAGGGTTAGGGTGTGAGATGGCGAAGAGCGAAGCGACGAGTGGAAGGCTTTTATTCACGTGGGTAGGCGGTATGTTGATTTTGCTATCGCTTCGCTCCTCGTCCAATCTCACCTCCTCAAAAAGGACGCCCCAGCTTCTATCGGTGCCCTAGAGAGGAGTTCCGCGGCATGCCGGTAGTAAACGTCCGCGAATTTGCTCATCTCCGCGTTCTCGAGTATCCTAACCGCCGCAATAGCGCCCTTTATGCGGCTCTGTTCAACGTTCTTAATCCCCAGCGCCGACGCAACCGCCGACGCGTAGTCACCGCTGGCAGCGCTGGCGGCCGCAATCTCGTGAGGTCCAGCGTTGTGGCTCGCGAGGACCTTGAGTGTCGTAGCCGGATCCAGGAGCTTCGCGTGGTGCGCCAGGAACTGCGATGAGCGAGCGGGGAGGGGTTTAGTATTGCATGGAGAGGAGGACAGAGCGAAGGTTAGGTATGGAAATACCAGATTAGCACGCGAGCGGCGCTAGGAATTGCGTCGTCAGCTCGTCGATTCGCTCCTCCCCCCCCCTCACCTGTCCTATGGCCGCGCTGTCATTGTTCTTGGAGGCGGAGGAGTGGCGGGAGGATAGGAGGAGCTCGGTTAGCCAGGCGCCGAGCATGGCGAACTGGACGTTCTCATTGGGACGGGAGGAGTTTGTGAGCCTCTGCTTCGTCAGCTTCGTAAAGGTTTCCGTTAGGTACGCTATCAGGGCAGAGTTTGAGGAGGAGGCGGGGTCGGGGGAACCCAAGAGATTAGGCAGGCAGAGGCGGAGGGCAGTGGCGGCGAAGGGGGCGAGGGATTTCGGCGCCTTGGCGAACCAACGCGCGGCGAGGACATCACGATTCTTCGAGAGGTGGAACTCTGCCCTGCAGAGGTTTACTATGGACCTGCGGGGGGGGGCGAAGCGACGATCAGAAGGCGATTAGTTGTGCGAATATGCGGTATATGCGAGGAGCGTAGCGACGAGCAAAAGGTCTTTTTCTAGAAGAGAGGCGGGATGTTGTTCTTGTTGTCGCTTCGCTCCTCGCTCCCCCTCACCTCTCAGAGGGGTTCTGGCAGAGTGTAACGACGTCGTCGAATGCGTCCTCGTCAGCCTTAGTCTGTTCCGGTGTTCCCGAACTCTCAGTTGGGTTCCCCGATCCTTCGAGAATCTTCCTCAGCCTAAGCCTCCATATGTCCCTCTCCTCGTAGGGGGAGGATACAGTGTAGAGGTTCTGCGATGAGCGAAGCGAATCGCGAAAAGGGTTGGGATAAAGGGTGAGAATTATAGCAGTAGTTACGGTGAAGGTGCGTCTTTTACAGAAGTACGAGTGCGTGCGTCTTTGCTCCTCGTCCAATCTCACCTCTCCCCGACGGACCCAAACGGAACCCGGACGACGGGCGTCGCTTATAAGCTCAGGTTGGGGGGGGTGGTGGGTGGTAGAAACGGAGTGGAGCTCCTGGACTCTACGATGAGCGAAGACACGAGCAGAAGGTGGTTAGTTGTGCGAATATGCGGAATGTTACTTTTGCTGTCGCTTCGCTCCTCGTCCGATCTTACCTGTCCCTCTGCACCACCTTGTTGGAGATCCTGGAAACAAACGTTAGGGTACCCGTATCCTCAAGGAGGACGAAGTGGAACTTTGTGAGCCCAAAACCTACGGGGGGGGAGAATATTTTAATGTCCTCGAACATTAGGATGGAGGAATCCTGCGGTGAGCGAAGCGAATCGCAAAAGGGGTTGGGATGATGGGCGAGAATTATAGCGGTGGTTGGGGAGGGGGTGCGTCTTGTATGAAGGTACAAGCGTGTGCGGTTTTCGTTCCTAACGCTAACGTTATCAGCTCGTCGCTTCGCTCCTCGTCCGGTCTCACCTTGACACCCCCCGTCGTTTTGGTGTTGTTTTGAGCAGAGGAGGTGGCAGAGCTGCGAGCGGGGAGGAGTGACCAGAGGGGTTTAGAAAGCGTGAAGAGAGTGGTAGGGTAAAGTTTAGGTTCGCGAGCGAAGCGAGCGCGAGAAGGGTTGTTAGTTATAGTGGTGAGTAGTACGCTGCTGTAACGTCGCTCCAGCCTTCCGTCTTTCGATCCTCCCCCCCCCTCACCTTCCCCTGTCAATGGTACCATAGTAGATCCCGAATTCCGACATGAACGCGAAGTCGTCGCCTACGATTTTCATCTGTGTTCCGTCGATGCTGCGATGAGCGAAGCGAATCGCCAAAAGGGTTGGAATGATAGTTGAGGATTATTGCGTTGGTTACGGAGGGGGGGGGGGTTGTACGGAAGTAGGAGTGTGTGTGGTTTTCGTCCCTAGATATGGCTTGCTATCTCGTCGCTTCGCTCCTCGCTTGGCCTCACCTTCCCGGTAGTTCCACGAAGCTCGAGTGAGCGTCTGGTGAGAAGGCGGCTCCCAGGGCTGTCTGGTGTTGGGGCTCCCTCAAGGTAGAAGGGGAAGCGATGGAGGGGGATGTCGTGGTGTGGAAACGGGTACGACGACCGATACCGCTGGTTGTGGCGAGGACTGTCATGTTGGAGGCGGAGGTTCGGACAAAGAATATGGAGTCCACCCTTGCGGGGGGAGGGGGGGGGGTTAGAGGGGAAGGAGGGGGGGGGGGGGGGGAGGGGGGGGGGGGGGGGGGGGGGAGGGAGAGAGAAGGGGGGGGAGCGGAGGGGGGGGGGAGTTGGGAGAAAAA
>Ga0115006_10000992_pt1 | contig 16838 bp, 1 predicted proteins | sample ArcOceMetagenome_3_FD_88943 | JGI IMG/M metagenome (GOLD analysis project Ga0115006, IMG submission 88943) | Marine eukaryotic phytoplankton communities from Arctic Ocean - Arctic Ocean- Svalbard ARC20M Metagenome | ecosystem: Environmental > Aquatic > Marine > Oceanic | place: Arctic Ocean...
GTCCGTCGACAGCAGCGCTCACACCGGCGATGTCGTGCACTCTTACCCGCAGCAGGTATGAGGAGGACGACGACATCGAGCGGCATAGCCCTCCCCATTCCAACTTCGCCGAGCCGCAAGGCGGCTTGAGCGATCCGTGAGTCACGCAAGAATGAGAGAGGCACGCGCGCGGGGATTTCGGCCCCGCCGCAGAGTTGTAGAAAGGCCAACATGGCGAATTGACTGACCATGGCCGACACGATCCGTTCGCAGGAACACCAACAAGTACGTAGTCACAGCGGTGCCTGCACATCATATACACCGCCGAAGCCCACCGCTGTTGGGGACGAGAGACCGACTCGCCCCACACCCCACCACTACGTTTGTTACGCGCAGCACCCGCGCCGAAAATCTGCCCGGGGAGCCGTCACCGGCTTACCCGGAGCTGCTCAGGCAGCCCCCGAAGCTGCTCAAGCAGCCCCCGGACAACACGTACCACCCGCAACCACAGCGTCTCGAGAGCGAAGGAGGGCAGGGTAGCTCCCTGAACATCCCCTCCACCACATTCGCTTCCGAGTCGTTCGTGCCGCGCCCGCCCCCGCTCCGTCGTTCTTCGCGTGCCGCAGGCATGCCTCCGGAGAACCACGGGCTTCCTTACCAAGGAACAGGCGCACCCTCCTCTGCCACCATCGAAGCAGAGATCGTTGTACGTAGTCCGACGTCGTGGACGAGAGGAACCACGAGCTCACACCCTGATCCCGTGTGAGCAGGCCGTTGACCCAGCCGGCACCTTCACCATCACCGCCGCTCTCCAGCCCAGGCCTGGGCCGAGCGGAGGAGACGAAGAAGGACGGCAAGGACCTCAACGCGCAGATCCCGAGGCACACCCGGTGCCAGCCTCGGGACAAGTGAACATACAAGTAGAAGAGAAGACCGGTGAGGAAGGCGTCCACGGGGGTGCCACAGACCCCCCCGAACTTATGGACCCCGCCCGTCGTGGGGACGACCTCACCAACCGGATCAGTAGTCAAGATTACAACTCACAAGTCAAAAAGCAAAACAAAACATTATTTAGTCAGTCATCGACGGTTTCAGTCGCGGCGACGGCAGCCGCGGCCTCGTCATCAGCTAGTTTTGAGCGTACCAGGGAGGAGCACAAGCGGGACCAAACCCGTACAGTGACCAAAGTAAAAGTGACCTCCCATGGACATTTCGACATGCCGCACCCCGCCGCTGTCGACCGAGGTGCCAGGCCAGATCGCTATGATCATAATTGCCAGAAGATTATCATGCTCTCCGATGTTGCCGCCGAAAAGGTCCAACAAGGGATGTTGCAGTTACACTCCCGCGGGGCAGGTATCATTTTTACCGAGACGGGCAAAATCCTTTTGCTGAAGTCCCATCTCGGACACGAATACCAACATGAAGCGCACCATGAAACTCTCCTCAGCCCTCGGCGGTATGCAGAGGGCTGGATTGGAGACCGCCCCAGAGGCAGCCGACCGAGTCACGAAGACGTCGACAGGAACCCGTATGGATACTCACTGCCTGGGGGCAAGGTAGAGGGAATGGAAAGCTCCGATGAGGCATTCCTACGCGAGCTTCGGGAGGAGACCGGGATGCGACTTGATGACGTTCCCCGAATCTACCCTCCCGCGACCCTCGACGCACCCAGGCCCATACAACTTGGACGGCCTACCACGTATTTCATCATCGCGATCGAAGAAGATACACTCGTTTCGATCTTACGGGAGAGTTGGAGTCGGCGGGAAGCCTCGGAAGGGATCCGTCACCCGTCGTTCACCCTCGTTCCGTTCGGCGAGATCACCGCCGGCCTCCGAAACTACGTGAGTCACAGGGCGGACTCCCTCCGGACGCAAGAACCGCTCTACACTGTGATGCGGTACGAAGACCAAAGGGTCATCCGGACACGGGAGCATCTCATCGCGAGGATGAGTCGTGACTTCGCCCGAACTCTGGCCGAGCAACGCAGTGCGAGGGCCAGGGCACAAAACGATCTGCCTCCAAGGTACGATCCGCCGCCACCCCCGGCGGCAAGCGTCGATAGTTCGACCGCAAACCCTCCACCTACAAGTACACGGACGGTCACCAGCACTATTTGCTTCGCCCTCGCGGAGTACGACATGGAGATTCACCAGTCTAACGAGTTTCGCGTCAAGTTTAGAGAGATAGCCGCATGCGCGGCGAGGGTACCCAACGAGAAGGTGCGAATCATTGACGTCACGAAGGGCAGCGTGAATGTAGTGCTTCAATGGCCGGAAGTCGACGACACTGAGTCGCGCCGGCGCATCGGGGAGATTCACGACATGATTCGCCAGTCCAATGCGGAGGAGCTCCGAAGTCTTCTCCCTCCGCCTCCCCTGTACGTAGAGCCAGGACCACACCCTAGGCCCGTGGCAGGTCCATTCGTCGTTGAGGACGAGTTCATCGACGCATCGGACGAATTCCACGATTCCGAGCATGAAGGAGACGGGCCCGGTCCTCCTAAGAAAGCAACGGAGAAAGCCGAATTGCTGGCGACGATCAAGGAACTCCTAAAGAGCGATGCCCCAGAGGCGCGCCCTAAGTACGAAAGAAAAATGAGGACGTACGCAGAGGAATTCACGGGAGAGACGCAATCCAAGAGCATCATCGCCTGGTTCCGCGAATTCGAAACGTATTGCAAGTACAACGAGATCTCGCTATCCCGCTACTTTCTCACCGCGCAGTTTCTCTTCAAAGGACAAGCATCGCTTGCTCTTGAAATGGCGCAGCAAGAAGACGATTTCAAGTCGGCGCAGATCGCCGAGGATCACGTCAAAATGTATGATCTCATGAAAGAGAAGATGATCGCAGCATTTACGGCAGCGAACTACAAGAGTCAGGCGCAGCAGAACCTAATGAAGCTCAGTATGTACCCATCGGAGTCGGCCAAGGCCTTCATCGTACGCTTCCGCAACGGCCTCCGCGAGTGCCAAGTTGCCAAGTCCGAGATCATGAATTGCTCGGATAGCGTCATGATCGAGCTCTTTACCTCCAAGCTCACCCTTTCGCTGCAGAACGACGTACAGCGTGCGAGCGCATTAGTAGACCTGCCCACGGCGTTGTTCGCGTACATGAATAAGATTCAAGAGATGGACCTGAAGTCGAACTTGTCGAACCAGCATTCATCACCGGCCCCGAACTCCCGAGCCCAACCAGCCAGGAGGAAGCCGTTCCGGGCCCGACGCGGGAACCAGGGGAACACGCTGAATCAAGCCTATGGGTTTCCAGCGTCATCGCAACCGGGAGCACCAACGACACGTTCAGGAGGACCAGGCGGGTCCAATATCAACGCGACTCAAACACCCGCCTCGATGACACCTCCCCCGCCCAGCACCAACCCCGGTATCACATGCTACAATTGCGGCGAAAAGGGGCACATGTCTCGCGAATGCCCACACCCGAAGAAGTCTAAAATCGAGTGCTGGAACTGCGGGGAGGAAGGTCACATTTCCCGGAACTGTCCGCACCCTCCGAAGCAGCGGCCGCAAGGAGCTACCAACCCGCGTTGGACAGGGGGTGCCCGTCCCCAGAATGGTCGCCCACGGCCCAGTGGAGGTCGTGGAGGGCGGCGCGGAGGGTTCCGAGGACGTGGCGGTTTCAACAATCGCAACAATGGCGGCCGACCACGCTCAGTTTCATTTGCTGCAGCAGCATCTACCACGTCGAGTGGTCGCCAAAGTAAACGAAGGAGTCAGTCAAAACCGCGACCGAGCTCCATGTCGATTTCGTGCGTGGCATCTCGCGGGCCGAGCCTGGCAAGATTTGAGAACCCCACGAACGACGACTACGCCAAAGGTTACGCTTTGTATGCCTTCGACCGCATGCCGGAACTTAGGAAGGCATACCCCAACATCACGATCCCTCACGCGCATATCATGATGGACAGAGAGTTTGAGCACCACTCAAAACGCACTCAATTTATTGCAGAGGGGGCTCAAAGTCTCTCGAGCGAACCGTGCCCGCAGCAGCCTTCCGAAGTGGAGAAGTTTGCGCGGGAAATGGTTACACGCTTGTCAACTAAAGAGTTTACCCCGCGGAACAAGGACGACACGACCACCCTGGACATTATATACCAGGCCCGTAATCTCGAGCATTTTGGATACCAAAACGAGGCGAACCGCCTACTCGACACTCTGAAAAAAGACCTTTCCACCAAGGCAAATGGCGGAAGCGAGTCCGCGTTGCCACGCTCTTACAAGCATATGGAAGTCACTGGTCAATTCGACCGTTGGTGTAAACAACGTAAGGAGACATGCTCATCTCCTAAACCTCGTGAGAGTACCGCCGTCGGCGCTCAACACAGTCGCGAGTTCACGCCGTCCAGCGGCACTGGGGGTGAGGACTCGGCAGGAAGAGCGTTTCACAGCCTGGACTCTCGTCGAGATCGACTGACCAGCAATGGCGACGTCATGAATGAGGCCAGGAAACAGCCTACAGAGCTCCACTCTCCGGACCCAGCTGAAATAATCCACTGGGACATCGATCAACCAACACCTATCGAACGACCGTGCGCGTCTTGCATGTCACAAGGAGCAGATGTGGAAGACGGAACCGAGGCGAGTTGCCACGGGTTCAAGCACGGCAAGTGCGCATGGTGCGGTTTCGCAGCGCCCGGACATAGATCTGAGGCGCAAGAGGTTATCTTTAAACAGACACTTGAAACGATGAGATTCGACCGTGCGGTCAAACGAGTATTGAGGGCTCTGAAAGCCAAAAGGGAGTATTGTGCACAACTCAAGTCTTACGTCGGGTATGCGTCACAACAGAAGGCGACGGTACGCTTCATGCGAGCCGAAGTAGCGAGACGGAAGCGCGCTGTGGAGGAGTTTCCTGACTGGCAAGCACGGTTGAGGCCGTCGAGTAAGACAGAGTCTCCAACGACCCAACAAGCACCAGATCTGGAGTCACCGCCGACACAGTCCATGGCGTTACTCCTCACAAGTGCGGTAGCTCACCCGACAACCTTTCAAGCAGAGCGCGAGGAAGCCACGAAGGGTGCCCGCTTGGACTCTTCGCACGCTCACTCGGCTCGTCAGAACGACACCACGAATCCGTCACAGGAGGAATCCGATCTACCCTTTGAACTTCCCACGAACCTACCCCTCGTGCGTCCAGCCACCCGTATGCCCTCACCAGCATCGAATGACGATTCTAGCATAGCCGAAGTCCAGGGGCCCTGGACATGGAAACGACAAGACCGGCGTAAGTCACTTCAAAAGTCACGACGCTCCGGCCGACACATCAAAAAGAAGGTAGAACGAAATCATCAGCATTCTCGTCATAACCGTGGCACTCAAAAGGTCTCAGTTGACGTCGGCCTGGACGAACTATTCGACACAACGGAAGCTGAGTACGATGCGTATAACGAGCAATTAGACGACATCGCAGAGGAGTCTCGTCTGACAACACCGGCGTCAGAAGACAACGAGAAGGACGCATTCTCAGCGTCTCATGTAGGACCACCTCCTTTGACGGTATACCCTGCGAGGGTGGAAGGGTGGACACCGCAACCACACCATGACGCAGACGGTAACCTCACCGGTAGGGCACACGCTTTGGTTCAATGGGAAAACCCGTCACCATTTTATGCTGCCACCGAGGGCCACCTAACCGATGCGTTCGACGCTTTCAGACACGTACTAAGGAACGAGGTTGTACTATCACGGATCCCAGAGCGCGCCAGTCAGTTCATCCAGAGAATCAGAAAAGGACAATTAGACCTCGCTCGGGCCAAGGTTCTGAGTAGACGTCGCACGCCGGAGTTTGCTAAGACGCTACAAAGATATGCCGACAACTTCGTCGGTAAACTTAGGGAGAGACAAGCAGACCTTATTCGCGCCAAGGATTTGAGCGTACACGCTCCAAACTTCGACAGTACCCTCCAAGCAATTAAACGACACGTTTCTCTGGGAAAGAAACCTGAGATACCAGTGCGGTCTAGCAAAGAGATCACACATTTGGTATCTGGACAAGAGCAATGGTTGGCAGGGGATCAGGAGCTCCGTATCTTCACCAAGAGGGTCGAAGGTAGACACCCATATTACTGCGGGAATACACTCTCCCGGTTTAGAGAGCCACCGCCGCACCAGACGATCTGCGCCTTCCCTGTGTCTGCACCTGAAAGTAATGGATGGGGACGCAGTCGGTCGGAATCTACGTTACCAGGAACCCCCGGTGCCACCATCGACTCAGAAGATGATGAGATCTTCTCCGCGGGGCACAGTACCCCCGACCCAGATGACGCATTGGGTCCCACTTCGCCGCCTGCGCTAGTGAGAACCTCGAAGGGCGCGAAGCGGCTACGTCTCGGTGCCACACCGGGGTGGGGAATCCAATATCAATGGCAGTCGGCGGGCATGTGCCACACCTGGAGGACGTCACTAATGACAGGAGACGTTCTCCAAGTCGGCAGGCATGCCGGACCAGGTGGTTTGAACCCTCGTGAGTCTTTTTTGGTGAAAGCACCACTACTCTACGAGCTGTGGGTACAAAAGAACGGCACGATCTGGTGTAAAAACCTCTCGACGGCCGGCACCACTTTCGAGTCGGAAAAGGATAAAACATCGCTGACAAGACTTCTTCTCGACGACAGCTGGCAAACCGGCTACTCCACCACTGTACATGGGGATAGTGCCGAAGTTGGGAACGGGATCGTCATGCCCACACCCTGGTATCACACCAACCAACATCAGTCACGTCGGGGATCGGTCACGATCACGCATCTACTGCACACCCCGAGGCACCATGGGTGCCGATCAATCACAATTTCCTCGACGTACAACACCCGCGTAGAGACACGAGCAGACGACAATGCAGCATCGTCGTTACTGGAGATGGCGCAGGTGGAACCAGTCGTTCTGTCACCGCCTGCCACGCATCTCGAATCAACGACCGACAGATACATGTCGACATCACCTACGGACGAGGTTAGCCCTGTCGACGATGACAGCGACGACGAGAAGAGGAGGCTGCGCGCGACCCCGTCCCCCGACAAGGAAAAAGGCTCGAACCTGACGAAGGATCCTTTAGACCGCCAACCCCAAACCGCTTTAGCCGCACCCACTTCAGCAGATCGCGCGGAAGCAGCACTCCTATTACAAGCATGGATATATATTGCGACGGGAATCAAGGATTCTTCGCGAAACCCGCCCATGCTCACTACAACTGACCTTCCCACAGATGACGTTTTGCAACGAAGTGCATCGTCAATGTACGATCAAGTCAGCGCCCACAATTGGTTCAATATGTTGGAGGAGGTTTGGTGGTCTCAGCAACCGCACCATCACCCCCTCGACAGCACGATCCACGGCTCGGAACGAGTCGCGCCAGAAGAATACGTCTGCGCAATGATATACTTCAATAGATGGCTAGTAAACAAGGTCAAACACTGGGCCAAGGCGCAACCGACGACTCGCGAGAGAGATAGAGAATTGAGTGACGCGCTATCAGTAGCCCTCGGCACTGCAGCCAAATATTGTGATGATGAAGCACCGAGCGACCGGAATTATTGTCGACGTTTGCGGATCGACTACCCGAACTATGTCCGGGCCAGTCGAGCCTTTATGCAAACATTACAGTGGAGACTACATGTTTCGGCCGACGAATTCATGGAGGCTCGGGCAGCGTTAGCGGCCTTCAAAAGTCGCGAGGTTGTAGGCAGTTTAGGAGACCTAGTCAGATTTCGAGTATTAGGAGATACGTCGGATGGTGCTTCAGAGCTGAAAAGTACAGAGCTCAAAGGGTGTCGCCAAGGACGACCCCCAGCACGTGGAGAACGACTGACCAAAGGTAATCAAGTTGACTCCCTAGTGGCATGTCCTGTTTCAACTCACAACGAAGGGGACAAAGCTACAGGTCCAGAGGATATACGCCTCCAGGATCCACAGCCGACGATGTCTTCCCCTACACTACCATCCCAAGCAACGATCGAGAACCCGATACTCTCCCAACTCAAGGAAGATTGGGCGGCGTTGAAACTGCCAATGCTGGCTGGAAACTTACCGCCACCACCCGTGGACACGCGCAATTCCCTCATTACACATTGCGTCAGTTTGGCGGGACTGCAGATCCCGTACCGAGAAGTACGGCGGCGGACAAGAATCCATAAACAAATGGGTTTCCACCACGACGCGGTGCGAGAATGGTTGAAACACGCCCGATGCCGCGACCACAATCCTCAGTATCGCGCTGATTGCTGGGGCAGAGTGGCGTGGCACAAAACGAGAATCCTAGCATCCGGGGTGCAGAATCGAATCTGTAATGACTGCGCCCAGAGCACGACACCTAGAGCACAAGCGGTTTACGTCTCTTCAGCTGGACGGCATTCCTTCGCCCATGAAAATACATGCGAAGATAGTATCCATCAGTTCACTGGTGGAGCTGCTACACTTGCGGAGAGACGCCGGGTCTGGGCTGCTCGACATCAATTATCCAGGAAAACGACGGGAGCAGTGGCAGACGCGATGGACGATGTGTGGGAAGTATACCACGCGATCGAGCAGATGCTGCTCATCACGGATCGACGATTAAACATCGACGAGCAGCAACGCCGTCGAACGGTACTTCAGTCCATTACCCCGTTCGAAATGTTCCGTACAATAGGTCGAACAACACCAACACGCGAGAGCTCGCTTATTAAAGCCCTCATTTCGACCTCAGCACCGCTTACGTTAGGGATGACCACGCCGGCGAAGCGCGCGCCGAAGGATTCTATTAAACGAGTCGTGTTGAAACCATCCGCATTCCCGGCATGTCTAAAGGTGAAGGAGATTACCAATCATCACACCCGCCCATCAAAGTGTCCGCCACCAACCAGAGGAAAGGGTCCTACTTCCTCGAAGGGGACAAGGCGCGCTGGAAAGCGCGGCGGAAAGAATAAGAGTAATGATCGACAACGATCAACACGACAGTCGAACGACGCCACAAACGTACAGCAATGCTATACGTGTAATCGTCGTTCGAAACCAACGTTCGCGATTAGTGGGTCACTGAACGCAAACGCAGGGGCGCGCATCTACGCGTGTAATGATTGTTTGTGGTATTGCTTCAAGGACAAGGCCTTTCCGGCACATAGCCAGCGATTTTGCGCCAAGACCGAAAATCGTATGTCCAATCCATATCCAGATCGCAGCGTGGTTGCCAGACAGACCAGTTCACTGGGACGTTGTGAGCGTAAGAAATGGGCAGGGACAGCCTCACGCGTCCACCCAGTGGCACTCCGAACACCCAGTTGCAGCTATGACGCAACCAGGGAAACTCAGAGCGACAATAAGGATAGCTGTACCTCAAAAGAAGATCTGGCCTGCGAGGCAGAACTGATTGTAAAACAATTACGAGAAATCCGCAATGAGACCCGCAACGAGACATCGTTACCTCTCACTGGGATCGCACAGAAGCTACAAACTCCTCTACTAAGAGAGAAATGCGCTGACCTGGGGGTCCTTGATATACTACACGACATAGCTCGCGAAAAATACTTTCAGTTTGTTGAGTGTAAACACCCCGACGAAGCACGGGCTCACGGTTCCCAACTCAATGAAACCTTCGGTTTACTCGAAACGTTCAATGACACCCCAATCGCGCTTAGCCGATGGAATGAGTGCGGCGCTTATTGGAGAGCCAACGACACCGCACAACGATTGGGACCAATTCTAGGAAACTACGCTTTTGACATCATCAACAGCGCAGAGAAATTCGGGGGGTGGAACCACACGAAAACCAAAAGCGAAACTACACTGGACAGCAGACAATACAATGCACACGAGCCCACTAATTTAATCATTGCATTGAAGAATATACTCTGCTCTGAACCCAGTGAGAGTCATCGTAGGGCACACTATACACGGTACCAAGAACTCGTACTCCGTAGCGACCCAATACCAGATCGACCAGCTTCCATGTCCCCAAAGAATTACTCGTCCGACGAGAGCACTCGTCGAATCAGCAATTGGGGAGTGAGGAGTGGACACTGGAAACCAAGATATGACCCAAATAGGGGACGTCGAGAAAACCGTCAAAGAATTAGTCGTCAACGGAGAAACAAGCCACCGTACCAAAAACTTAAATCATATTTTAATCATCCATCCAGATGGTCAGGGACCGTATCGAGAAAGGGTAAGCCTCAGAACAGTACACCCTGGGCAATGGTTGCGGGACGAGATACACCACGAGTACTGCTTGTCGGACTTCCTATCTCATCGCGAGGAAATCGCCGAGACCGACAAGTGAGAACTAAACCAAAAGGTGAGGAACTCGTCACGATGTGCGACACCGGCAGCGAGGTGACCTTGGTCTCACCATCGGCCATGAAACGTCTCCTAGCTAGCAACTGCGCAGTACGGATACGACAAGCGAATGACTCCGTTGCGGGATTAGGGGGTCTCTCTAGAACGCGCGGAGCCGTCAGAATTCGGATAGATCTCGGGAAGAACCAAAAGGGCAAATCCGTAGATACATATCTGGAATGCGACGTACATGACATGGTCCCTTGTGACCTGATGCTCGGATTCGCCACGATAAGAGAGTGGGGCTTGGCTGTGGATACACCACACCCGAAGTCAGGTTTGAACGGACAGTTTATCTTCAAGCTCTTCGATATCAAACGAGACTACCTAAGCCTCCCGAATTGTAGCACCACAAGCGCTTATGAATCTTTCGAGAAAAACGGCGCGCTACTCCGAGTGATGAGTCACATCACTTTGGCACCAGGATCGACACGATCCGTCAGGACCAGGGTAGACACGGACTGGATCGAGGACTTCGAGATCCACCAAGGCCGACCTATGCACACCAAGCATAGCTTCCGGCACCGCAGCGAAGACGGTTTATCGCGAGAGGATTACGAAATCATTTCCACGAACGTCACATGTAATCATACTCGCTCGGTACCAGTCAGGATTGAATCGAAAAACGGAATCAGGCTAGAAAAGGGACAAATAATCGGTCGAGTGCGACTGGGACTCATTCCCACCTCTCTAGCAAAAAACCAAGTGAGTATGGCAGTGTCAGAAGGTGGAGAACAAGATTCATCCACGCCCAACTTTGATAGGTCTAACAAGAGACGAGGACTAGACGCATCCTGCAACACCTGCCAATGGGCCCACAAACTATCGAATGGAACCCAGAACCACGTCTTGCGCTGCGTAGGCAAAGCAGGACAACCCGGTTGGAGTTGCAGCGGCACCCATGTGAGACACACGCTAACTCTCAAGGAGCGCGAGACGCTTAGCAATGACTTAGGCGACATCATGCACGAGGAATTGTCTAGCGTTTTCGGAAAGGAGTTTCTAGACAAAGTGGAACTACGACACGAATATCGCGATGGCCACCTCTGCCTTATAGCAGAAAACGCGGTGACCAGAAGCGGAGAACGAATGCATGGGTGGGATATCCCCGTACATCACCCGGGTCCCTACCCACGTCTCCATGTTCAGGACGTCACTACGATCTGCGATCTTCACGACGGGGAGACGAACGCCCCGATCCGCAAGAGCGCAGCCAAGCCGGCACCTGTGAGAGAAAACGAGTATGCGATCAAGGCCGGACTGAGAAACTTAGACGTCACGATGCCATTGGAAGGCTCGTGTAGCACCGATACTCAAAGTGCACAATTTTGCGGGTTTTGCTATCAGCTTTCCCAAGACGAATGCCCCCAATGTCATGGGCCCTCTAACGAATGCAGCTGTGCAAATCCGCATGACTGTAATTTCTGGAGGCAAGTCTGGAAAGAATCTCTACGGCCTAGGGAAAAGGACTTTGATGAAGACCTGATGCCTACGGTCATGCAAGCATCAGTAAGTGGGAAACCCGTTAAACAACGCGTTTGGCCAATACCGGACCCGACACTCCAAGGAAGAACTTACTGGAACCATCCGGCCCACGACGAAGTCATGGGAGAAAGCGAACAAGAACTTGAGCGTCCAGAGCTGGACGTAGGACTGAGTAGATACAGTACCGACAACACGATCCCACCTCTCAATGACCCAGCTGTACAAGCCATTTTAGACGAAATATCCTGGCCGGACGATCCAGACATGGCTTCGCAGATGCGAGAAATAATCGAGGAATTTTATACAGTATTCCTACCGCTTCGCCCGTCAGACAGAGTCGTCGCAGCTACCCACGTCATAGACACCGGAGATCACCCACCTATCAAATGCCAGCCATACCCAATCAACGACGAGAAAAAGATGGACTGGCTACACGAAGAAATCCCAAAGTTACTCGCTGGAGGTTTTATAGAACCTAGTGACGCGGAATGGCAATTCCCGATCGTGATCGTACAGAAGAAGGAAGCAGGCTCGTACAGACTGGCCTGCGACTACCGCAGGCTCAACGAAATTACTCGCGAAGAAGTATGGACGATGCCGTCATGTTCAGAGAGCCTGGACAGACTCGCTGGCGCGACAGTGTTCAGCTCCGCGGACTGTGTTAAAGGATTTTACCAGGTCCTCATGGCTCCAGAATCGTGCGATAAAACCACGATTGTATTGCCCCGGCATTATGGCGCCACGGACAGATTCAGGTTTACACGTATGCCGTTCGGGCTTCGTAATGCGCCAGCGACTTTTCAGAAAATCATGGATCGACTATTCGGAAACATCCGATATGCGATGGCGTATATTGATGACGTCATTATTTATAGTGACACGTGGGAAAACCACAAGACACATGTACGTCTAACATTAGAAATCCTGGCCCAAGCCGGATTCAAGCTCTCACCAAAGAAGAGTCATTTTGGAAAGGACAGTATTCCCTGGCTTGGGTTTGTGGTGAGTAAAAATGGAGTTGCCGTTGATACCACGAAGACTAATGCCATTACGAAAATGCCACCGCCAGGGAACGTGAAGCAGCTACAGCGCTACTTAGGATCCGTCAATTATTTTGCACGATGGATTCAATCTTTAGCTGTCATTAATAAACCCTTACGGAACCTACTGAAGAAGGGGACAACCTTCGTTTGGACGGAGGAATGCGCAGAAGCAGTCACCGAGATTAATCGACAATTGACGTCACCACCGATTATGGCTTATGCAGACGCCTCTCAACAATTTGTATTAGTGACTGACGCTAGCCGGTTGGCAGTGGGAGGATGCCTTCTTATCCGACCACGTGACACGGAGGATAGCAGCTTAGAGAGACCGGTCATGTACTTCTCGAAGAGCCTTTCGCCGGCCGAATCAAACTGGGACGCGCGGGAGCTCGAAGCCTTCGGACTACTGTACGGTCTGGAAAAAGCACGTCCCTATTTAGGGACGAATCGGGTCATAGCATATACAGACCACATAAACCTTACGTTTCTTTTTAAACATACCCCCACTGCGGCAACGTCGATCCTAGGAGGGAAATTGATGCGCTGGGCGTCGAGGCTAGCTGGATTCAATTTCGAGTTACGGTATAAACGTGGCGTAGACAATACAGTGGCCGACTACCTCAGCCGGCAGAAATACGAGCCAGAGACTCCTCTACCCACAGGGGCCTCGACGTCGGTATTAAACACTGCAAGCGTTGCAATGAGTGTACACTGTTCCGAGGTTACGTGCCCGGACGCAGAACCCGTTCATACTCTGTGCTCCGAATGCGAAGAGGGCCAATGCCCTCTCGGGACAAATGTTCAGGAGTACCCGATGAGAGATTCCTGGGGCCTCTCTTCCGAATTGGATCTCCCAAAAGAATGGGAGACATTTCTTGAAAGGGCTATAGAACAGAACACGTCGTGTCCTGTGACGACGAGATCGACACCTGGTCCGACTCCCAGGAAACAACCAGAGCTACCGAAGCTCATCGAGGCGTTCGACGATGGTCCCTATATGAGACGAGAGAAAAATCCGTCTAAAGAAAAACCCCGACCCGAGCTTTGGAAGGTCACCGATGAGGTTTTTCAGCAGTTACAAAATACAGCGTCGACCTTCACTTTCGACTGGATTGCAACAAAAGATGGTCGCACCGCTATGTGCACCACCTTCGGAACCCCCGACGCGTCTCCTTTTAGCCTAGACCTTGGGGGTCAGTCGATCTTTTGCCACTGCGGTTGGAGGACAATCGAAGCGGCAATCGTATTCATTAAGGCTACACACCGACGATCGCCAAACACTGGAGCCATCATTATCGTACCAGCATTCGAGGGAAAAGATTGGTTCCGGCGGCACCGATCCGACTTTGACGTAGAAATGTCCTTCCTACCAGAGCGGAAGTTTCTGCGGCGTTTCAATGAGGAGACAGGCGATTATGAACCCCCTATAGGGTTACCTCACAAATGCGAAGCTTGGCATTTGAGACCGGTAGAGTCCCTCGCCCCTCGAGGATCCGTATGGAAGAATGCATCACGATGGCGCCAAATTATAGAGAATGAACAAAAATCCTGTGAGTTCTCACAGTCTAAGCTGGCCTTGGTGAGGAAACGCGATGGAAACCACCGATTAAATGCTCGAGAGAAGGTAGCAGTACGAAATTTTATGGAAATCGATGGCATCCTCAGATATCGCGTCGAGCAAGTACGAGAAACAGTAGCTCGTCAGCCGCGATTAGTGGTTTCACCCACGGGTAAAACGAAGGAAATCATACTACGTACACACCACGAGGCAGGAGGAGCAGCACATCCCGGAATTACTAAAATGTTCCGATGGCTATCGCTACATTACTACTGGCCAAAAATGTGGGAAGAAACTAAGTCGCATTGTCAAAAGTGCGTCGCGTGCCACATGGCCAAAGCCACACGACCTCACGGACAGGGTTTACTTGTCAGCCCAGTACACACATCCCCATTTCAACAGATGTCTATGGATGTTTGGGCCGCGGGCGTACCTAGCAAAGAAGGATACACCAAAATTTTAACGATGATATGCACGTATTCCATGTTCATTGTAGCCGAGCCCATGCGGGGCGAAACAGCCCGGGAAACAGCACGAGCTTTACTGGCCTGCTATTACCGAGTGGGAGGGTTCGCATCGATTGTTAGCGACCAAGGAACTAATTTCCGAAGTAAGTTGATGAAAGAAGTGTCGATCATACTAGGCTTCCAAGCATCGTTCCTCTCACCATACAATCCGCGCGGGGCGCGCGCCGAGAGGGCGCACCGTTCAATCGGGGAAGCGCTAAGAGTGATAGCGGACCAACGAGGAAGCGATTGGCCGCAAAATCTTAAGGTCATCCTGTTCGCACTAAACGCAGCGCCAATTTATACTGGTTCGGGGATGTTTTCGCCTCACCTCATTGCTTATGGTCGTGACGCACGGTTGCCCATCGCTCAAGAACTCGACTTAGAGCGAACCAAACCGAAATTGATTCAATCACACGCAGACTTTATTCGGAAATTCCGCCAACAGTGTAAGGAGGTTCGGCTGCTATATTCAGCTGAGCTTACACGGCAGAAATCTATTATTAATGAAAAGGGAAATCGTTCGCGATACGAAACGATTTTAAAAATAGGAAATCACGTCCTCCTGTTCAGACCTCGAATCAAGAAAGGCAGTTACAATTTTGATTTATCTAGGAAGTTGTCAAGTTGCTGGTCAGGACCCTATGTTATACAAGCACGGGTTTCTCTTACGAGCACTTTCGTTATAGTGGACACGAAAGGAGAAAAACAATTAGCTCACGCTTCTAGACTGGCTTTATTACCAGCCAGTGCGGACTCGTCGGCCCTACTAAAGGAAGGAACTCATCATCAGATCAGAGGAAGAGTATGGAAGAAATACAAAGCTACAATCACTAGAACCCCGCGCGTTCAGTGGAAATGTTTGCTCTCTAATACTGATGATGGTTGGATTTTGAAAGAGATAGATCATGGCCCGATTAAGGCTGCAGGATTTACCGAAAATGATTTAATTTTGAAGATCGACGACCATGTAATAACCTGTAACACACCGGTCCAGAAGATTGAGCGCTACTTAAAAACACAGGCTACAGAAGAAATACAAGTCAAAATAACTATAGCAAGACGCGATACGCCTCTGAATTCGTCGCCGGCTCTAGGGGGTAATAATACACCGATCCAGACGGATGGAATGGGAAACCCGCCACCAAATTCAAATCGCGATCCGCTTAGCACAGCACCATTGAAATCGTACACTAGGTCGTTCGAGCAACGATACGGCAGAAAACAGATCATAGCTGGAGATGTTGTTTCAGTAAAAGAAGATGCGAGCTTACATATCGCAATAGCTATTGAAGATGAGTCCGTATTACTAGGGACAGTACTACTTCACTTCTATATCCCAATAGAGAAGGTAGGAGGGTTCCGAAGAACATTCAAACCGGCGTACTATCATAAAAAGGACTCTTCTAGAGTTCGTACTAATAAGAAGAAAGACTTTCTACCTTGGATATCCACACGTCTATCAGGAGAAATTGTCGATGCAGACGTACAGCTCCAAGAAAATAGACTAACTCCGAGGTCTCAGCGTGCCGCTCAGAAATGGAGCAAAGCAGCCCTCGACGAGCAATAGGGAGACGAGCTGATCGACCGATCCAAGACAACGAAGTGTAATATAAGGATGAAGTCGACTTACGAGCTATCAGATCTTGGCTCGAATCGGTCCGTCCAACAAGAAGTCAACAGTCGCGAACAAAGAAAACAATCAATCAACAGTGATTGATTGTGTGGAAAAGAAAATGGAGTCAGCTTAGAAAGTCGAGCGGCGTCAAATCATTGCGGATTTTAGGGGAGAAGAGGACATCTTCTCTTCCACGCACTCAAGAGCGAGCCGGTTTGCCCGAGCGGAAATGAGTTCGAGTAAATCGCAGAGAAACGTTCACACGTTCACCTCGATGCGGGCAGCGGAGGAGCGAGCTCGCTCGGGTTCCAACGCCAGCGA
>Ga0115006_10000994_pt1 | contig 16821 bp, 23 predicted proteins | sample ArcOceMetagenome_3_FD_88943 | JGI IMG/M metagenome (GOLD analysis project Ga0115006, IMG submission 88943) | Marine eukaryotic phytoplankton communities from Arctic Ocean - Arctic Ocean- Svalbard ARC20M Metagenome | ecosystem: Environmental > Aquatic > Marine > Oceanic | place: Arctic Ocean...
GAGGTCCAATTTTGGCACTACCCGAAGACGGTGTTGTCATCCCGTTGAGGACGTTGATTGTGGTGGTCTTTCCGGCACCATTATGACCAAGGAGACAGGAGATCTGCCCCTTGTAAAAGGTTAGGTCGAGGTTCCTGACTGCCACCTTTTCCCCGTTGTTGGTATTGTAAGTTTTGCCCAAGTTCTTGATTTGGATACACTCGTTGGCACTTTCTTGGCGCTTGAGATCATCTCCGACCTCCTCGATGGTCGAAACAATAACGTCCGCAGAGTCAACTTGAGAGTACCCACCCTTGTTGGTGGCCCAGATCTCCCCAGTCTTCCAGTAGGAGGGCATGAAGATAAAGTGCGGAGGGAGTGCTACTCCAAAGTCGCTGGGCACGACTTTACTAACATACCAGGTCAGGAGAGCAAAGATGAAAGTGTCGCATATCATGAGGGTGAGGCATTCACTGAAGGTGAGGCCGAAAACGTCATATTGCTCGGAAATGGTGTACGAAGTTACACCGATTTGATACGACTCAAAGTGGACGAAGGCTGATGTGGTATACATGAAAAGGGAGCCTGGATGACAAAGGGACACAATGACCTTGTAAAATTTGTCATCAGGAACCATTGAAGGAAGCACCATTCCAAAGAAGAAGATGATAAAGCCAAGCAGTGCAGCACGGCGGGCTTTGGAAAAGAAAGATGCGATGAAGATGCAGAAAGATGTGCAAGATATTATGTAGAAGAAAAGGAACATAAAGACGATGGAAGCCGAGGAATGAACGAAAAGAGACGGGGCGGTAATCATGCATAGACTACGATGAGTGAAACGAAGAGCGGGGCGAGGAGCGAAGCGACGAGTGGAAGGTGTTTAGTTATGTTGGTGGGCGGCATGTTGCTTCTGCTGTCCGCTTCGCTCTTCCCTTCCTTTGCTCCTCGTCCAATCTTACCTTGACATCACCAAGGCTTGCAAAATGAATAGTGCCCACCAGGAACCAGCAATCTCCCAGTCTTCTACCCCCATTATCTTCAAACCCTCGCTCAACTTGAGCTCTTTCTCTTCAGTGATCTGCTTGATGGTGTTGTAAAAAGACATGATGAAGGAAAGGTACAGCAAGGTAGAGAAGACCTCACCAACACTAGACCAGAACTCATTGTAAGTGTAACCCCCGTACGGGAACCCCCCAACGTTTGGACGAATGTGAAAATCTGGCGGGGATCCCGTCTTTCCGATCGAAGCAGATTCGAGTATGAAGGAGTCGACCATGTAGGTTTGGATATGGACGAAACGCGAATTGGCATATTTTGAGGCACACGGCCCGAGCTCCATCTCGTCAGGAATTTCTGTACCGCCATAATCAGACTCCCCCCTCCCCCGCCTGCCCCCAGAGCAAGATCCCATGGTCTCTCGAGGTGTTTTGGCGTAGTGATCAAAGTCCATAACACCCTCAGTCTGCTCAAGAACGTCCGTAGAATTCATACGAATTGTGTAGTCATAGGTAGGGTAAAGATCATTCCAAACTATGCCGGCAGCAAGGGGATCAAGAGAAACCCCGTATGCAGGATCCTCAATGTAAGCGACCATGGCAGTTTCAGATGCAAAGACTCTGATAAGGTCGTAGGCTCCGATCGATTTCTTGAAAGAATTGCGGAGGTAGGTCGCATGGGAAGACAGATGCGAAGCCACTAAGTCGGAGCCCTTGAGGGCGTCCGAAGGTGCCAAGCCAATGTACTGCGATGAGCGAGCGGAAGATGCGTCGTTAGTTATCGAGTTATGGCACTGAACAGCCCTCCGCACAGCGGTCCTTCGCTCCTCGCTCCGTCTCACCTTTTTTTGACAAGACTCGAAAACATCCTGTCCCTCCTCTGAAGGTCGAGCAGCGGAGCAGGACGCAGGAAAAATCGTTAGTTAGAGAGAGAGAGAGAGAGCAAAAAAGTGAGATCGGCGATGGTGTTGAGCAACGCGACTTCACCTTACCTGTGCACTGGTCGGCAACGTGGCCAGTTGAGGCCCAAGCTAGGCGATCAGTCGGAGTGCAATCGAGGAGAAAAGTGACTTTGCTGCAGTTTAGGGAGCGGAGAGGGAATTTAGCTGGTGCGATACGAACAAAAATAATTCACAAAATTAACATTGCCCTGTGTGAATGGTAATGTCAGCACTTACTTCACAACATTCCAGCCGGCATCGTTTGGACCGTCCCTAGAATCAGGATCATCTTCTGGGATTGGCACATTCACACACGTCGGGCGGAAACCAGGCTCGTACCCAAAGCCAAGAAATTCAGTGAAGGTTGGAGTCTTTCCTGGAACGACATCAGGAAAATAGTAGTCCAAGCTAAAAGTATCTCCCGGAATCCCCGGAAGAACGGTTACAGGATCTAATTCAGAAGCCAGCCAAGAAAATAGGTAGAAAAACCCAAGAGGGACAGTCACCTCAAGGATGAACCCGAAGGGTACACTGCTCCCATTGGCACTCCTGCAGCGTCTGAGGACGCATTTCTTAAGGAGGGCGAAAAATACCTTCATCGGGGGGTCGTGAAGCCGAGAGAAGGGGGTGGAGTCAATCACTATTAGTGTAATCAAGTAACCAAGTTGTAACACCTGTGGGGCCTCAATGTTTGCTTTGCTGGTGCCTCTGGCCATTATGGACCAAATTAATTTGTACTATGGACTTGGTCCATAATCCTTTATCACCGTATAGCCGTTGGATATTGAACCGTTAGAATGAGTGACGTGGACCGTAAGATACTTGAAGAAGCCATTTAAATACATGGTTGATGATGTCTTGAACCCTTGAAGGGAGATACCACGCACTACTGTTGCCATAAATTCGCCCATAAGGTCACATAGCGTCGCTCTGACGCAACTTCCGCGAATAAATGGAGGGTTACAATCAAAATAAAGGACAAAAAGCTCAAGAAAATCATCAGAAACTGGCGTTGCGGAGTGACGTCACGTCGCAAGTTCAACTAGCAGTTAGATGCAAATATTCCCAAATAATTCGTATTATGGACTAGGTCCATAATCAGGCCAGATAATTTTCCTGAATTTGAGACAGATATGGGGCAGCATGATCTATTTTCTTAACTTGGTGAGTCTCTCTTTATAACCGATATAATTACAGCTTTCAAGGCATTAATGAGGTAGAGAGTTTTATTGTAACATCGAATCACAGCAATTTTTGTGCGAATGGAGTCGGTAGAGTGCAAAAAAAAAAACAGCAGCACACACGCCCGAATAACTGACATCGCTTTCTACCTCCCTCAAGTGAACCTTAACCTCTTCCTCGTCTCTCACCGTTATATCTCTCCAGTCTTACCCCTTGAATCACCTTCTTTTCTTAATATCTCCCATAACCCCCAGATAATGAAGCTCCTACTCGTTTCCTTTGGTTTAACCTTGATCTCGGTTGAATGTTTCAAACCCACAACCTTTGCTGCTCCCCGACATTCCAGGTCCTGCTGCTCTGGCTGCCCCATTTGCTCCCCGACCACCCTTGCTGCCGTCTATGGCGAACCCCGTCCAGTTCAGATAATCCCTTCTGTCCTCCCAGCTGATTTTGGCAAGCTTGGAGCGGACTGCAAGGCCCTCGAGGATGCTGGATGCGACCGCATACAGTTCGACGTTATGGACGGGAACTTCGTGCCAAACTTGACATTCGGACCTGACACTATCAGATGGTGCAGGCAGGTGAGATCGGACGAGGAGCGAAGCGATGAGCTAACAACGCAATCGCAAGTGACGAAACCCACACGTGCTCGTACAAGATACAACTCCACCGTAACTATCGCCATCATCCCAACCCCTTTCGCAATTCGCTTCGCTCCTTGCAGTACACGACCCTGCCCTTCGAGACCCAGCTCATGGTCTCGGAAAAATGCACAGATGCCATGCTACCTCAGGTGAGTTTGGACGAGAAGCGAAGCGACAGCAAAAGTAACACACCGCATATTCACGCATCCACATAACTAACCCCCCCTCTTCGTCGCTTCGCTCCTCGCCCCGCTCTTCGCTTCACTCATCGCACAGTTCACCGAGGTCACAAAAGGCCCAAACGGCGAGCCTGGCGTCGTGATCGTCCATGTCGAAGCTTGCACACACCTTCACCGTGCCCTCTCCAGCATTCGCGCTGCCGGTGGTTCTCCGTCTGTCGCACTCAATCCTCACACTCCTGCAGAGATGATCGAGAATGTGCTTGACCTCGTTGACCACGTTCTCGTAATGACAGTCAACCCAGGGTTCGGGGGACAGGCTTACATACCCACCATGTCTGAAAAGATCAGGAAGATCAGGAAGTGGATAGGTGAGATTGCTCGAAGAGTGAAGCGACGAGTTATTAGCGGTAGCGCTGGCGTTTATAAAAGTTGTGCGCGCACCTCGCTCAAGATGCACCTTCTCCTTAACCGTGATTCGCTTCGTTCATTGCAGTCGACCGTAACCTTGATGTGGATATCGAGGTGGACGGGGGAATCAAGGCTACAAAGGAGACGATTGGTGCATGCGCCGAGGCCGGCGCCAACTGTTTCATCGCTGGGTCCGGACTATTTGCTTACGACGACATGGCTCAGGGAGTGAAAGAGCTCACTGCTCTCGCAAAGGAGGGACAGGGCCTACCTGTTAACGCATGAAACGTAGGTAGCGCGGGGTTTGACGGGGGCCGAAATGGCATTACGAGGAACAAACGCGACAACGGCTTGCCCTGCGCTGACCAAGATCTTATTACCACGCTTAACAGGGTTCAGTACGAGGCTAGGGGGAGACGATGGGCATACTGGGATTAGGTATTTTAGGCAATTTAGGCTTTTTCACACCAAACCTTCAACTCTCTTTTTACGATTCCGATCCCACTCCCCGCTCCTCAGCTCCCTCTCTACTGAAACCCCTCAGGCTTCTTTCCTCCGTACCAAAAGCCGTTCTTTGCTCCCTTCGGGCTTATCATGTCCTTGGGAACGACCCATTCCCTAAACTCTGCCTCGGTAAACAGGGTAAGTCCTTCGGGACCACCTGCCTCGAGCAACGTCGTTCCCTCCTTGTGCGCCTTCTTCGCAATCTTCGCCGCTTTATCATAGCCGATGTGAGAGTTTAGCGCGGTCACCAGCATCAGACTCTCGTTCATGAGCTGGTCGATACGCCCCTCATTAGCAACGATCCCAGCGACACACTTGTCGGTGAAAGCCCTGGTAGAATCTCCAAGAAGCCTGACCGAGCTCAGCAAAGCATTTATCATGACTGGCTTGAAGACGTTCAACTCAAAGTGCCCTTGAGAACCGCCTACCGTCGCCGTTGTATGGTTCCCAATTACAGCTGCCGAAACCATAGTGACTGCTTCGCACTGAGTGGGGTTCACTTTTCCAGGCATGATGGAGGAGCCGGGCTCGTTCTCGGGAAGGCTAATTTCTCCCAATCCGCTCCTTGGTCCGCTGCCCAATAATCTCAGATCGTTAGCGATCTTGTTCATGGAGCAGGCAAGAACATTCATGGCCCCACTGGCCTCAACAATTGCGTCGTGAGCTGCGAGGGACTCGAACTTGTTCGGAGCAGTCACGAACGGAAGCCCAGTCTCGTCGGCAATCATCGCTGCGATATCCACATCGTAACCAGCCTCGGTATTTAATCCAGTCCCTACAGCAGTTCCTCCGAGGGCGAGCTGGCTAAGTCTCGGAAGAGTCGCCTCGACTCTCGAAATCCCGTTCTGAATTTGAGTGGAATAACCTGAGATGAGCGAAGCGACGAGTGGAAGGTTGTTAGTTATGCAAGAAGGTGGTATAATGGGTTTGCTGACGCTTCGCTCCAGCCGTCGCTTCGCTCCTTGCTCAGTCTCACCTGAAAAAACTTGACCCAATGTGATTGGCGTCGCATCTTGGCAGTGTGTGCGCCCGATCTTGATGATGTGCCCGAACTCGACGCTCTTGGCCTCCAACGCTAGCTGGAGATGCTTTAGGGCGGGGATCAGCTCATTCGTGATCTCGCTGACGGCGGAAATGCTCATGGCAGTCGGAAAGCTGTCGTTCGAGCTCATGCCCATGTTAACATGATCGTTCGGATGGACTGGAGATTTGCTGCCTACCTCACCCCCGAGTATCTGGATTGCGCGGTTAGAAATTACTTCATTCACGTTCATGTTCGACTGGGTACCAGAACCAGTTTGGAAGACAACTAGCGGGAAATGATCATCTAGCTCTCCCGAGACGACCTCGTCCGCAGCTTGCATTATTGCCTCCCCTACAACTTTGTCCATCTTTCCTTCCGCTACATTATATTTAGCGGCACACTTTTTTAATACTCCGAAAGCCTTAATCACGGGCAGAGGCATCCTTGCGGCAGGTCCCCCAATGGGGAAGTTTTCGATCGATCGAGCAGTCTGAGCCCCATAAAGGGCATTACAAGGCACGTCGATAGGCCCAAACGTGTCGGTTTCTGTTCTAACATCAGACATCCTGAAACTTGACGAGGTGAAGTTGCGATGCAAGGCACAGCAAAGGCAAGGGACTCGTGAAGTTCGCGCAATACGCCTGCATACAAATCTTGAGATTGTTTTCACCAGAAAACGTTGGTTAGAGATCATCGTGTGAAAGAGACAAGAGTTTTTATGTGAAAAGACCTGAACCTTGACAGAGGGCGTGTGCTATGCATGTGCCATGTAACATTTTCGAGCAGAAATCAGTCAAGAGGTAGGAATGAACACCCTATCGTCGCAAACGAAAGGGAGCTCCGCTCGCACCTTCTCCTTTGATTTTGTTGGTGGAAATGATTGCTTGGATTTTGACAAACTGTTAATTGAGATTGGGTTATTGGCGTACAAGTCGAAAAGAACCCGCTCTGATTTTGCCAAAAAGCTCTTAGACGGCAAACTACCACCCTCAAGTACGACGAATCGTTGCTTGTGTCCCAAAATTAAAAGTGGAATAAAGTGGCTGTTTTTCATTGAGTTTTGGCTGTGAGGGTGATCCGCAATAATGTGGCACTCAGCGTTACTGGGGGAAAAGATATTTACGCGCAATCCGCAGATGTAATTAAATATGCTGCCTTGGCCTGCCTCACTTCCTGTGGGATTGTGACAGCCCAGTCACTCAGGATTATAAGGAAGACTTTTATGAAATGCAAGGAAAAGGATCGCACACTCAGGTTTCAGCTAGCCAAGTCTCCTGTAAGGGTTACACTTTACAATATCGCCTCCTACACTCCAACAGCTATAGTGTCATGCTCAAAAATCGCATCGCCAGAGACAGTTCTATTCGACCCTGGCGTCAACCCTGTGTTCTTTACCTTTGCATTCATGATATTTAACAGCGAGTGGTGGGCTTTTAGCATCATCGCTTTAAGCATTTTGGATCCCATTATAACCGGGATCCACAAAAAACTGATTGAAGCCCGATCATTATAATAAAAAGAGTCGTTGACATGAGTCGGAGAGTTCCTAACGTCCACCTTGCCACAGTATTCTCGTTCATTGTTGTACCTAGTCTTGTTGGAGGATTGAGTGGGAACAAGCTGATTATTATTTGGACCTACGTTCTTTCATTCGCATACATGTGGGGCAAATATCTCCTCCTTTTGCCGGCTTTTGTGTGGACTGGCGTGAGCGCCCTAAGATCAATTTGAGGCAAAGGCAAAGGCAAAGACAAAAACGACAAAATACTCGCAAGAACGATCACAGGATCGTCAGCTGAAAAGAAACTCAAGCAGTTCAGGATGAACTTGAAAATAGCGATAGGGATGCTGGTGGTTGCGATTTTACTCATTGGAGCCAAGGCCATTACGGACTTGTTTGAGCTCCAATGGAACTTCAAGCAAAGCACCTGGCAATTTACCGCAGTCCACTTTATATGGAGGACCATTTTTGGGGTAGCGTTTTCAATAATACTCGAAGTATTGTACTTAGCCGACTGCCCTTTTCTGAAAAGAACCCCAGCCTCTCGTGACACCAACGGAAGCTATCCAACAATTGGAAATCCAATAGTAGCTCGCAAAGAAACCTTTGATCTATAAGTATAGCGAATGCACAACGAATGCACAACGAACGAACAAATTGAGAACGAAACAGATTTCATACTTTTGTACCCTTTATCACGAGGGCTGCCCCCCTGCCCTCCATACTTTTGGGACCGCCCCTTTTCACTACGGTCAAAGTCTTCCATCCCTCACCTCCCTAAAAACTGAACTTTAATTGTTTAAATTGAATCCTTCCCGCGTGCTAACCAGTATCAATCGACCATCCGTATCCATAAAAACTATACACAATGCCACCAAACCCAAAAGGTGACATTATTTCAGCATCACAGACAACCCTCCTACGAATGATTGAGTTAGAACAGAAGATAGAAGAGATGTTAGATGATATACGCACAGAATCTTGTCTATCTCAATCAAAAAATGAACCAGAAGCTATAAAATTAACAAAATATAGAGGATCAGTGAGAAAATTGGCAACACTTGTAAAGAGCTCGGAGGGCGCTCTGAGCAATGATGAGATACCTTTCTATAGGAGCGTATCGGAGGCTTTGGTTCAACCTGAGGCAGTACAATCTGGCGTCAGGGCACTTTTAACGTTGCTTACTATGGACTATAATCCTGATTCTGCCGTCATGGCTGAGGCTGTGAAAACATTCAATGGTGAGGGAGGGGCGGAAGGTACGAATGCGAGTGGGAAGGGGATTGGTTACTTGAGAGCCTTGGGAGAGGCTGGCCGGAGGGTCCAGAAGGGGGACTGGGCCAGCGTGTTCGGTTTGGGTTTGGAGGGGGGGGAGGAGAAGGAGGTGAACAAGGGAGGGGAGGAGGAGGGCGAGAGTGGCGGCGAAAATGCGGTCTTGCAGACGGAGCTCGATATGTTGTCCACCCTCCACAAGTCTAAGTACCTCCTAGGACTGATAACGGAATGCAAGACTCTCACAAGAAAGTGCAAACAGTTCAAGATGCTGTCCAATAGCAACGACAGAGACGAGGACGTCAGAGAATCCTGGAAGGAGCTCCTATCGCGTTACAGATGGTGCAGCGAGTTAATAAATGAGGATGTGTACTTTCGTTGACGACAAAATTAACCCTTCTCAATTTTCTTCTCCAAATTTTCTCGACCAGGTCTTCTGGACCGGCCTACACAACAAAAAAACCCTCCTTGACTCCCGCGAATATCAACCACTCATCCAGCCCCCCCCCCCAACCGTAACACACATACCAGACCTCCTTGGTCCCATGGAATTCCTCAGCAAATTGGCCAAAGGCCTCACATTGGACGAGGACGGAGAGAGCACCCAACCTGAAAAGCCCAATGATGCTCAGCGTCAGATATCTACTGATTCCTTCATGATTGATCCTCGCAAGTCTTCGTTCTCAAACTTTGATCGTGACCAGAGAAACCCTGTATGCAACTCAAAAATCAATCCCAACACAATGTTCGATGAACTGAATCCCCAAACTCCTGCTGGGCAGGCCCTAAAAGCAAACAAGGATGTAAAATATACGAGGTTCGACAAACTTGGGAACAAGGTCCTCAAGAAGCGAGTCAAGGTGAAGAATTTCACCAAGGACATCAAGAAGAGCAAGAGAAGAAGAAGGTGAGGAAACAGTGCAGCACGACGTGGGGCGAGAGAATGGCTGGAGCGAAGGCAGCGAGCGTAGCGAGCCGCTTAGTGCTGTTCTATACGATAAACTAACTCCCTTTACTCGTCACTTCGCTCCTCGCCCAACTTCGTTCCTTCCATCGTTTCGCTCACCCTGCAGGAGCCACATCAAGGGGAAGAAAATCGACGGAAAGCACGAGCAGTACACGCTGAGTTTAGGCATGATGCTGGGGATAAGATGCAGCGTCGGAAAAAGCGAGCAGCTAACGAGCGGCAACGCAGAAACGGTCAAGTTGGCCTTTACCGACTTTATGCAGGTCGATAAGTTCGTCTTCCCTCCAAACGGCAATACTTCCGGGCCCAATATGACCCCCCCACACCAGCTCGCGCACACCTTCAAGTTTAAGGCCTACGCCCCCAAGATTTTCTCCAAGATCCGCACCATGTTTGGTGTTGAGCCGGCCCATTTCATGCTGAGTATCTGCGGGGAATACAACTTCATCGAGTTCATCAGCAACGCAAAGAGCGGACAGTTCTTCTTTTATAGCCACGACGGGAGGTACATGATCAAAACACAGACCGACACGGAGAGCAAGTTCCTTAGGAGGATTATGCCCCACTACTACCAGTACCTGGTGAAGAACCCCCACTCGACATTGACCCACTTTTATGGGATGTACAGGGTGAAGATGGCCCACTTGAGGAGGAACATGCACTTCGTCATCATGAAATCAGTTTTCAACACTGACAAGCGAATTGACAAGGTGTGGGACCTCAAGGGGTCCACCGTAGGCAGGGTTGCCAAGGAGGGCGAGACCGTTTTCAAGGATCTCGACCTCCTGGGGAAGGGCTTGAAGGCCGAAGACAAAGTTCCCACGAAGATACACATAGGGAAGGAGAAGAAGGAAATTTTCATGAGACAACTGAAAAGGGACGTCGAATTTCTGGCAAAGCTCGAGATAATGGACTACAGTCTGCTCCTAGGGCGACACGATAGAAAAAAATCATCTGCCCCCACAGTTTTCTCAACCAGCGCCGGCGGAGAGGGAAAAATATCAAGGAGCGACACCCCCCTCAGAAGGAACAGGAGACAAGAGGGGGGAAATTTTGATTTCGAAGGCAGCAGCAAGAGCGTCGAAAAGGGGTCCGCTCAGGCTTTGGCGACCGCTATCCCATCTCCCGCTAGTAGGCAGATTTCATCCGAGCCTCTTCAGAATGTTCCAGAGAACGAAACCCTTAGCGAGAGGGAGAGTGAGGACGAAGAGGGGAACGGAACCGTTTATGACACAGAAGAAGAGTCGGAGTACGACTTCGAGGACGCCGAAGAGGACGAAGAAGATTTGAGAGACGAGAGCATTGATGAAGGGAAGGGGGACGATTTTAGTCCAATGAAGCCAGCCAATCTGATGCACAGGGTAGGCACGATGATGTCCGAAGAGGAAAAAGAGGCAGTGAGCCAGATGAAGGACGGCGTCCACACCTCCCCGAACCCCTGGACAGGACGGGCTGATGGGGGCATTGAAGGCGAGAGCAAGCAGGAGGTATTCTTTTGCGGAGTCATTGACATCCTGCAACAGTACAACACGAGAAAGAGGGCCGAGACCTTTATCAAGGGGTTTGCGGCAAACAGCAAACAAATTAGCTGCGTGAACCCTGACTGGTATGGGGAAAGGTTCCTCAACTTCATGGACGCTGCTTTCGAGTGAGTGATAATGTAGTGTCGGGTTATGGACGATTATGAATTTCTTTTGTTTAAAAGCTCTTCTACGCACACATTTTATTCCTACACACTCAGGAGTCTCTTCACGTGCATATTTCCTCCTTCTTGAGTTCGAGTTGTGGACAAAAAAGTAACACATAGTCTAGTTATGCAGTTGAAACTTGCAGCAGCTTGCCTCGTGGCATCGGGCTCTGCCCGCGATTTCGATGCCGAGTTGAAATGTGAGTAACTAGAACTAGTAGAAGGTCTTCCTATTCGTCGCACGACAAAGTTGTCAGTGCTTTTTTCAAGGGTTTTGATAGACAATCGGCCACATTGTTCTAACACCACCCCATCATCGTCTTTATTCAATAGTAACCGTATTTCATTTTGTCCCTTACCAATTGGACTGGCAGAATGATCCCAATGGGCCGCTGTATGATCTGGTCCATGACAAGTATCATTTGTTCTACCAATACCAGACGCCTCGCTTGTGGGACCACGCCGTCAGTGACAACTTGGTGAGCTGGACGTAGTTGCCTGTCGCCATTGGCATGGATAACTGGCATGATGCCGGGGGGGGTGTTTAGTGGATCTGGAACTGTACTCGATGACGAAGAGCAGAGTGTCGTGCTAACCATAAGCTCTTCGGACATCAGGGAGATCTTTGTCGTCGTGCCTAAGGATAGGTCCGATCCGTTGCTTATTGATTGGGTTCTGCCTGATTCCAACCCCATTTACAATACCACGGCACGCGACCCAACCGAGATCATGAAGACGAGTGACGGCAAGTACAGGATCGCCGATTTAGCCGCCGAAGGCACTGAGTTGTGGGAATACAATGGCTGCGAATATGTTGATGACATTGCCGGTGGGCACATTTGGGAGAAAATAGGCATTTTCCAGAACAAGGCTGACGGCCAGGGATACTGGGAATGTCCGGATACGTTCCCTCTGCTTGGGGAGGCAGCGGACGAGAATGTCTGGATGAGCAAGTTCTCCTCCAATGGTGACCACTGGTACACTGGTACATACGACGAGCAGACCGGTAGCTTCACGCCTTTTGACCTCGAAGACAGGATGTATAACGCGAGTGGCAAGTTCTACGCTAGCAAGACCTTTCTTGACACCAGGGGCGTCGAGGTTGGTTGGAAGGACAGGAGGATCCTTTGGGGTTGGCTCATCTCATGCACGCTATATCGACCTTTTTTCAGACCCTTGTAGACCGTATCCGAAAGGGGGGCTGGGGAATGAAATCAGGTAAGTCCACAAACATTTTTTGGTGGAACCGAACTCTGAGGTCGTTACGGTAAAGGTCAACTAGTGAGTATTTCCTCCGCGTTACTGCTCCTCTACACCTTGCTTAATGAGTGACAACCAAACCATCTCTCAACGGAGCAGAAGGAGTGTAAAACTGACAAGTCATTTCGATCCGAACGAGGCGACAGTGTTTGAGCTCCAAATTTACATCATTCCTCCCCCAATATCCAGCTGAAGCTGGTCTCCACGCATCTCTTATACCTCCATTCCCCCCCTCACAATCGTGGTGTCGCTAGTGTTACCTCAAACAACAAATATCATCTCCCTAACCCCTCGCCCATCTTCCCCTGCCACCACCACAGTGACCATTATATGCTTCTTACCTGTTAAGCCAGGGACCTAAATCACCCACTAAATTCATTTAAGAGCTCACGGGAACCCGCCGTCCGTTTCCCCGCCCTTTTCCCGATCTTCATTCCCAATCTTTGGGCTGTCTTCTTCGCTGAGGCGGCAGGGCTTCCTATAGGGACGTCGGGGGGCGTACTCTTCGCGACTCTTCGTCAGTACTACCAATCTTTCAGGCAGTTCCTTGCCCTGCGCAAGTGAGTTTTCGTCATTCGTCGTGGGCTGTTCTCCCTCCTCTAACAAACATCAAAATACACCTTTCCCTCCCCTCGTTCCGCTCGTACCCGCAGCGCGGCTGGCGTAGCTGTGGTCCGGCAAACTATCGTCGCCGTTGGAACAGTTCAAGAATTCTTTTACCTCAGGGGGAGGATCGACGCCGATGGGTGTCTGGGATATTATCCCAGTTGCTCGGGAGGAGGGACTGGGTCATCTCATGTTGACCTCGGCGTGTAAGTATCAATCCTCCCCTTCCGTCCCCTTCCGTCCCCTTGTATCCCACTGCTAACACTCGCGAATCCAACCCACAGCTCCTTTCACGTCACGGAGTCGAACGGGAGGGGGGGCGTGAAGGCGCTGCTCAAGAAAATTGGACTGAAGGGAATGAAATCAACGGTAGGAAATGGAAAGCCTGCGCTCGAACACTCTTACAAAATGGAGAGCCTGCGCTCAGACACACTCATTTTCGTCCTCCATCTCCTCGGCGCCTTCATTGTCAAGGCCAACCAGGCCGCGGCACTCTCGAACGCCATCATCCAAGGTGAGCTGGAGTTTAGGGGAAAGGGGGGTGGCTGTGGTTGCGGTGCCACTCGTTGCTCGTCGATATTCGTTTATCTTGTCACGATTCGGTTAGCTCATACTCGTCACTCCCGCTCCTTACCCACAGCAAAGTTTGTTTTTGCAAGCAACGGGCTGAGATGCTTCTCGGTACCACCAAGGCCCAGCTGACAAACGTACACAAGCGCCTCGGAGTAAGAGCCAAGAAGATGAAACATGCGCGCCCGTTTTCACAGGCTTCCTATGCCGCAAATCTCGCCCGCATGTCTCCAAATGCCCTCCGCGTCCACATTGCCGGGATGGTTGATGGGGACTGATGCGGCGAGGTCTCTGTCAGAAAGCCACATCTCGAACTATTCCAGTTGAACACAAATTACCTCCTAGCCATCGCACGTGAGCTGGAGCGGTGAGTTTCGGGGGCAGGAGGAGATTATTCACAACGCCCGTCACCTCACCTCATCCCTCGACTCCTCGGCCAGTCGCATCGATGACCTCCCTCCGCAGAATCTGAAGGTCTACGCTCATGAACCGAATGCAGCACACCCAAACAAAAGAGCAGTGTATGTAATACGAACAAGGAGTAAGTCTGTCATCTCGATCCTTAAGAGGGAGCTGGGGGGATATTCCAAGGAGAGAGCGGATTTCAACAAGTTCCTCAAGGTTGCCACGTTCGAGGTTAACGTTTAACCCTAACAGGGGGGGGGAGGGGATGAGAAGGAGCAGCTCATCTCATCAGCGGCAAGCCTGATGGAAGCCAGTGGGAGGGACTCCTGAGCGTTCCAAGGGTCGTTGAGGGGGTCTGAAAAATGGTTTACACTTATCCCATCCCGGAGTTTACCACTCTAAGGTCACAAACAGAGGAGAGCATGGCATCTTACAAGAACCTGCTGCAGATCGGAGACGAGGTGAAGCAGCTCGACTTTGAGGGAAGGATGTACGACACCGAGGCCGAAGTTGAGGTCGCTGTAGACGGCTGCGGGTACAGGGTCCTCTGGGATGTAGGTGACGAGCACCTTTACCTCATAATCCCCAAGGGCACCGAGAAGGTCAGGATGCTCGTGGACTCTTCGGTGGTGGAGGTGAGATTGGACGAGGAGCGAAGCGGCAGTAAAAGTATTAAACCGCCTTCCTATACAACTAACAACCTTCCACTCGTCGCTTCGCTCCTTGCCTCACCCCTCATCAGATTTTCTTTGGCGGAGGTAAGAACGCGTGGACCGATTTCTTCTCCGTCACGACGAAGGACAGCGTCAAGCTTGGCCTTATCGGAGACGGAGAGACGTGCACCTTCAACACGTTGAACATGTGGCAAGTGAGTCCGTTCAATTTTGATGCAAGCATGGTCATGTAAGAAAGTGTCATTGGAGGCAAAAAGAAATACGAGGGTCCAAAAATTTGGAAGAGGGCAAACCTAAGGTAACAATTATACTGGGAAGATAAAAATCGTGCCGTTTTAAATGGCACTAAGAAGTACAAGAATCAAATTCATTTCGATCAATTCCCGGATAGATTGCCACTCTTTCTGAAGGAAGATGCAAATAAAGATTCACGTTTACGACAACTTTGGCGTTATCGGTATACATTTAGCGGCCCATCTATGACATTAACCACAGAATCTCTGATTTCCATGTCTGTCGATCGCTTTAAGGCCTTAAATGAAGCCAAGGGGAGTCCTGATACCCTCGGTGCAAGCTTGAAACTCCCTGAAATAACCTCATCTCCGACCTCGATCGGTGTCGATAAAAAAGAAGAATCTTGGGAGGCTCGGAATAAGAAGATTGACGATAGGGACAGAGGTTTTGATAAGAAGTACAAGGAGGTTAGGATGTCGTTGAGGGATTCTATCGAGAAGACGAGGAAAACTGTGGACAAGATCGACAAATCGAAGTCGATCGTCCAAGAGAGCATGGATCATGCAAAAAAGCTTGGACGACAAGTGGAACAAGTTGCAGAGTGATTTTGACAATGCCTTGACAAAGATGGTGGAAAGGATCGGGACATCAATGGGCTTGAGAGAGAAGAAGTTAGTCAGTGTATCAGAAGGCAACGAGTGCCCGACCGAGATCCAGAAGAAGCTTGTATTGGGTATGGACTTGTCCTTAAACGTGGTAGCTAGGAAACTGAGGGGTGGGGCTTACAAGGTAAGGAGGGGAGGATCGGTGCGATGACCGCATACCGCTACATCACAATAACCAACAACATCCTGCTCGTCGCTTTATCCCATCCAATTGCAACCCGTCATCCCAGAAAGTAGTGGTTCTCATGGGAGCCGGGTGCTCTGTAAGCCCAGGAATCCCCGATTTTCGAACCCCCGGAACCAGTCTCTACTCCAACCTCGGAAAGTGCAACCTCCCCTATGCCGAGGCCGTCTTCGACCTCCACTACTTTAACTTGGTTGATTCGAAACCCTTCCTTGAACTAGCAAAGGAAATGTACCCAGGAGGATGAAAACCTACCAAGGCGCACAGTTTCGTTCGCATGCTTCAAGACAACGGCGTGCTCCACCGCTGATACACCCAGAACGTCGACGGATTAGAGAGGACAGCGGGCGTTGAATCTGATAACCTTGTGGAGGCGCACGGAATGTTCACGGGGAAAGGCAGGTGCGTGGTTTGCAGTGAAGAAGTAGGAGAGGACACAATGAGGGCAGGAATACTGGCGGGAAAGGGGGCCCCGTGCCCCAAGGAAGGCTGCTCCGGGTCTTGCAAGCCGCCCATAGTTTTCTTCGGCAAGGACCTCCCTTTGAATTTCAAGGAAAACTACAAGAAGGACATGGGGGAGTGCGACCTGCTTATCGTGATGGGGACGAGCTTGAGCGTGGCGCATTTCAGCAGCTTGCCAGACCTCGTGGGTGACCTTGTGCCTAGGGTACTTATTAATATGGAGACTGTTGGAACGTTCAAAAGAGGGGAGGGGGACGGGGAGAACTACAGGGGCGTGGTTAAGGAGGGTACGTGCGACAAGGGATGCGAGGAATTTTCAAGTTTGATTGGTTGGGAGAAGAAGGAGGCGGGTAAGAAGAAATAGGCTTAACGTGTTTTTTGTCAGCATTTCTGTTTTGCCTAAATAATCTCCCTCCCTTTACAACTCCATGATCTCCTCAACCTCCCCCTCCTCCTCCTCCTCCACAACCCCCCC
>Ga0115006_10000995_pt1 | contig 16820 bp, 14 predicted proteins | sample ArcOceMetagenome_3_FD_88943 | JGI IMG/M metagenome (GOLD analysis project Ga0115006, IMG submission 88943) | Marine eukaryotic phytoplankton communities from Arctic Ocean - Arctic Ocean- Svalbard ARC20M Metagenome | ecosystem: Environmental > Aquatic > Marine > Oceanic | place: Arctic Ocean...
CAAGCATATTTAATACGAACTCTAATCAGCTCAATATAGAAAAAATAACGATTACAAAAAATTAAGTAAATTAAGTAAATTAAATAAATACAAATTACATAAACACACTTTCTTTATTGGGCAGATTAGCATTGATCTGATTAGCGCTAAAATTAGCTCCATAATATAAAAAATTAACGAAATTATTAAACCTATTATCGGAAAAAATGATGGAAAAAACCTTTAACCCTAACGACATTGAACAATCTCTTTACAGTAGCTGGGAAGAACAAGGTTACTTTAGCCCTTCAGGCGCAGGTGACAGTTACAGCATTGCTATTCCACCTCCAAATGTCACCGGTAGCCTACATATGGGGCACGCATTCCAACAAACCATCATGGATACTCTGATTCGTTATCAACGTATGCAAGGTAAAAACACCTTATGGCAGACAGGCTGTGACCACGCAGGTATAGCGACACAAATGGTGGTGGAACGCAAAATTGCTGCTGAAGAAGACAAAACACGACATAATTATGGCCGTGATGGTTTTATCGATAAGATATGGCAATGGAAAGAAGAGTCTGGTGGTACAATCGGTAAGCAAATGCGTCGACTTGGTAACTCTATAGATTGGAGTCGTGAACGTTTTACTATGGACGAAGGCATGTCTGAAGCTGTTCAAGAAGTGTTTGTACGCTTGTTTGAAGATGACTTAATTTATCGTGGTAAACGTTTAGTTAATTGGGATCCTAAATTTCATACTGCTATTTCTGATTTAGAGGTCGAAAATAAAGATAAAAAAGGTCACATGTGGCATTTGCGCTATCCATTAGCCAATGGTCAAAAAACTGCTGAAGGCTTAGACTATTTAGTGGTTGCTACCACCCGTCCAGAAACTATGTTAGGTGATACTGGTGTTGCGGTTAATCCAGAAGACCCTCGCTATAAAGACTTAATAGGTAAACAAGTATTATTACCGCTGGTTAATCGCTTAATCCCAATTGTTGGTGATGAACATGCCGATATGGAAAAAGGTACGGGCTGTGTAAAAATAACCCCTGCGCATGACTTTAACGATAATGAAGTAGGCAAGCGCCACCAACTACCCCAAATTAATATCTTTAACAAAGATGCTGCTGTATTAACCGTCGCTGAGGTGTACGATACTAAAGGTGAGACTTGCGACGCATATGATACCTCTTTGCCAAGCGAATTTACGGGTATGGATCGCTTTGTTGCAAGAAAAGCTATTGTGGCTAAATTTGAAGAGCTAGGCCTACTGGTTGATGTAAAAGAACATGATCTAGTCGCACCTTATGGCGATAGATCTGGCGTTATCATTGAACCGTTATTAACAGATCAGTGGTATGTTCGCGTTGAGAAACTTGCTGGCCCTGCCGTTGATGCGGTGAAAAATGGACAAATAGAATTTGTTCCCAAACAGTACGAAAATATGTACTTTGCTTGGATGAATAATATTCAAGACTGGTGTATATCTCGCCAGTTATGGTGGGGTCATAGAATTCCAGCATGGTACGATGAAACAGGTAAGGTATACGTTGGTCGCACTGAACAAGAAGTAAGAGCAACTAATGCGCTGAATGACTCTATTTCATTGTATCAAGATGAGGATGTACTCGATACTTGGTTCTCTTCTGCACTATGGACATTTTCAACGTTAGGTTGGCCCAAAGAGACTGAGGATTTAAAAAATTTCCACCCTACTGATGTGTTAGTTACTGGCTTTGATATTATTTTCTTTTGGGTTGCACGTATGATCATGATGACCATGCACTTCAATAAAGATGAACAAGGTAAGGCTCAAGTGCCGTTTAAAAAAGTCTATATGACGGGGCTTATTCGTGATGAAAACGGCGATAAAATGAGTAAATCTAAAGGTAATGTCGTTGATCCATTAGATATGATTGATGGTATTTCCCTAGAAGATTTACTCAAAAAGCGTACCGGTAACATGATGCAACCTAAGCTTGCTGCTAAAATTACCAAGCTAACTAAAAAGGAATACCCTAACGGTATTGAGGCGCACGGTACTGACGCCTTACGCTTTACCCTGACCTCGGTAGCTACTACAGGTAGAGATATTAGCTGGGATATGAAACGTCTTGAGGGTTACCGTAACTTTACCAATAAATTATGGAATGCTAGCCGTTACGTCTTAATGAATACTGAGGAGTTTGATTGTGGTGCTAGTGGTGGCGAAATGGAACTATCTCTTGCTGATCGCTGGATTATAGGTCAATTTGAACAAACCGTTAACACTGTTCATGAAGCCTTTGACTCTTATCGTTTTGACCTAGCATCTCAAGCCCTTTATGAGTTTACTTGGAATCAATTTTGTGATTGGTATCTTGAGCTAACCAAACCTGTACTATTTAAGGGAAACGAGTCACAACAACGTGCTACACGTCATACCTTAGTCAATGTTCTAGAAGGCTTATTACGCTTAATGCACCCAATAATGCCATTTATTACAGAAACAATCTGGCAAAGAGTTCAGCCATTAAGTACCTTTAATAAAACAGATAAATCGATTATGGTGCAAGCCTTTCCACAATTTGATGCGAATAAGTGTGATCAACAAGCTATTGATGATTTAGAGTGGGTTAAACAGTTTATCGTTGCTATACGGAATATCCGTGGTGAAATGGATATATCGCCCAGTAAGACTTTACCTGTATTACTTAAAAACGTTAATGAAAACGATCAGCGCCGTCTAGACGACAATGAGCAATTCTTAAGCTCACTTGCTAAACTAGAAAGTATTAAGGTATTAACCGACGATGAGCAAGGTCCTGCTTCAGCATCAGCCGTTGTAGGTGACTTATCTGTGCTTATTCCTATGGCTGGCTTAATCGACAAAGATGCAGAGCTTATCCGCTTAGATAAAGCGATTGAAAAACTGAAAAAAGAAGCAGATAGAGTACGAGGCAAGTTAAACAATGAAAACTTTGTTAGTAAAGCTCCAGCTGCTGTTATTGAAAAAGAACAAGCAAAGTTAACGGAAGCTGAATCTACTTTAGCAAAAATTTTAGATCAAAAAGTTCAAATAGCAGCGCTATAAACATAAAAAATATTACAAGCTATGACACACTTAACTAGTAAATCAGTTTATTGTGTCATTTTTTATATTTTAACTTACCTCATACCCTTACTATAAGTAGCTCTCACGGTTTTACAATTTACTATAAATAAATTTTGAACTAATCTAATTTTTTATAAAGCAAATTAAAAACAACTGTGCTAGACTACTTTTGCGTTGAGTTCTTGCGTTGCAGATGAAGGTTAATACTGACTTTTGTTGTAGGTTTTCGATCTGATGCACATTAGTGTACGGACAGACTTGAATATTCTACACAAGCGGATTTAAACAATGCAAACTATTGTTTGAAACATTGATTGTGTCGAATAAAGTTTGTTTCCTTCCTCTTCCTGTACTTTTTGGTAGAGGGCATTTACTCGGGTGAAAACGGTTTTGCGCCATAATGGAATAGAGCCACAATATTATTTTATGAATACGGGAAAATGTTAGTATGTCTGATACAGTTACTGGTAAAGTTAAATTTTTCAACGAAACTAAAGGTTTCGGTTTTATTGAGCAAGAAAATGGTCCTGACGTGTTTGTTCACTTCAGTGCTATCTCTGGAGACGGTTTCCGTACTCTAGCTGACGGTCAAGCAGTAACGTTCACTGTTAAGCAAGGTCAAAAAGGCCCAGAAGCAGAAAACGTTCTAGCTGTATAAGTTTATCTTATTAGCTTAAGCTATAAAAACGAAGTGTGAGGTTTCTCATCCTTCGTTTTTTTGTGCCTTTACCTTAGTAATTATTCATCGTACATAATTGTTAACCTACAACTAAATAATAAAAATTAATGTTAGAAAATAGCTTTCTCGTTTAAATTTCAGCCAATGCTAAAATTAACATGGCTTCAATTTGTGCTGTAATTCTTTTGTTAGTCAACGTACTAAAATCATTAATACTTGGCGTATGAATATGACCTGTTGGAATATTTGATTTCAACATATTTCGTAACCGAATACTTCGATACGATATTTCATTTGATAAATACCCCCCACCCCCGCCTTGCACAGATATTTTATCAGTGAGTTCGGCTAAATTTACAGCAATGATCTCATGCGCTTTACCTAAAGTTAGAATAGTGACACCTCTATTATCATTAACTTTATAATAACCTTTAGCTCGCATCATAGTTTGAAATGGTAAGCTATATTCAACAAATTCTTCTGATATTAACGCTACTCCAGATAGTGAGGGTATTATTGGATTATCAAGCGTTGCTCCCGTATATACATTTAAATTATCAGGCGCATTTGAGCTTCGTCTTAAACCAGGAAAATGTTCTAAATCGAAGTTACTGCGCCCCATAGATATCGTAGCAATCATATCAACCCTATTTTCTAAATAAAAAGGTGCGAGTAAACTTTCTATCTCACCTTGGTCAAAATCTTCAAAACGTACCGGAATCATTGCTGTATTAATTTCAGCAGTAATTTTTTTATCTCCTTGCTGATATTCTATCACCACGCCATCAAGTAATAAGGCCGTTAAACCTGAAGGGTTAGATTGTTTCAAATTACGGTCTAACAAGAAGGGATCAAAGCCAGTTAACAGTATCTTTTTATCAGTGTCATGACTGAACCCCATATCGTTATATCCGCGAGAACTAGTTTCAAACACTTCCAATAAAGCGTTTAATTGACTGCCTGAAAAAACACTTGGCGATTGTTTTATAAAACGTTTAAATGCTAATCGCGTCCAATATAACAGCCTATCATCGACTACTTTTCCAGTTTGAACTTGCACTTTACTATGCTGCCAAATTTCATCACCAAGTTGAGCCATGGCTCGCTGAGCAATAGAGAATTCTATAATGTGCGACCATTGGTCTTTAAACATAGAACCATTGAAATAACTTTCAAGTTCAGGCATGGCAACCACTGCATTAGGCAATCGCATTTCTTCAATTGTTAACGATGGTTGGGACGAAGCTTTAACTTGCGGTGTAATGATGAAAAGGACTGACAATAAAATAATATTAATCATTGTAAAAACCATACTTACCTCGTTAAAGTTCTTTATTATAAAATTACTCTTAGTAAATTATCATGTTAACGAATAAGTGATAAGTCAATGTTCCACAATATTTTACCGACAATAAAAACAATAATGCCAACATATAATTTTGATATATGCTGGCACTAATATTCTCTTTTAAATTAATTCAATCAACCAAATTAATCTGCTATGTATTCAACCACTTCTAAACCAAAACCAGACAAAGAATGATATTTAGTTTGTGAGCTCAATAGACGCATTTTACTGACACCTAAATTAGCCAGTATTTGTGAACCAACACCGACATTACGCGAACCAACATGGCGATTTATTTCTTTAACCGTTTCACCTGCATCTATTTTGGCATACTTCTCAACTAAGTTTATCAGCTCTGTTGGCGATTCATGCTTACCTAATAAAACTAAAACCCCACCTTCTTTTGCTATTCTCTCAAGGGCACTTGCCATCGGCCAAGTTGCTACACTTTCTCTTTGACTAAAGAGTAAATCACGGAAGGTATTTTCTAAATGTACTCTAACTAAGGTAGGCTCATCAGCTTTGATGTTACCTTTTGTAAGGGCAAAATGTGCTTGCCCATCAATCGTATCTTTAAAAACAGTCAGATCAAAATCGCCAAACGCGGTTGGCAATTTACATTGTGATACGCGCATAATAGTAGTTTCAGTCGAATTTCTAAATTCAATTAAATCTGCGATTGTACCCATTTTGATATTATGTTTTTTTGCCATAACTTCTAAATCAGGACGTCGAGCCATGGTACCGTCTTCATTTAAGATTTCAACAATAACGGCCGCTGATTCAAATCCAGCCATCCGCGCTAAATCTACACCGGCTTCGGTGTGTCCTGCTCGGTTTAACACGCCACCATCTTTAGCGATTAATGGAAATATATGTCCTGGCTGAACAATACTTAAGTGTGTTGCATTTTTATTTGCTGCCGCCAACACTGTGGTTGCTCTATCAGCGGCTGAAATTCCTGTGGTAACACCTGTCGCTGCCTCAATAGATACTGTAAAGTTAGTACTAAATTGTGCATCATTTTTATCAACCATTAACGGTAGCTTTAACGTTGTACATTTTTCACGACTCATTGGCATACAAATAAGGCCGCGTCCATGTGTCGCCATAAAATTAATCGCTGCTGGTGTTACCTTTTCTGCAGCCATTATGAAGTCACCTTCGTTTTCCCTATCTTCATCATCCATTAAAATTACCATATGGCCTGCGGCAATATCTGCGATGATTTCTTGGGGGCTATTTAAATTCATTGAGACCTCTTCAAGCACCATTTTTAGGCGCTATATAACGATATAATGTAGGTTAACAAAAGACTTATACCCTCAACCAGTTATGTGTTGTCAATTAGCTGGTTTATAGTCTTGTTAAACTTTATATTTTCACAGTAAATAAAATTATTGACTACTTAGCGCTTAAGTTTTTAAATATTCTATTATTACTGTTGATGACTAGTTTTTTACAAATTGATTAAAATTAAACTCAGATGTAGCAATTACTTCATGAAGCCTGCTTTTACTAACATTGCTTCGTCAATATTGCCAGTTGGTTGATAGTCATGGTTATCAGATTTTGTGAGTAACCGTTCTAAATAACGAGCAATCAAATCTACTTCAATATTAACTTTTGAACCAACTTGGTAGGTTTCAAAGATAGTTTCTTTAACGGTATGAGGCACAATGGTTAATCTGAATTTACCTTCATTACCCTCCTGCGCTAGTGCATTAATTGTCAAACTTGTACCATCAATGGTCACTGAGCCTTTTTCTGCAATATAATGGGCCAATTCATGCGGCATACTTAACCAGTATTCAATACTGTTACCATTATGATTTATTGCTAACACTTCGCTTACGCCGTCAACATGACCTGATACCATATGACCACCAAATCGCGTACTAGCCAGCATGGCTTTTTCAAGGTTAACTTTGCTACCTACTTGGTAACTCGCAAAACCCGTACGTTGAAGTGTCTCATTAGATACGTCAGCACTGTAACTACCATTATGTTTGGTACTATCAAAATCGACAACTGTAAGACAAATGCCATTGGTGGCAATAGAATCACCTAACTTCACATCACTCATATCTAAGTTATTGGTTGCAATAACTAAACGAGCTCCTTTTGCATTAACATTAATAGACTTGACAGCCCCTACCGCTTCAATAATTCCTGTAAACATATATTTCTCTATTTAATATTTGTGAATTGACTAGTGATACGAATATCTTCACCCACCATTCGGATATCAGATACGGATAAGGCTTTTGCCTCTTGCAACTTGGTGAGTCCAGGCATATTAAGTAAGTTTTTACCGTCGCCACCCATGAACTTCGGGGCTTGGTAAAGTATGAACTCATTAACCAAGTTTTGCTCAACAAAGGCGCCACAGAGTTTTGCTCCCGACTCAATTAAAATATCATTTAAGCCTTGCTTGGCTAAAAAGCTAACGAGTTTGTTTAAATCAATTTTTAATTTACCTTCGTTATTCTTTATTTTCTGTATATTAACTACTTTAACGAAATGAGGCCAAACCAGTACGTTTTCAAGTTGACTGTTAGCTTTATTTGTCTCATCTCCACGAATAATTAATACAGGTGATGTTTGTTTGAACAAAACCAGTTCTGGCGTTAACCGGCATTGGCTATCAATCACGACTCTCAGGGGTTGTCTTAACGTCTCAACAGGATAGCTTTTATTAATTTCGCCAAGCTCAGACCAACGCACATTCATCTTAGCATTATCATATATAACTGAATCTGCTCCAGTAATAATCGCGCAACTTTGAGCGCGTAAACGCTGCACGTCTTGACGAGCCTCTTTAGACGTTATCCATTGGCTTTCACCAGAAGCCATAGCTGTTTTACCATCTAAACTTGACGCTAGTTTACAGCGAATGTAAGGGCGTTTATTAACACGGTTATAGATATAACTAATATTTAATTTTTTTGCACTTTCTTCGAGAAGTCCCGTTTGTACTTTAATACCAGCCTTAAGCATCATATTAATACCATTACCCGAAACACGGCTGTCAGGATCAACCATAGCGATAATAACGTGGCCAATACCTGCCTCAATAAAAGCTTTTGAGCAAGGGGGAGTTCGACCAAAATGACTGCAAGGCTCGAGTGTGACGTAAGCAGTACAGCCCCTTATTTGGGTTGGATAATCATTATTTGCAGAAATTAAAGCATTAATTTCTGCATGCGCACAACCTGCTTTTTGATGATACCCCTCGCCAATAATTACACCTACACCCTTTTGATAATCAACTAAGACACAGCCGACGTTAGGGTTAGGCGACGTAGTAAAATGACCTTTTTCAGCAAGTTTTATTGCTCGTAACATAAAGGTTTGATCTTGAGCAGAAAATACAGCTTTACCTTCTTTTACGATATTCGGCTCAATCGTTTTCATATTATCTCGCTGTTTTTAATGGTTTTATTTTTGGTGATTTACCGTTTTTTTCTTTTCCTAAACGAGTAATTTCATCAGCAAACTCGCTGATATCTTCAAATGATAGATAAACGGAGGCAAACCGTAAATAAGCGACTTTATCGAGTGCCTTTAGCTGTGCCATAATTAAATCACCAAGCATTTCACTACTAATTTCACGTTCACCAGTAGCACGCATTTGTGATTTTAGTTTGTTAATCGCTAGTTCAATTTGTTCCATACTCACAGGACGTTTTTCTAACGCACGAGTTAAACCAGAAAGCATTTTTTCTTCATTAAAGGGCTCTCTACTGCCATCCCGCTTAATAATTCTTGGCATAACTAGCTCTGCACTTTCAAAAGTGGTGTAACGTTCGTGGCAAGCTAAGCATTCTCGACGTCTTCTCACTTGATGACCATCAGAAACCAGACGTGAATCAATAACTTTAGTGTCGCTTGCTGAACAAAAGGGACAAAACATGGCTGACCTACTGTAAGTAAAAGTAATTTATAGACAAAAAAATAGTCGCTCTAAGCGACTATTTTAATACAAAAAAAACGATATAGCGAAGCAATTACTTTTGGTATACAGGGAAGTCTGCACACAAGGATTTCACTTGGCCTTGAACACGGCTAATGACGTCTTCATTGTTGATATCATCAAGAATGTCACAAATCCAAGCAGTTAACGCTTGTGTTTCAGTAATTCCAAAACCACGACGTGTTATCGCTGGTGTACCTAAACGTAAGCCAGAAGTCACAAATGGAGAACGAGGGTCATTAGGTACCGAGTTTTTATTCACCGTAATGTGTGCTTTACCTAACGCTGCATCAGCATCTTTACCGGTAATATCTTTATCAATTAAATCTAACAACAATAAATGATTTTCAGTACCGTTTGAAACTACTTTGTATCCACGTTCTTGCAGTACCGCCACCATAGCCTTGGCATTATCTAATACATTTTGTTGATATTCTTTAAACGCTGGCTCTAAAGCTTCTTTAAACGCAATCGCTTTAGCTGCAATAATATGCATTAATGGGCCACCTTGGCCACCAGGGAATACTGCACTGTTTAATTTTTTATAGATAGCTTCATCATCACAGGCTGAAATAATTAAACCACCACGCGGTCCTGCTAGGGTTTTATGAGTTGTTGTTGTTACCACATGCGCATGAGGTAATGGACTTGGGTAAAGACCAGCGGCAATTAAACCAGCAACGTGAGCCATATCAACAAAAAAGATAGCATCGATTTTATCCGCAATTGAACGCATACGAGCCCAGTCGACTACACCTGAAAATGCTGAAAAACCACCAATGATCATTTCTGGTTTATGCTCTAAGGCTAAACGCTCTAACTCTTCATAATCAATATCACCCGTTTCAGGGTGCAAACCATATTGAAAAGCTTCATAAGATTTCCCTGAGAAATTAACGTGTGAACCATGCGTTAAGTGACCACCATGAGCTAAGCTCATACCTAATACTTTTCCACCCGGTTTTACTAGTGCTTGAAAAACAGCTGAGTTAGCCTGTGAGCCAGCATGCGGTTGCACGTTGGCGTATGTTGCACCAAAGAGCTCTTTTGCACGTTCAATAGCTAATTGTTCAGCAATATCAACATATTCACAACCACCATAATAACGCTTGCCGGGGTAACCTTCTGCATACTTGTTCGTTAGTTGTGAACCTTGCGCTTCAAGAACGCGTGGGCTACAGTAGTTTTCTGAAGCAATTAATTCGATGTGCTCTTCTTGACGAACGACTTCATTGCTCATAGCTTGATAGAGTTCGGGATCGAAGTCAGCAATATTCATATCACGAGTAAACATGTTTTATTCCTTAAGTATTTCAGCCCAAGGCTGTCAACTGTGCCTAATAAAGCGCTATCCTAACTAGCGATAGTTTTATTATTTCAGCACAAAAAAATTATTTACCATATTTTGCCTGATTTTTGTCTATTTGTACACGACAAAACCGGTATACGTTAGTGCGTTTAGCAATGATTTATAGCGTTTTATATTGTCTAGCCAGTTAACGGATAAGGTAAAAGTTTTACTGGTTAGCGCAAAACAGATAAGCGCCAAAGCCTGAATGACTATAAATAGCAAACAACACAAGACAACTTAATACAAATATAAAGCTCATAATGTTAATTTAAACAACACCAAATACCTTACACAAACTGCTAAAAATACTACCCACAAAAATTAACAACCTGACTCTACATATTACATATGCATTAAACTCTATTGATTTAGCAAATATGCTTACATTATACATGTCACCATTAGTGTATACGGCCAATTTAGCTTTATTAAGAAAACTAGCCTTATTGTAATGAAATGAGCTTAGCTAGCTCTTGAAGCCTTCTTTTATGAAACCAATGAGTGATTAACCATAAAATCAGTATTATAAAATTAATCATCGACAGAGTTACCCATAATGAAATATCTGAGGTTTGACTCATTACATACAGATAATAATTCACAACAGGTAAAAGTATATAAAAGGAAAATTTGGTCAACTTTAAATAATTAATAGAAGACTCTACCCCTGCTATAGCATTTGCTATCGCTTTATCTGGGCTATCACAAAGGTGAGACCACACACTCAAGCGTATTTTAAGCTCATAATAAATGAAGATTATTGAGCCTATGCTACCAAACCCTAAATAAGCTAAGGTTGGCATATCCCAATCACCTTGATATAAGGCAATAAAAAAAGTAGACACAATAGCTAGCGTACAAAATACATTTATCGCGAATAATAACTTGGCTTTTAATGTGCGGTTTTTGGTTTGCTTAACTAGCTTACGAATATCTGTTTTTTCAAATGGTTGATTTTGCCAGTCTTGGGTTATATGTAACCAATCTTTATCAAGTTGCTGCTCAGCTAATTTTTGTGTGGTAGTCATGGTATTTTTCATGTTTTTTTGTTTATGGGCGGTATTCATAGTAATTTCTCCAGTAAGGCCGCTAATACAGCCTTACCTCGCTGTAACCTAACACCCACTAAATTGGTGGTAATGGCTAAAACTTCTGATATTTCTTGATAACTCATGCCTTCTAAAGCTAAGGTAATGACTTGCTGCTGCTCCAACTTTAATTGACGAATAGCACTAAGCAGCCTTTGCTGCCTTTGATTTTTATCAAGTGATTGATAAGGTGTAGGCTGATTAGTATCTTTTTCAGCCTCTGTGCTAAGTTCTGTTAAATCGTGATCAGCTTTCACCGTCTTTACCGCCTTAGCCACATGAGTTGCCAAAACATTATGGGCAATACGCGCAACAAAAGTTTTCACTGCCGAATCAGCACGAAATTTAGGTAATGCTCGCCAAATATTTAAAGCAATCTCTTGAAATAATTCATCTTGAATCGCGGGTTTTGCTTCAAAACCAGTAATGATATGACGAAGCAATTTTTCATACTCCGTCATCCACTCGGTGAATATCGCTTGATTGTTTAACGATTTAACTACTGAATAAGTGTCTTCCAAACTACTTCCTTGGCACTCAACTGCACCTACCTAGACATATTGCTTTTGAGTTATTGTTAATATTAACTCGTCAAAATCTAACATAATACCCACTTTAAAATCACCTGTTATTCTCGGACAGTAGTTGAAATAAAAAGACAGTTGGCAACTAAGCTTTAGCTCAGCGCCATCACTACTTTTTCTGATTTTAACCGCACAGATAAAGTCGTAACTAATACGGCAATAATTGTTAGCGTTAAAATTGTTGTTGCCGCAAAAGCAAACCAGTCGATGGGTAAACCTTTAAAAATATCTTCCATTAATAATGAGTGTCCTGCAATTGGAGTATAATTTAACCAAGCTGGTTTACTATCCATAAACATCATCACAAAAGGGATAGTACTCGGCACCATAATCAACATGCTTACTGTTGACTGTGCTTCTTTAAAGCTCTTCGCTTGAAAAGAAAAAAACAGTTGAAAAGCTGTCGCTAAAAAACACACTGGTGTCAATAACAACACAAGTACCAAAAATGTAGCTATATCAATATTAAAAGACACACCAAGTTTACTTAAATCTACAAAGGTCATTGAAAAAGAGGTCAAGCTGAGCATGATAGCAATGGATAAAACACTCACAGAGCTGGCACAGGTGATTTTGGCTAGCACAATCTTAAAAGTACTTACTGGCTGGCAAAGTAGCATTTCTAGTACATTACGCTCTCGCTCGCCTGCACTTGAATCAATCGCAATTGATAAACCTGATAGAAAAGCAGCAAGTAATAAATACATACCTAACATAGTTGAAATCATCATAGCATTAGAGCTAGGCAAAGCAGTGTCTTGTTTTTGTAGCGCAATAGGCTGCAGCAATTTTGTATCAATACCCCGCACTAATAAGCGCTTATAACCTATAGCCAAAGAGTGCTTTTGAATAACGCTCTCAATACGCATTAACGGTGCCGCTAATAATTGTTCGGTAAAGTCTGCTTGTAGCATTATATCAATAGGTCTGCCATCAGCCATATTACCTGCATAGTTAGCAGGAATGATCAATTCAATACTTTGCATATCCCATTGGCGTTTATCTTCTGCTGGCACATCAATAAACGCTAGAACATTTTTATCTTCTAATGATTTAACTAACTTAGGAGCATATTCAGCACCCGTGAATTTTACATATACTGCTGGGTTATCTATGCTCTTTTCGATCATAAAGTTTGAAAGGAACATTAATATTACTGGTAAAAAGAACGCCATACTTAAAGCAACCATCAAGGCACGTTTATCACGAAAGGCCTCTTTGAACTCCTTAACTAACAAGGCATTAAATTGTTTTATACTCGCATTCATTATGCTGCTACTCCTTCATCTGAGCCAATGAGCTTAACAAAGGCATCTTCCAATAATTTTTCACCCGCTAGGTCACACAATTCTTGTGGTGTGCCTTGGGCGGCTAACTTTCCGTTAGCGACAATAATCACGCGGTCACATAAGGCCGCAACTTCTTGCATAACATGTGATGAAAATAAAATACAGTGGCCTCTTTCTTTATGCGCGGCTAAGTAATGACGTAAAATACGAGTACTCATAACGTCTAAACCGCGGGTAGGCTCATCAAGTACAAAGTTCTTAGGTTGATGCACCAGAGCTTGCGCAAGGGTAACTTTCATACGTTGACCTTGTGAGAATCCCGTTGTTTTACGATGTGCTAGGTCAGTCATTTCTAATTCTTTAAAAACAGTTTCTATAGCTTGATGTTTAACCGCACCCTGCATGCCATGAATACTAGCGAAATAATCAACTTGCTCATAAGCAGTTAACCGTTCATACAAACCAAACTTATCAGGGAATATCCCTAACGTTTTTCGAACCGCTAATGGCTCTTTTAAAACATTTAGACCATCAACTAAAACCGAACCTTCATCCGCTTTAAGTAAACCGTAGAGGGTACGTAAACATGTGGTCTTGCCTGCGCCGTTCGGCCCTAAAATACCAGTGATTTCAGCATCTTTTGCGGTAAAAGATAATCCGTCCAATGCTTTAACCGTATTCTTTTTTGATACAAAACTTTTGTGTAAATTATTGACTTCTATCATGGCAATTACTCCTTATCAACCAAAGGTGTTTCAATCACGCTACCATTTAAACCAGTCATAAATGACTCGTCAGGTAATTCAGACATGCAGCTTTCATCTAATGTATCGGGTATTAAACTCGTTAAAAATTCATTTATGACACCGACAGCACATTTTGTTGATGCCACAATATGTGCTGTATTTTTAGCTACAATATGATGATTTTTGGGCAAAGTGGCTGCTGATTTTTCACCATTACTTGGTGGAGTAACTGGATCTAAATCACCTGATAATATCAGCGTGGGAATATTAGCTGTTACCGGCAAATAAAAATCCTCATTTACCGGATATTTAGGCCAAACTGAACATGCATCTTGCATAGTTTTACTGCTAAGGTTTTTAGAGAAATCATTATTTACATCAATTTTAAGCATTTGCTCAGACATTCTTGGAATATCTTCACTGCAAACTATGTTTAAATGAAGGCCAATATATATCCCCATACCTTTTTCATTATCAGTTTGCGCAATGATGCCAGCTAACGGCTTAAAGTCTCCTAAACTGGCTTGATGAATGATTAAGGGAACGAGAGAACGACCACTTAACGAATACAACTGCATTTGAAGGGTTGAAACAAACTTACTGGCGTTAATAACAAATTCAGTTTGTGTACCTAACCTTGGATGAGCAATACTAACCTTAACGGGTTCTTGCTCTAGCTTGGCAACCAAGGCTTTAAACTCTTGTGCTAGGTTCGGGTAAGCTAGATGGCAAGCATTATCTTTTTGGCAGTTTTCTAATAAAAGTTTAAATGATCTTGCTGCGCTTTGACCAAATAAACCAATCGGCACCTCTACAGGGCCAACACTATCTAATACAACACTATTTAGTGATTGTGGAAACAGGCGCATATATACCAACGCTGCACGAGTGCCATAAGAGCCACCATAAATATTGATTTTATTATGCCCCAACGCAATACGCACTGCGTCAAAATCTCGAATAGCATTTTCAGAAGTAAATTGTGCTAAGTCATTATCAGCGCTTAACTGCGATAAACAATCTTCAACTTGTTCTTTAGTAAAATCCTCAGGCAACGAAGTGTATGGGTTAATGTTGAGATTATCTTGGCATTGTAAAGGCTGTGATTTTCCTGTGCCACGTTGATCCACTAAAATAATATCGCGTGACTTACGTATTTCATTAAAACGTCTGAATATAAGTGCTGATAATTCAGCTGCGCCCTGACCTGGACCTCCTGCAAGGAACATAAGTGGGATCTTATCGTCGCTATTATTAATAGCGGGTAATACCGAAAAGTTGACTACTATTTTCTTGCCTTCAGGCAATTGATAATCCTCTGGCACGGCAAGTTTGCCACATTTCACTTGTGAGCTAATACCATCTAAGTGGCAGGTATCTAAAGTTAGTGAAGGCTCATTTGCCTCGGTTGCCATGGTAAAAAACAAGCAACTTAATATCGTGATAATTTTCCAATGTACTTTCATACTATCTTTCCTTAATAAATTATTAGCCTCTTAGTCTCGACACTTACGAATTTATTACAAAAAAATAGTAACTATTTTGGCAAAAATACAAATAGTTGAAATTAATTACATTTGCTAGGTGCAACTCAATAATAAAAATCAAATTGAAAAACTGTTACAGAGCATTTATTGACAAATTAATAGACAATAACTCAATAAATAGAGTTTTTATCAGCTAATAATCAAAAAAACTCAATTAACCATTCCCAAATGCTTAAATAAGCGATATTGTCTTAATAGAAATTACATATGTTAATAAGGATTACACATGGACTTGAATCAATGGGTAGATGAATTGTTTGAAGTGTTTGATGAAGACAAAGATGGTGTTATTAGCCGCACTGAATTTGTAGAGCTAATTGATGTGTTGTTACAAGACAAAGGGATCAGAATGTGCGAAACCATATTCAACCGTTTTGATAAAAACCATAGTAACTCGATTTCTAAAGATGAACTCAAAGATATGGTTATTGAATTAGCTCTTTAAACGTGCAACTTTCATCTACACTTAAAAAGCGACAATAGACATAAAGCTTAACTACACAAAACTTAACCCCAAAAGGCTTTTGCTTTACTAAAAAATTCAGCGTACACTTGTCCACTGAATAATTCAAAGCATTTGCCATGAACTCTTTTAAGCCTACACCCCTTAAAAAATCACTCGACTACAGTTTTACTGAAGAATTCTTTAATGCTACAAGCCACGGTATTGGCTTGATATTAAGTATTGTTGCACTATTTCTATTTATCAATAATGCTAATGGAGAACAGGCTCGAACGATAAGCCTGATCATATTTGCTTTAACAAGTATTTTATTATTTTTAGCCTCTACCATTTATCACAGCGCAAAAAATTATAAGCTAAAAAAAACATTTAAGTTACTAGATCACTGTGCGATTTACCTGCTTATAGCCGGCACTTATACTCCTATACTGGCTATTAGTATAGCCGGTAAACTTGGCTATAGCCTATTAGTATTCATTTGGGGATTTGCTATTTTAGGCATAATTTTCAAAATAAAATGTGGTCATAAATATAAAAAAATATCGTTAGCATCATACCTTGGTATGGGTTTTATTGCTTTAGCCATTTTAGGTGAACTTTATCAAGCATTACCAATTCAGGCACTATATTTATTATTCTTGGGAGGTATTATTTATGCCACTG
>Ga0115006_10000996_pt1 | contig 16819 bp, 10 predicted proteins | sample ArcOceMetagenome_3_FD_88943 | JGI IMG/M metagenome (GOLD analysis project Ga0115006, IMG submission 88943) | Marine eukaryotic phytoplankton communities from Arctic Ocean - Arctic Ocean- Svalbard ARC20M Metagenome | ecosystem: Environmental > Aquatic > Marine > Oceanic | place: Arctic Ocean...
GATCGAGCGGTGGCTCGGTGGCGCGCCGGGAGCCGACGTCTCGAGGCTCGTCGAGGCTTCCAGGCGCACGGAGCGCGACGCGGTGGGTGAGGCGTTCGACGAGTTCAGCGGTATCTACGGCGCGGCCGTCAAGACCAGGGCCATCAGGTGGCTGCACGAGTCCCCGCCCACGTACGACCGCGCGTGGGTGATCGAGCCCGACGTGGTCTATGCCGGCAGGTGGACAGAGCTGTTTGCCTTTTACGACGGTGAGTTTCCAGCCCATGACCTGGTGTCTGTCAACAGTACTCACAGCACGGGCGGATCCGCATGGCCCCACGCCGCGGCTTGCACCCTCTGCGCCGAGGGTGACGGTCGGTGGCAAACGGCGTTCCTGCCGGTGTTCAGAATCAGCAGAAGGCTCGCATCCGCGGTTATCGAGGTTCTCCGCTCTAATCTTACAGGGCACCACGAAGCTCTCCTGCCGACGGTGTGCGAGAGACTTTCGTGGTGCAAGTGGACCAGCATCAGCCACGGTGACGTGTACAGATACCGACCGTTGATCACGTTGGAAGAGGCGGAGCGAGACGCGAAGCCAGGCAGGCTGTACCACCCGGTCAAGTCCGCGGAAGCGTTGAGGGCGTTTGCACGCGTCGAGGTTTGAAGACTACGTTTTTTGTATCTAACATCACACGCACGACGGCTATGATGACGCCTCACTCCACGTCCTGGTAAACTCCGATGGTCGCGCATCGCCTAGATTTCCCCGCGAGTACGATCGAACGAGCGAGGCGCAGCTTGTACGCCAGCTCGTCGTCGTCTTCGTCGTCCACGTCGTCGAACAGCTCGGGCATGACCTCCTCGTACAGCGCGTTCTCCAGGTGCGCCATGAAGAGGTTCATCTGGATCTGCTGCCACATCAGCGCCACCTGCACGTACTGCGTCCGATCGCAGCTGAGACTCGGATCCGGGGGTCGCGGCGGCGGCGAGCCGTCCAGCCAACACTCACGGGGCAGCCAGGTCAGGAACGAGGGCTCGCCACCCGCGCCCTCCATCCTTCGCAGCGCCCGCTCGTCAACCTCGGCGTAGACGCTCCTGTTGGCGTACCTCAGGTGCTTGGACTGCGCCAGGGCGGTGAGAAAATCGTCCCTACGTCGCAGCACCTTGACATCGTCCGAGTTCATGAGCGAGTCCAGCACCGGGCCGCACTCTTTCCACAGCCTGACCACGTTCCCGAGCGCGTACGCCGCGTCGCACAGCTCGCCGGTGGACATCTCCTCGGCCCTCAGTCGCGTCCAGTCCGTGGCTTTCATCGTGCCCTGGATCCACCGGAGCGCGCCCAGCACCGACCGGGCACTCAGGCAGTCCTCGCGCTCGTTCGAACCGCCGCCATCCCGCGCGTTACCGCCGCGTCGCCTGCGCGCGGCGAGCTTGTCCATGAAGCCTCGCGACGATTCGCTGACGCGCTCGCGTATGTCCAGCAGCACCCGCTCGTTCGCCGGTACGACGCTCATGTATCTCTCCTTCAGCTCGACGAAATCGACGGGCAGTGTGCGTCTCTTGCTCGACGTCGACGGCGCGTCGCCGTCGTCCAGTCGCATCTGCCGGATGCCCTTCGCGCGGTCCAGGACGTCGTCCAGGCCTGAGGAATGGTCGCCGGTGGTTGTCTGGGACCACCTCCTGACCGTCGCCTGAGCCGCCTCGTACTCGTTGCACGCCGCCTCGAGTGTGCCTGCGGCCCTGCTCACAAGCAGACACGCATCGCTGAGGCGACGATGAGCCGCCTCCATTATGCTCGTTGCCGTTGTCGCCTCCTCCCGCGCGCGCCCAACTGCTTCTGCTATGTTTTGAAATGGTAACTTGGGTTTTTTCTTAACCATATATTGAGTTGTATCGCACCATAGTAAAAGGACTTTGATCCATTTGGTACTTATATTTGCTTAACTCGTAATTTCACAACCAACTAGTTATCCATTGGAAATGCGGGTATTTTGTAAATTCCGGTTTTTGCTTTTCAACGAAATCCCGTCCGCTAGCCAGCCCTCTTAGAACCGCGCGCAAGTGGCACGCGAGTTCCGGCTTTGTTATTTAGAGCTTCAACATGGGTAACCAGAGGGCTCGCTCCCGCGGTCTCCGCCATGGCACGCGTAACATGTTCAGCCGTCCCTTCCGCAAGAAGGGGCCGAACAACGCCACCACCTACCTGAGGACCTTCAGGGTGAGTAGCCGCTAGAAATACCGCGGGATGGCGCGCCTCGAGCAGCGCTGCGGCGCCGAGGGCGACCCAGCGCACGCGCGCACATTGCGTCCACGATGTGTTCGTGACGTACGCCGCGTCGATGCCGTCATCCGCGCTCCCGCATCGCGTCGCGGCCCCGTTTTCGTGCGAGTCCCGCGCTATACATCATTTACTGACGCTAGGGTTTTCCTCTTTCCCGCAGATCGGTGACTACGTCGACATCAAGGTGAACCCCTCTCAGCAGAAGGGTATGCCTTACTTGGCGTACCAGGGCCGCACTGGTATCGTGTGGAACGTCACCGCCCGTGCCGTCGGTGTTGAGGTTAACAAGCAGGTGCGTCTCCAACCCCGCGTCTCCGCGCGCCCTCGAGGAAAAATCTCTCGCCAAACACACCGGTGACCAGGAACACAGAACTAAACCCTAGGTGCCCTCTTCCCTTCACAGATTGGTGGTCGCATCGCTAGGAAGCGCATCCACGTCCGCATTGAGCACGTGCAGCACTCCAACTGCCGCACGGACTTCCTCAACCGCCGCAAGGCGAACGATGAGGCCCACGAGGCTGCGCACAAGTCTGGACGTGAGTGCCCCTCTCGCCCAAACCGCCCGAGTTTTTTATCACGCGCGCGTCGCATCACTCTGTCGCCCCTCGACGCCCCTCCCCGACGCGATTTACTCACGATTCACCTCCCCTTCGATTCAACAGAGCCCGCGCCCGTGACCAAGCGCACCGTCCCCGGTCCCCGTGATGGTTTCACCCTGGAGAACGTCAAGACCGAGATTCTTACGGCTGTCCCCTACGACATCGTTCGTGAGGGTATCAAGTACTAAGTGGGGGGGTTCGCCTTTGTGCATTTGTGTAGGTTTTATGGAATGAGATCTGCGCATTCTTAACAGTGTTCTCGTCGATGTCGCGCTCCCACCTTCCGACCCTCCCTTCGTGTTTCCCGCGCCGTGTCACCGCCAGTGCACCAGGGACGAAAAGTTCTGGTGTCGGGACTCGAACCAGTTGCGGCTGTAGTCGCGCTCCTCCTGGCTCTGGTCCCTGCCGTTGAGCCTTTCCCAGATGTCCTTGGCCCAATCCGGATAGGGCTCGTCGCGCGGTGGGCGGTCGAGCGCGCCGGATGAGGGGTCGCAAGGTGGGCCGGTCTGCGTGCCCGCGTCGACGTATTGGTTTTGCACAAGTGTGCCAAAACCGCTTGAACTTTTCGCGAGAGTCCTTCGCAAAGTGAGGGTTTAAACAGGGTTCAGGTTGTCCCGCCTCTTGATTGGTCCAGTTCAGATATGCCTACTGGCTAGATAAAAGTTGGAGATTTCCAATCGGCGGCTTCCTTCTCTCCCCGCGGTTCGGTCGTCAGTGTACACGAGCACCCGATCCGTGGAACCGTATCGGTGTTGCCATGTTCTCCACCACCGCCACGACGGCCGTTCCCGTCCCCGCCACCCGTGTGGTGCGTCTCCCATCCCCGAACCGACCCGATCTCCAAAACAACAACCTTCGATGTGGAAAGTTCACCCCGATGGACGAGGGAGAGATGTCGACCTTCGTCGTGACGTGAAACGCGATGAAACCCGAGCTGACCCTCACCATCGCCACGTTCGTTTCTTCGTTTCGCAGGCGGGCTCCCGCCGCGTGCGCCGCGCCGCCAAGTCTCGCGCCGCGGTCCGCGCCTCCGCCGCTCGCAAGGATGAGGATGTCGAAGTGAACGAGGTTGCCGCGGGCGTCGCGGGCATCGCCGCGGCCGCCGTGGTCCTGGGCGCCCCCGACGCCGCGATGGCTGACGCCTACACCGAGTATCTTGAGGCTATGAAGGCTCAGAACATCGAGCCGGCCTCCGTCGCCGTTGTGGAGACTCCCGCGGTCAAGGCCATCCCGGCCGGTGCCAAGAAGGCTGCCCCCGCCCCCAAGGCCCCCAAGGCCCCCAAGGCCCCCAAGGCTGAGAAGGCCGCCGCGCCCAAGGTTGACAAGGAGGCTGCCGCTGCCGCCAAGGCCGAGGCTGCCGCCAAGGCTGCTGCCGAGAAGGCTGAGGCCAAGGCCGAGGCTGACGCCGCCAAGGCCGAGAAGGCCGCCGCCGCCCAGGCCGCCAAGGCCGAGGCTGACGCCGCCAAGGCCGAGAAGGCCGCCGCTGCCGAGGCTGCCAAGGCTGAGAAGGCCGCCGCTAAGGCTACCAAGGCTGATAACGCTGACTCAAAGCAGTCTCTCGAGGAGAAGGCTGCTGCGCGCGCCGAGAAGGCCGCCGCCGCCGAGGCCGCCAAGGCTGAGGCTGATGCCGCCAAGGCTGAGAAGGCCGCCGCCGCCGCAGAGGAGAAGGCTGAGAAGGCCGTCGCCGCTGAGGCTGCCAAGGCTGACAAGGCTGCCGCCGCTGAGGCTGCCGCTGGCGAGAGGGAGGCCGCCAAGGCTGCCGCCGCCGAGGCCAGGGCTGAGAAGGCTGCTGCCACCAAGGCTGCCGCCGCCAAGGCCAAGAAGCCCGCCTCCTCTTCCTCCTCCTCCGGTGACGCTGGTGCTCTCGCCCCCGTCGCCGGCATCGCCGTCATCGGCGCCGCTGCCGCCCTCGGCGGTGGCAAGAAGAAGGAGCCTGAGCCCGAGCCCGAGCCCGAGCCCGAGCCCGAGCCCTTCAACCCCTTCGCCTTCTTCGGCAGGAAGCCCGAGCCCGAGCCCGAGCCCGAGCCTCCCAAGAAGAAGGGTTTCTCCTTCGGCAAGAAGAAGACTCCCCCTCCTCCTCCCCCGGCTCCCGAGCCCGTCAAGAAGGCGCTCTTCTCCTTCGGCGCCAAGAAGCCCGCACCCGAGCCCGAGCCAGAGCCCGTCAAGAAGAGGCCGGCCTTCTCCTTCGGCGGTACCCAGAAGATGAGGAAGCCCGAGCCTGTGCCCGAGCCCGAGCCCGTCAAGAAGAAGCCGGCCTTCTCCTTCGGTGGCTCGCGCAAGATGAAGAAGGAGCCCGAGCCCGAGCCGGAGCCCGAGCCCGAGCCCGTCAAGAAGCCCAAGCCCATGTTCTCCTTCGGCGGCACCAGGAAGATCAAGAAGGAGCCCGAGCCCGAGCCTGAGCCCGAGCCCGAGCCCGTCAAGAAGAAGACTCCTCCCAAGCCTCTCTTTGCGCGCAAGGCTCCCGTCCAGAAGGCCCCTGAGCCCGAGCCCGAGCCCGAGCCCGAGCCCGAGCCCGAGCCCGAGCCCGTCAAGAAGGCGCCCGAGATGCCCAAGATGCCCGCGGTGCCCAAGGTTGCGTTCAAGAACCCCTTCAACTTCAACTTCGGCAAGAAGAAGGCCGCGCCCGCCGAGGCTGCGGCTGCGGCTCCCGTCGTCGAGGAGGGTGCCCCCGTCACCGACGAGGTGGTCGTCGAGGCGGTTCCCATCGAGGTCGTGCCCGAGGACGACATCGTCGCCCGCGTCCTCGCCGAGAAGGAAGCCGCCGCCGCCGCCGAGGCCGCCAAGGCTGCCAAGGCCAGGGCCACCGCGCTCGAGAAGACCAGGAAGGAGCAGGAGGCTGCCGCCAAGAAGACCCAGGAGGATGCCGCCAAGGCTGCCGCCAAGAAGGAGAAGGATCTCGCCGACAAGATCGCCGCGTACGAGAAGGAGCAGGCTGACAAAAAGGCCGCCGCGGAGGCCAAGAAGGCTGAGATCAAGGCTGCCGCCGACGCGAAGAAGGCGGCCGCCGAGGCCAAGAAGCAGGAGCAGATCAAGGCGAGGGAAGAGGCCAAGGCTAAAAAGGGTGGTGGACTCTTCGCCTTCGGTGGTAAGAAGAAGGAGGCGGCCAAGCCCGCCCCCGCTCCCGCCAAGGAGGCTGCCCCCGCCGCTAAGGCTGCCCCCGCTCCCGCCGCCGGTGCCAGCGACGCCGTTGCCAACGCCGCCGACGCGCAGAAGTGGATCGATGCGTGGAAGTCCGGAGGTTCTGCCAAGGCTTCCGCCGGTGGTGCCAGCGACGCCGCTGCCAACGCTGCTGATGCTCAGAAGTGGATCGATGCGTGGAAGTCCGGAGGTGCTTCCGCGCCCGCCGCTCCCAAGGCTGCGCCCGCCGCTCCCAAGGCTGCGCCCGCCGCCCCCAAGGCTGCGCCCGCCGCCAAGCCTGCTGAGAAGAAGATTGAGTACAAGGGTCCCCTCGGCGGTATCTTCGGTGGTAAGAAGAAGGAGGAGGCCAAGCCTGCGGCCAAGAAGGAGGCTGCCCCCGCCGCCAAGCCCGCCGCTCCCGCCGGTGGTGCCAGCGACGCCGCGGCCAACGCCGCGGATGCGCAAAAGTGGATCGATGCGTGGAAGGGTGGTTCGTCGGGTTCTGGTTCTGGTGCGGATACCCCCGAGGGTCGTGCCAAGGAGGCCCAGTCCTGGATCGATGCCTGGAAGTCCAAGAGGTAATCGCAACGCCGCCATTTAATATACGTCGTCGCATGCGCGACGAGTCTTGTTCATATTCTCAGCTCTAATGATCAATGAATGAATAAGCTTAATTATTTATTTATCAACCCGAAGCAGTCGTCGACGACACGGCAGCAAGCCGTGACGGACATGAATTTGTCGAGTCTATGTGTTCTACAGCAGCAAGCAATGCTGCGGCAAGCGATTGCGTGCGAAACCCCCCCAAAATAATTGCACCGTTCGATTTAGGCGCTGACGAGCTCGGGCTCGAGCTCGAGCTCCTTGCCGTCGACGAGCTCGTCGGCCACCATGCCCTTCTCCGCGCGCTCCAGGAGGCGGCGGTTGTACTCGCCGGCCGGGTACGGGTCGCGGTTCTCGGCACCCGCGGGCATCCTCGCCTTGGGGACCCATTGCTCCTCCGGGCAATAGGTTCCGAGGACGTGGTCCATGCCGGGGCAGCACACGTTGTAGTTCATCCTGCCGCTCATCACGTGGTGACCCATGTGGTTCTTGTAGAGCCAGTCGTAGTAGCTGGTCTTGCGGAGCTTCTTGGCCATGGCGAGGGGGATGTTGAGGCCCTCTTTGAGGGGGATGTCCTCCATGCCGTGCATGGCGGGGTGGAGGGAGTTCCAGACCGCGGCGTGAAGGGCGACGGAGCCGATGATGATGGCGGCGACCGAGGGGGCGCTGAAGCCCATGAGCGCGAGGATGGGGATGGAGGTGGGGAGCATCTGCATGGTCATCAGGCCGGTGACGTCGTACTCGAACGCGGTGCCGCGGTACTTGGATTTGACGAGCATCTTGGCGGGCTCAGACTTCAGCCACTTGGGGTCGGTCTTGAGGGACATGTCGTCGAGGGTCTCGGCGTGGTGCTCGATGTGGCCGCCGCCGTCGGCCTTGGGCGCCACCTCGGCTCCGGTCACCTTGCACCAGAGCGCCTTCATCCAGTCGGTCTTGTTGAACTCGGCGTGCTGGAACCAGCGGTGGGTGACGTACTCGTTGAAGGAGACCACCGCGTACATGGTGGGCACGGCGAGGGCCCAGCGGGCGGCGACGACCACGGCGGTCTCGGCGCCGGCCATGGCGACCACATTGGTGGAGCGGCGGCCAGCGGGGGCGGCGCGCATCTGGCGGAAGGACTTGGTCTGGGTCACGGGGACGCCGACGAGCGCCTTACCCATGGTGGAGGCGGCAGTGAAGGACATCTTATCTGTATGGTCTGCGCTAGGAGTGAACCTGAGCGTGCGTGCTGTGTGAGTACTTCAGCGACGGTGGCACACGAAGGTGGTCGTCGGAGTTAAGCGCTCGTGGGGAAGGTGCGAGGCGTGCGGAGTAGTGGCGCGCGGGTGGAGTCGATCGATTGAACCGTATTAATCCGCCGTTTCGGCGCTGAAAAGAGCGGCTCTGCAGTCACCGTTGACGTGGGCGGATCTGCGTCCATTCACGGCCTCTCAAATCTCGAATCATTCGGGCGTGGGGTCAGATCGATCGTGTGGCTTGTCAGTCTCTGATTTTTTTGAGTTTTGGTTTTTCAGTTACATTTGGCTATTTCCCCTGCTACTCGTTCGCCGTGTCTCAAGCGTACGAAGACGACGAAGCCTGCGGCGGATACGACGAGCCGGAGGTCACTCCCGGCACGAACTCGTAGTTGCCACTCCCCGGCACGTGGTAGTCCACGTCCTTCCACTCCTTGTACGTGAAGAGCATCGAGAAGCACACCGCCAGCCAGGTGAAAAACGCAAACGCGACGGAAGCCTTCGCCGACGTGGCCCGCTTGCACACCGGGTACACGGGGTCGACGATGGTGATGTTGCACTCCGTCGCGGACATGGCGAACGCGGCGAAGAGCAGGACGTTGAGCACGGCGTACACGGTGAGCTCAGTCACCGGCGGGGGCACCCTCCGCAGCAAGTACATCGCCATCGCGACAACCGAAAAGACGGCGTACACGACGCACACGCCGATGAGAAACTTAAAGTTGGAGAACTTCTGGTACCCGCATCCCTGCGGGCCGCACTCTTCCAGGGTCATCTCATCCGGACCGGCGAGGCCGTGGCGCTGGCTCAGCATCGTGGCGAACGCGGTGATTGAGAAGAGCTGCGGTGTCGACGGCGGATGGGAAACGGTGTTACGTTTAGTCGGCGAAAGGAGCGCGCGAGGGGACGTGTCGGGTCGATCTTAAACCCGGCGCGACGTTTTTTCGATGTATCAGTACATGCATAAGTCGAGCCGGGGCGTCGATTGGAACGTCGAGCGAGCGTGGGGGGTGCGACGCGGGGGTAACCACCCGACGATCGCGCGGTGCCTCTTTTTGTCGTCCAACTCTCGGCGCGCGTTCGACATGGACGTGGGGGGGCGCGGACGGGGCACTCACGCATTGCACGGCGATCAGGCGGAACTTGGGCGAGTTCGTCACGGTGGGGTCAAAGTCGTCCATGTCGGCGACGGCTTCGGGCGCTCGGGCGAACGCTCGTCTCTGTGTGCCCGGCACGCGGCCCGGACAATTTTCCCACGCGGACGGAGAAAAAAAACGGAAATCAGATTCTCGCCAAACTGCCAGACTGGCCTCGGAATTCCCGCTTGACCGTGGCTGAAAAAGCCCAATGAGTGCGTCACGGGATTCAGTCCTCCCCGTCCCGCAGCGATAAGCGGCGCCTCGAACACGTTCGTGCGCTCGTTTGCGGTGGTGACGGGGGAAAAGGATTCATTAAATAAAGGGGCAGGGGTGCCGCTTTATTGGAGGGTTTCCGCGGATACGTGGGACCATTTCCGGGGGGGGGTGAAAAGCGGGAAAATGGGAGGATACCGCGGAAATGGGAGCACGATGCTCGACAAGAACGTCGAGCGACTGCTCTCGGAACCGTGGGGCGCGGCTCAGGCCGGAGTTCAGTACAACAAGGAGGTCCTCGGGTCTCTTTGCGAGCAGTTCTCCCGGCTCGAGCCCCAGGCTCGCCGAGGGGCCCTTCAGGGCACCCTCTTCATGAGGAAAGGTCAGCGCGACTCTTTGAAGAATGAGGTCCGGACTCTCGTAGATCTCGCGACCGACGACAAAGACCAGTGGGTGAGCTTGATCGCACGGGCTCTGGGTGGCCTAAGGGAGAGATTCGACCTTCAGCAGCTTCAGCAGGACGTTCCTGCGGTGAGTTACTAGGCCAATTGCGCCCCTCCGCGGTAGCAAAAAAACCCTACCTCCTTCGTGGCAGCAGGACCTGGCTTGATTTTTCGAACCCGAATGAGAGCTGAACAGTCCAACCATTTCTTCCTCCTTTCTCGCAAAGGTTGCCGACGCCGTCGCGTCGATTAGGGACAAGATTCAGGTGGATGGAACGCCGGACAGTTACCGACCTATGGAGGTGAATGCCTGACAATCCTCGCTTTCATTCTTTCGAAAATCTCTCGCCCCCCCAAGCTCGTCGTCGGGTCGCTTTGCACGCACGATAGTCGCCCCCATTGTAGCATCTCTTTCCTCCACGATGGTTCCTCAACCGCGGTATTCCCCACGCCCCGCGCGTGAACAGGAAATGTACCTCTCCCCGCGGCTGCTCGCCGCGGCGGGGGCGCCTCCGTGCGAGGCATCCGCTCCGACCCACGGGCACTTCACGCCGAGGGCTCGAAGGGAGCCAAAGAAGAGGTTCGCCGGCACGGCGACCGCCAGTGTCGCGCCCAAGACCACCGTTCAGGCCAGCCGCCCCGCGTCCACGTCCATGTTCGCGCCGCCCAGCCGCAAGCCGGCTGTGTCGTTTCTCCGGGACACGGGTCCGAGCTCGAAGAAGACGGGTGCGGCGTCGGCCAAGTCATTTTTGTCCCGCGGCAGGGACACCGGGACGAAGACCATGATGATCGACGTGAACGAGGCGGCGGCCCTCGGCCAGGTCATGGGCGAGGACCTCAACAAGGCTCAGCGTGAGCTCGAGAAGAAGGAGGAGCAGGAGGCTCGCGAGCAGGCGAGGGAGCGCGAGCGGGTGGAGCGCGAGCAGAAGAAGAAGCTCGAGCAGGAGCAGAAAAAGCTCCGCATCCAAAAGATGATGGAGGAGCGCGAAAACAAGAAAAAGCTCGAGCTTGAACGCAAGCGCGCCCGCGACGAGGAACTCGCCAAGCGTAAGGATGACGCCAAGCGCCCGAGAACCGAAGCTCCCTCGCGAGACGAGGTTTCGACTCCTTCGCCTCACGAGTCGGATCCCATCCACACGGTGATTTGAGTCCGCAAACATTCATTCATTTACGGGGAAAGGTTAAACCGGTGTATGTACAAGGTGTAGGGAAAACAGTTTACAGTAGACAGGGAAGGGGAATTCATAGAAGCAGCAGTAGAAGACAAAAGCTCCCGGCGGGAGCACCAAAAAAATAGGATATAGGAGAAAACTGGGGTTCCGCCCCAACAACAAAAACAGGTTTAGGACTGTCACATTTGGAATTGATGATTATTCAAATCACACGAATACTAGTGCTATTGTCTCGTACTGTCGTCTCGACCGGCTCTCCTGCCTCGCTTCAGCGCGGACATCACGGGTCGCTCCACCAAAAGGTACATGCCGGCGGCGAGTGTGAACGAAAATGCCGCGTTGAGCATCGCGTGCGCCATCATGTACCTCCATCCGAAGTGATAGCTGCTCGTCGCGGTGCCGGCGAACCACTTGATGACCACCGGGTGCATCAGGTACGTCCCGAACGTGAGCCTGGCGAACGGTATCCACCCCGGGTGCGCCAGGAACGCGTTGAGACCTTCGAGCCGACCCGCCCCGCACAACGTCGTCACGACACCGAGACCGGCGGCCCACACCGGTCGACACGCGGTGATGAACGCCGCGTTGACCCACGGAGACCAGCTCTCGGGGTCCCGGTAGTCGGAAAGTGGCGCAAACACGCACGCGAACAGAGCGACGATCGCCGCGGCACCCCATGTCTTGACCGCCGAGCGGTTGAGGACAGGCCGGGTGGAAGGGTCGGACACCCACCGCTCGTTGACGAAACCAAACGCCATTCCAACCAGGTGAGCGGGGACCCTCGTGTACGGCTTGCTGTAGGCGTAGTAGGTGTAGTCCCGCCACGATTTACCGAACACGTAGCAACCTAGGTCGTAGTGTACCACCAGCCAAAACTGCGAGAGAAGAGAGAAATGTCAGGGAGGTTCGCAAGATTTAAGTGTTGCCAAAAAAAAGCGCGGATCCGCACGACGCTCATTGACCTTGTCTCAGCACGGAGAGTGCCTCTTACGTTCCACCAGCGGCCGACCTCCGAGAGAGGTGGTTGCTTGGCGGCGGAAGTCACCTCTTAGATAAGATCAAGTAATTTGGTAATCATCGCGTAGGACGGACCCGCGGGTAAGTGAGAACAGGCGGGAGTGAACGCACCGTGAGTGCGGAGGATGCCACCGCCGCGGCTATCATCACCGTCCACATGACTTTAGGACGGTGGTGGTGCAGTAAGAGCAGGGCGGGAGAGAGAATGAAAAATATCATGTCGCAGCCGAGGTACCAGCTCCACCCCATGCACACCTGGTCACTGTCAAAGGGAACAAAGTTGTGGAGGTACACGAGGGACGTCACCCAACTCGCGTTGTCGCACCGCCGGAAGACGGAGTGCTGAAACCTCACGAAGAAGGGTCCATCGCCGATCCTGGACACGATCTGCGAGTAGAAGACCATCGTGAAGGCGAAGGCCGGGGTTATCCTGAGGTATCGGTGCAGCACCATCGCCCCGTACGGTATCTTCCCGCCCCTTTTCTCCAGGTCCCTCACGCCGAGGTACGCAACGAGGAACCCTCCCAGAAAGAAAAACGTGTCCACCGCGATCTGCCCGCCGATCACGGTCATGAACCAGACCTGGGACCTGGCGCCAAACTTCGCCACTAGATCCTCCGGGTTGTCGAAGCCGTTGATGGGCGCGGGCATCATCATCGTGTGTCCCAACACGATCCATACCATGGACAGAACCCTCATGCCGTTGAGACAATCCGTCGGCGACGGCTCGGCGGGCGCCGCCACCAGCTTTGGCCAGTTCCTTCGAATAGAAAACATCTTCATCCCCTCCGCCACCTTGCTCGGGACTCGATGGTGACTGTCCCGCTCCCCGTCTTCCCCGGCGTCGACGAGCTCCTCGGCCTCATCTTCGCCAACCTCCTCGTCGCCGCCGCCGTCAACCGCCTCCCCTCCCGCGTCCCGCAACAGCGGCTCCGACGTCGTCCCATCACGCTCGTCCCACCCGGTCGTCTCCAACGCGTCCAGCACGGTCCCGACGATCGCTACGATGACCAGAACGACGGTGAGCACCGCACAGAACGCCGCCCAGCCCGACTTTGCGTTGTCAAAGAACCCGACGCGTTCCTCCGCCGACGACGTCACCGACACCCGCACCGAGTCGGACCCGCCGAGCGAGAAGGGTCCGACGGTCACGCCGGCTCCATCCCCGTCGCCCGCTAACTCGCTCGCCATGTCCGCCGCGGCGTCCATGACGGCGATGACCGCGCGATACTCCCTGCAGTGCGCAGCAGCCGCCGCGTCAACCTCCGCTCTCGCGCAGAAGCTCGTTCCGAACGGACGAAGCATCGCTTCCGCCTTTGCGACCGCCTCTTCGGTGTTGTTCGCGATGGCCCCGGCGGAGATTCCATCACCCGACTTGGCACCGATAAGTCTCTCCACGTCCGCCTTGCGACACGCCGCCGGAAGGCACAACCCGAGCTCGGCGACCGGTTCGTCCCTACCGTCGATGTGCCACGACAGCGTGAAGTATCCAGCCCCTTCCGTGTTGACGCAGGTGGTGTAGTGACCGGCGTCGTAGGGAAGGGACGATCCCGACGCGTACGCCATCCGTGCCAGAGGTCGACGAACCATCGGAAGGTGCGAGCTCGCGTTTGATGACAGCGCGCCGCAGCACGCCTCGTTGATGCCGGGGAAGACCGCCGCGCAATCGACGGGGGCGCTCGACGGAACGGCGGACGTTCCTTCCGACCCGTCACCCCCTTGGGCCGATCCGAGGATAACGAAGAGGACCACGAGAGAGCGCCACATCGTGACGATCGCCTCGTGGCGTGACCGGACCCGCCGGCCCAGTCGCCGGCGCTGAGCGTTGTGTGGGGACAAACCTTCGCAATTATAAGAGTCTTATCATTCTGGGCGAGTTCAGTCGAGGTGTGTTTATTAAGCGGCGCTGCTCCTTATTACAAGTCACAGTTTGGATGTCGTCAAAAGTCATTCCTTGAGGTACATCTTGGACATGTCTCCCACGGCGTGTTCCAGCGCGTCCGCCCCGGCCGCGTCGACTGTCTGCTTGGCCTTCATGGCGGACTGCATCACCGCGTGGTGGGCCTTGAGGGCGTCGACGTAGTCCTCGGGCTTGGAGAACACCTCGGGCTTGACCCTCTGGCACAGCGCGTACTCGCTCATGATCTTGATGATCTTTCCGCAGTGCTCCTCCTTGGTCATGACCCAGCGGGTCATCTGGTTGAAGTTCTGCGCGCTGCCACCGGCGGCGTGGAGCTCGTTGATCTGGACCATGGCCTTGCGGATGGTGGCGCACGCCTCCTTGACCTCGGCGACCATGGCGGGGTCGTCGAAGATGCCGCAGGGGACCTGGCAGTGGCCGCCGCGGAGACGGAGCACGAGGTGGAGGGTGGACTCCTTCTGGATGTTGTAGTCCGCGAGGGTGCGGCCATCCTCGAGCTGCTTGCCCGCGAAGATCAGGCGCTGCTGGTCGGGGGGAATGCCCTCCTTGTCCTGGATCTTGGCCTTGACGTTGTCGATGGTGTCGGAAGACTCAACCTCGAGGGTGATGGTCTTGCCGGTGACTGAGAAGAGAAAGAGGACGGAGGCGCGCGGTGAGCGAAGGCTAGATCGCGTTGTTTAATTACGCAATCGGGGGTGACGAGGATCGAAAAGCGAACGAACCGTCGGGAGGACGACGCGGAGGTCGCGGTATCGCGCGGGAGGGCGGGGTTCACGATGCGGGCGGGTACTCACGGGTCTTGACGAAAATCTGCATGGCTCTTGTGGCGAACAAAGGTGTGCTCGAGAAGTACTGACGACTCCTCGGTCCTCCGTGCACGTCACCAAGAAAAGGGGAAAAGTCCTCGGACTTCCCCATCCTTCCTCGGATTCCTCGGAACTCGTTTCGATCGCGAATTTCCTTGCCTAACCGTGAGTCATGTACGACTTTTTCCATGATTCCGGTTGTAGCACTATTTGTTTAACTCTTATTTTCCCGTGACTGCTCATCACACAGAAAAGGCGGCTCTTGAGAATAACTTTGAGAAGAACTCTCAGCCAGCCGTTTGGCGACTGGCGTTCACCCAAATCGAATCACGTTATGTTTTGGTGCGGCTCGAACCTCTCGGACAACGGCCTCTGGGTGACCCCGGAGAGCACTCGCGCACGCGACCTAGGACGGGTTAGACGGCTCACGGCGTTCCGAGAGCTACCCGCACCTTCTCGGATAGCCACCGAGGGGTACTCGCACGCGCACGACCGGCGAGGTCGACGGACCGGGCCTCCGCGGGCGTCGGACCAGAACATTCCAACACCTTTGCTCCTGTCGTCAACGTTTTGGCGATGTCGCCTTGAAGGTAAACCGCGGGACATCGAGGAAATAACGGGATGAACGAGCCGATCAAGAGCGTCCGGGGCAATGGCCCCACGACGCTCCCGTCCCCGGAGGGTAAGCCCGAGACGCTCCTGCGGTTCTTCGACAGCGAACACTTCGACGAGTGGATCGCCATATCTTACCTGTGGAGGACGACGGACGAGTCGATGATAGAGCAGCTGTGCAGGCGCATGCTCGCGCTGCCGGACTCCGGGGTGAAGAGGTACCTGAGCCAGATCATCATGCTCCAGATCATCCGCCCCAGCGATGCGCTGAGGCAGACCATCGTCGACCTCTGCGGCCGCTCGCTCCGCCTCGCGACCAAGACGTGCTGGCTGCTGAACGCGGCCGCCGGGGACTCCGATGACCCGAGGCCCATACTGGAGCTGAGGGGCCAGTGCGAGCAGGCGGCGCTCGCGGGGAAGTGGGAGCCGCCGTTCAGGTGTCTGTCGCCCATGCTCGACAGGGCGCTGACCCTCGACGACCTCCCGATCAGCCCGCACAGGGCACGGAGGTCGCTGACGGCTCAGGAGGAGGCTTCGTCGTTTGGGTCGCCGACGTACTCGGGGGTGGGCCTGGACACGCCGCCGGGCTCGCCCAGCAGGCGCGCGCAGCTGTTCACACACGGGGACGGGCTCGGTAACACCGAGCAGGGATGGCTGGGCACGCCCGGGGGAGGCGTGGGCGGGGGGGCGCTCGAGACGCTCGGCAAGGCTCTGGACAAGATCAGGATCTTCGCAAAGGGGGGCGACGGCGAAGACGACGGAAGGCGCCGGCAGCAGGAGGCTGACGATCAGCTCCGGGGGGTGATGGCGAACGCGGAGCTCGCCAAGGAGCAACTGGAGCAGCGGAGGGACACGTTCATCTCGACCCTCAAGCTCGCGGAGGATCTGTGCGGCCTCTCGGTGCAGCTGTCGCGGCAGCCGCAGGAGGGTCGCCAAGGGTCTCTCCGCGCGGGCATCAGACGAGTCAGCGACGGGCTGGTGGACGGGCACCCGAAGGGCACGGGGGTGATGTTCCCGATGGGGAACGACGTGGCGCGCGTCGTGCGGCTGCCCGCGGAGGAGGCTGTGTTGCTCAACTCCAGAGAGAAGGCTCCCTACCTCGTCTTCCTCGAGGTGATCCACGCCGACGACGACGACACCGCGAGCGTCCCGTCATCCGGACCGGCGTCGTTCAGTTCCACGCGGGACTCGCCCTCGTCGACGCTGCCGGAGGTTATGGGTATACCCATAGGGGTCCACGGCCTTGGTAAACCGCCCGTGCCGGTGCCGTCCACGTCACCCGCGCCGGTGCCGCCCCTGCATCCCGGTCTCCCAGTCACCGGAGTGGGCCGGCCGCACCACGTTCGAAGCAAGAGCGGCTCGCTGGCCAGCTTCTCGGATCTGACCTCCTTGGGCGAGATTGACGAGCTCAGCGCCGACCACAGGCCCACGCACGTCAGGCAACGGAGCCAGGACGCGACGACGATGACTCGCACGAAGACGCAACTACCCCCGCGCTCCCCGCCGTCCATGTCCCCAAGGGTGTATCCCCCAACGGCGCTTCGTCCTCGGCTTTCACGTCCATCTTCAGCGGCAACGCGGCGAGTGTCAAACCGACGCACCTGAGGACCCCGTCCTACGAGAACATCTCCCGTAAGGTGGACCGAGTGTTGACGCAGGTGTACCGCGGTGACGAGCAGATC
>Ga0115006_10000998_pt1 | contig 16815 bp, 10 predicted proteins | sample ArcOceMetagenome_3_FD_88943 | JGI IMG/M metagenome (GOLD analysis project Ga0115006, IMG submission 88943) | Marine eukaryotic phytoplankton communities from Arctic Ocean - Arctic Ocean- Svalbard ARC20M Metagenome | ecosystem: Environmental > Aquatic > Marine > Oceanic | place: Arctic Ocean...
CGTGAGCCCGCGCTGTTGGCTGCGGTGTTGCCGTGCCCTCCCGCTCCTTGGTGTCCCCTCCCTCCTTCTCCACGCTCATCCGTGTTGAAGCGGACGAGGGCGAGGGCGAGGGCGAGGGCGAGGGCGAGGGCGAGGGCGAGGAGGCACTGGAAGGAAGGGGGGAGGGGGAATCAATGGGCGCTGGCTCGGGCTGTTCGGGCTGTTCGGGCTCCTCGCGTTGGCAGGTGCTTTGGCCAGTCGGCGGTGTCGGCAGAGGTTGTGGTGACGAGGGCGTAGAACATGGTGAGGTGAAACATGTTGCCGAGGCCCGCGGCAGGGGTGTCGCGCTGGACGTGTTCGTATTCTGTGCAGAAGACGGGGAGGGGGAGGGAGAAGAGGTGAAGGAAATGGCCGTCTTGCTGCGCCGCGCTGGTGGCATCCACCCTGCTGGTGCTTGTGCCGGGGCCGACGGCGAGGCCGATGGCGCCACCGAGGCGCTTTTTCTTGGCACGTCTCGAGCAGCATCGGCGGCCGTGGAGCCAACTGGAGTGCTGGCAGCTGAAGGCCGACCAGCGCCTGATGCGGCGATGCCGCTGCCTGCTCCTGCACCGTCGGGAGCAAGCAGGGAGACGCGCGTGCGTGCAACCACGGTGACGCAGGCCTTGCCGGGAAGAGTCTCCTCGACGGTGATCAAGCCGAAGGGCGCAACGTCGAGCTGTGCGCCGGGGCACACGACGTGGCCGTTCAGCGCTTGGGCGATGGCCACACGCACCGCCGCCGGGACATCCTCCCCGCTGCCACCAGTGCGCAGGCGAATGGATGCCGCAGCCTCAGCGTGCCGCTGGAATGGATATACAGCCGCCTGCGCCCTCGTCTCGCCGCGCGCTGGCTGCTCCACGTCTTGCCATCCCACCCTGACCGCCTGCGGGAGCAGAGCGGCCGGTAGCTCGATGCACCCGTCCACCTGCACCGCTGGCCTCCCCGCTTCCTTTCCTGCGTGGGCGTCTGCCCCCAGGAAGGCGGCACACAAAAAGAGACGGTCGCAGCCTCGCACCTCGACGACCACGCCGTCCCCTGTCACCCGAACTCCCACAACCCGGTGCATGTGCACAGCATGAAGGCCGCCAAAGGGAGCACCGGCCGACGGACAGGCGACGGTCAGGCGGGTGGGCGCGCACGGAGGGAGAGGGAAGGGCATTGCGATTGGGCGTGGGGCGGGGCGCGAGGGCTGCAGAGGGCCAGCTGCTGCGCGTGCCTGCGCACCCGCCCCTCACACACGCATTGCACTGCACGCCACCCACAGAAACGTCGACCTGGGCGCAGCTGCAGCTTCTGCAGCATGGCGCGGGGCATCCGGCATCGCCCTGTGCCCTGCCCGTGCGCAACAGCGTGCAACGCGGCACCCCACGCCGAAGTCACGCGCGCACGCACGCACGCAGTCAGGACGACGCCGCGTCGCGTCGCCGCAGCACGGTCGCAGGCAGCAGCCAGCAGCGACGGGGCCGTTGCATCGCCCGCGCAGCTGACCCGGTCCTGCGGCCCGGGCCCCTCCAGCCATGCCAAGGCGTGCGGAGTGCGGACGGTGAGCGTCATGCCGGCCACTAATTTAGCGGTTGCCAGTGGCACGCGCCGCCGGTTGCCCAGGTGCCAACCATCATACAGTAACTCATCACCCTTGAATCGGGCGGCACGACCTCGGCGGCGGCTGCGCGGCCCCATGTCGCAGCGGGAGACGGGCGGCGAGCCCACGCGCGACGGACCGTCCACGAAGCGCGAGACCAAATACGGTGAGTGGCGGGCGTGCTCTCACACGCAGGCGTTTGTGCGCGTGCTGGAGTGCGCGTGCCGCCGCCGCCCTCGTGACGCGCTTGTCTGCCCCCAAACCACACGGTGCGCAGACGCCGAAGGCAACTTCGACGAGTACAAGAATGCGGTCCAAAAGAGCATGGAGAGGCCGTACCCGGACAATGGTGGCTTCTACGGGCTCGGGTCCCTGCGCGAGATGGGCTTGCGCAAGAGCCGGCACTCTGGCGACTGGCGAACAAAGTCTCAGTTCCAGAACAAGGAGGAGGAGTTCACGCAGCCCCTCCGGGGATACGACACCGTCCTAGAAAAGGGCATCACCATTCGTGGTGCGGGTGGACAGCGCCTCCCTGCCGCGAAGACGGGCGACGGTGTGAGCGGGGCATTCCAGGAGCCGAGCGGCGGCCAAGCCTCTACGGCGCAGAACGTTGCCATCATACGCAGCCTCGGCAAGTCGCTGGCGCTGCCCCAGTCTGTGGCCGAGCGCCGCACCTTTGAAGAGGTGAGCAGCCTGGTGCCGGGGCATCATTTCTCGCCTGCCCGCCCGCGACTCCCTGACTGCCGACCGTACGTGTAACTGTGTACGGTGTCCAGGAGCTCGACGAGCTGCACAGACCGGACGACTTCCCAGAGTGGGCGGTCCGATTCGTCTATAAGCTGTTTCGCTCGTACACCACCCCGTACCCGGCGTATTCGTATGGATTGGCGCGCTCGGCGTCAACCATGGCGAGCCCGGCGTCGAGCAGGAGGAGTGCATCAAGCCGAAGCTCCGCGGCGTCACAGAAAAGTGCCCCGGTCGTTTCGAGCGCGCTCGCGCTCAAGGTGGAGATCATCCGAGGCGAGGAGATGCCGCAAATGGATGCGACAGGGGTCGACGACACGGAGGGATGCGATGCCTACGTGGTGCTGCGCTACGACGGCGAGGAGCGTTTCCGAACTCCTGCCATCAGCGAGACGTACAGCCCAGAATGGAACAGCAGCACCGTGATTCCCATTCCGCGCCTCAGCCAGTCGCTGCCGCTGATTGTACAGGTATGGGACGAGGACGAGGTTCACGACGAGCTAATAGGCCAGGCGAGCGTGAATTTTATTACTCTTGCGCGCGGTCAACGAGAAGAACGATGGCACACGGTTACTGCTGAGAGCTACAAAGCGTTTCGAGCCGTGCAGGAAAAGACCGACAACACGCATGCCGGCAAGGTTCTGTTGGCGCTCACGCTCGACTTTTCTCACGCGCTTCAAACGGAGGCGCAAGAGGAAGTGCCAGACGAAGAGCAGGACTCTCAGATACCCCACAAGTGGGGCGTCGAAACCTCGTCGGTGCACGAAGAGTTTGACATTGGGCGCTTGAATCTCAGCACTGCCTCTGTGCAGCGACTGCTTCAAGCTCGCCTCTCCATGATTCGAGACGGCATTAACGTCGCTGTAAAGAAGAATCTGCACGGCGCCGTCAACTCTTTGATCAAGGCGTGCGATTATCAGAGCGAAGGCAATCTGTACGATGCTCGCATGCTGGTGGAGGAGGCAGGACGCTTTGCAGAGAAGGAGTTGAAGCTTCAGCACAATGACACTGAAGACCGAATCTTGGCGTCCAAAGTAGCCATGGCGTGCACTGCCCTCAAGTATTCCAACAACATCAAGAAGACATCAGAAGAGTGCAAAAGGCTCATCTCGGATGTGATGCGACTACCAGAGGTCGTCGCATCAGTCGACGACGAGCTCTCAGGCTCAGATCCAGATCACAAGCACCTCCGCCAGTCGGATGCCCCGCGCTGCTGTTGCACTGAAAATCAGCCGGGCGCACGCATCTTCCGGCATCGCATGCTCAGCCACATCCGCAATCTCTACCTGACCGGCAAAGAGGAGCTGCAGATACCTGGGGAGCGGGGGGGCGCTCCAAACGCTTATCGCAAGGGACGGGAGGGCACTGTCTACCCGGGACCAACAGGTCGCGCGGTCGACAACTGCCTCGAGTTGATCTCTTGTGCTGATGCCGTAACACTGCGCGGCCATTTCCAACCAGTCACAGCAATTTGCATTGTTGGTGAATTCCTGTTCTCCTCCTCTTGCGACAAGACAATACGGGTGTGGAGCCTGACGTCCTGCCAGTGCTTGCGAGTTTTGGACCTTCACCACAAAGAAAACATCAATTGTCTGGCTGCTTCTCCAGGCCGCTTTGACATGCAATTGTTTTCAGGCGCCGAAAACATCAAGTCTTACAACGTGACACAAAAAGTGCTTGCCAGCGAAAAGCGCACGCCATGTGTGCACACTCTGGAGCATCACAAGGGCGCGGTTACCTGCATGGTTACCAGTCTGTACGTACCACCGGACGAGCGCGACCTCGCTCAGAAGGGTTGGCGCCTCTACACCGGCTCAGTGGACAGAAACATTCACGTGTACGAAACGGCTTTCATTGGTTCTGCTGGCGTCAATCCCGACGATCCGCGCCCAATTGGTGTGATGAAGGGCCACCATAGCACAATTACCACCTTGCAGGTTTCGCGGGGCAAACTCTTTTCGGGATCGCTTGACACGACAATCATGGTCTGGTGCTGCTCCAAGTTTGAATCTCTCAACTCGATATCTATCGGTGGAGACATCATCAACGGTTTCAGCATAATAGCAGCGCGCTTATACGTGGCCACCTCGGACAGGGCCATCCTGGTCTACGACATGGAGAATCTAAAACAAGTGTGTCGACTCCAGGGACACGACGCCTACGTATATTGTCTTGCAACCCACTCGTCCCTATTGACAGAGGACATTTCAACCCTCATTCAAAATGAAAACCCCATGTTTGAGATGCAGCAGCGCGCCGCGCAGCCCTTGACGTTTTCATCATACAAGAAGGGACAGTCCTGCAAACGCTTTTCTGCCGTGACTATCGGCATTCGTAAGGCAAAAAATCTCGAGCCGAAAGACATCTCTCCCGGACAGGAAGGCACCAGCGACCCATTTTGTGAGGTCACGATCGGAGGCGACGTGCGCATAAGTGGCCGCGTACACACCGTACGCAAAGTGCAGCGACGGACGGCCGTGCAGAAGGAGACGCTAAACCCGCGCTGGAATGAAACCTTCACCTTCATCATCCCCGAGTTGCTGGATTTTAAAGTGCCTGCCGGGAGCAGCATTCGGTCTGTGCCTATCCAATTGGACGTATGGGACTGGAATACTACCTCAAACGACTTCATGGGCACCTGGAAGGGTGTCATGGGTGACTTGATGCCAGATCTGATCAGCAAAAAGAGCAGAGTGCACGGCGCTGATGGCACGGCCCCCCCAGACAACGGGGATGTGGTGTGTTCCGAGGGTGGGGAAGGGGTGTGGGGGCAGATTTTTTGATGGGGGGGGTGAGTCGGTGTCTATGTTCTGTGTCGGCTGCGTCGGCTCCTAAATACCTTTGCGCAGTTGGCTTCTGCACATAAGTCATGTCATGTGGCAGGGTGGATGGATCTATCTGGAGCCTGAGAGCACGATTGTTGGCAAAGATGTGGAAGTCCAAGTTGGCCTGAAGGTGGGGAAAGGACTGGGACAGTCGTCATGATATTGCCATAAATTCGAATAGACCCGCTGCTTTCCTCCCTTTTTCCGCTTCTGACCTTGGTCGTCCTTTTTTTCTCTTGCAGGTTTCCATTTCGGACGCAGGGTACGTCTGGATGGAGAATAAGATGATTCATGATGAGTCCAAGGGAAGTCCAGGTGATTGTGCACTGCACCTTCGAGTGCCTGCGCTGTCACGCCTGTGCAATCATCGACTCTTTTTCTGATACACCAACGCTTGCGCCTGACTTATGTGTCCATGCATTTCCTAAATCGGATCACATTGATACATGTGAATTGATGGATGGGTGATCGCTCCTGCAGGATTTATCAACAAGATTTCCCCGGACGGGGGCATGGTGAGGGTTGTGTGGCAGCATACCATCGGTGAGTCGAATGAGCATGGGCCTTGGCCCTCTTGAGCATGCCATAGCTCGCATGCACTCAGCAGATGCCATAGCTCGCATGCACTCAGCGCATGCCATAGCTCGCATGCACTCAGCGTCTAATACCGCCCTGCCCTCCTCATCCCTCCGCTCCGTTTCTCTTCGCGCAGGTGCCGAGAAGGATGGTGTTTTTCATCCTGACGGCTGGGAAAGTACGGTAGGTGCCCTGCTGTTCAGCCGCGGGCATCTTTCATTTTTGTAAAACTTTATTGCAGATGGTGCGGGCGTAGTTGGATCATTCTTGAGTGATGCTGTCGTGCCATAAATGCTGCCCTATCGATGTCGGATTCCATTGAGCTGGTAGCGTGCAGGTTGGGTACGCAGTGGGAAGGGGCGACTGCTACTATTTGAAGCAGTGGGACGAAAGACCGAGACAGCACGGCGAGATCATGGTTTTTTGTAACGTGTATACCCCACGAGCTGGTGAATCTTACCCGATGGAGCCCAACCGGTATGAGTGATATAATTTTTGTAATTGCACATGCGCATGCGCATGCATCACTCCAACACACGTGTCATGACCAAGCCGCTGCGGTTATCGATAGCAATCGTTCTGTGCATTGTTTGTGCAAGTGTTCACATGGGTTGACGCGCAGTACTTTCCTTTACTCTGGTTCCGACGACGAGACCGTCCGGTGCTGATGCCCCCGCTTTCTTTTCTGTACCTGAGACCTGAGCAGCCATCTTGTTTGCCTCACCGTCTCCTGCGTTTTTATCTCAGCAACATCCTGAGACACATGCATGTTTGAGTATATTACTAAGTTTGTGCGCGTGTGGCTTTGTATGTGAGCACAGAGTCTGGGACTTGGAAAGCCATACGTGCGTGTCAGTGATAAAGACAAAGCATGACAACAAAGTCTCGGCGCTAGGGTTAAGTGAATCTGGTCGCCTGGTCTCGGCGTCACAGGATTCTTCCATCAAGCTGTGGTGAAAGGCCCTCGACAGAAACACCCTGACAGCAACTTTTCGTACACCACTTCTTCAAGACACAAAATTTTATTTTCAGATAAAAAAGTTTAATAATGCTACAGCCCCTGAGGCACTGTCACTTGTCAGCCGACAAGCGTTGTGCAGGCCCGAAGCTGCTCAAAATCGTAAGCACATTCGGCAAGCCGATGCCTGACTGCACAATCTTAAACACGGCGTCGGCCTTACCCGCGGGTAAGGTCTCTGATGGTCCATCCTCACCTGTCCTCGCCAAGAACGCCTGCGTTTTGTAGGCACAGCCAGGTCCATCACGCAAGACGTAAGCGACACCATCAAGCAAGCAGGCTGGCGCGTTGCCAAGACTGCAAGGTCGAGGGCGAAATACCGCCGTCAAAGACATACGCAAGCTGTCCCCACAGAGGCCGCGGCCTAAATTCTTGGGACGAAAGGGAGCTGGAAGAGTTGCTGGGGTTAGCGGAGGTCCGCGCCTCCACATGTTTCCGGGCGGTCCTGGGCGCGGTCTGGTGATAAACGTTGCATCACTCTATGCGGGTAGGACTAAGCATGGGCTGTATTGGATGCTCACAAACGGACTCATCCCTGAGGATATCCTCAGTAAGTGGGGTGGAGCCGTTGGTGGATGCAACCGGTTAAAAGTTTTATTCACAGCCTCTGGTTTCAAAGAATGCGGTGGCCAATTGTGCGCCCAATGGTGCCTCCCAGCATCCTTCGTCCGCCATAACGTGACACGTCCACGGAATCAGCACTGCAGACAATCGGAGCGTGCGAGGCGACGGAGTTGGCGCGCCCGCCAATGCGGCGTCGGACACAGACCTATATACAGAGGTCTCGTTTGCAATATACACAGTGCTCTTTTGACACTTACGCTCTGGGGCTCTCTGCAGACAAGACACGCCAGACAGAGGCAGAATGCGCGGCCTGGGCACGTCGGGAACCTCGATGATTATCTCTTGCTCTCTGTCCCCGTTCGTTATCTCCCTGCTAGGTGCACGCGCAGCCGCGACCCGCTCTGTGTCGCCGCGATCTCGCGCGGCAGCTTGCCTGCCTTCTCCAGACTCAGATCTCCGGTCAGTGACGACCCGTCGAGCGTCGAGGCGGCATGTGCTTGTCACAGTGCTTTCTGCTTTGCCGTGTCCTTCACTGACGACGTGGTACAGACTTGTGAAGAAAAGGTATGTCACAGTCGTGACGGGAATGGGCGCAAGCACGATGCACGGAAGCTGCCGTGCAGCATCTTCGTGAATCCAAAACATGCCCCAGACAGTCACCACGAACCAACAAAGCCCATCGCCTGCAAGATTGAAATGAGCGCCCGCGGAGTGCACATCCTTGTCCTTCAGTTTCTTGATGGCAGACAACACGCCTGCACAAGCAATGAGGAGCGAAGCCAGCGCAAGTGGCGCCAAGATGATATAGTACGCACGCGTGGCTGGCAATCCTCCAAAAGACCGCTCCGAAAGATGCAATGCTAATGACGCGGCCGCCAGGATGGTCATCAGCAGCTGCATTGCTGTCGAGAGGCAAGGCAAGCCGTTTCCCTCCCTTCTCAGGACGGCACTGCAATTCAGAAAAAGGAACACGGAGAGCCCTATGATGAGCGGCAGCCAGAGGACCACATCGGGAAGCTCCACCCACGAGTCGTGCTTGAGCGTGAACAAGACGCCAAAGGCTCCAGCGAAAATATTCCCGTAGGCCAAGGCCACCCGCTGGCCTGCGCTGTGCAGCGTCTCGTGACAAGCGCCAGGCCACCCGACAACAATGCAACGTCGCACGAGCGTGCACTGCGGGTGCGCTCCGAGGACGTTGAGCACCCACAGAGGACACAAGGCAACACTCCAGTCCCCGATCTCTGGCCAGTCTTCGAAACCGGCCCCAGTGTTGACCTTTGCGCAGATGCAAAAGGACAGGGCGGACACACACAGATAAACTGCAGCCCACAACAACAAGCTGCGGCATTTTGTGCCGTCCGAGTCCATACTTTCTTCAGACACGTCTCCCCTCCGGGTCAGTCTCGTCTCCGCCCCCGAACATTCAAACACTTTGGTTGGAGTTACCCTTGGCTCGGCGCTGATCGGCAGCTGCGAATAGGCGTTGTCGGTCAGTCGGTCGCCCAATCGTGATGAGGGCGACGCCGCACGAGAGAAGTTGCGCTCTGGCGTCCTCTGGACGGAAATATTATAACAAAATCGCGACTCCCGCTCGAAGACAATGTGTGCCCAGGAACCATCACCCCCGCGCAGCATCTTGCAGACTATTTCGAACGGCTTGCCCTCGACTGGAACGCCGTCGACCTCCACAACCTTGTCCCCAACCCGCACACGCCCCGTCGCGTCTATCGGGCCATCGGGATGGATCGATTCGACCTCGAACTCTGCGTCCATCATCGTCCGCTTCAACGTCAAGCCGACGCCGCACGGATCCTCTCGGACCCGCTCTTCACCCGGGAAGGAGGGGATGGGATTCTGCGCCCGGACGCGCGGCGCGGCTTTGTTCCCCGTCGGCGATCTCGCACTGGCAGTCGGCGTCCCGACCTGCGACGCCAGCATGTCCAGAGCCGCGAGCTCGTGCTGGACCGCACGCGGTGATAGCACTCTCCCGCGAGGCGGAGCAGCGCGCTGCACGCGCGCTGCTGCTGCCGCCCGCGGCGTCCGTGGCGCCCGCGGCGGCCGCCCTGACGGCATCGCGGCCTGGGCCCGCCGGCCCAACCCGCGCCGCGGACAAATTGCCAGTCACGGCGGGTCTTGTCCTCCGTGGTACCAAACCGCGCCGGGTGCAACGCCAGAGTTCGTGAGGCTGAACTGCGGTTACCGCGGTTACCGAGAGAGGAGGTGAGGCGAGAGGACGACATGCACTCCCGCACGCATACACACACACACACACACACACACACACACACGCACGCACACACACACACGCACACAAACATACACACGCACGGTATGTACGTATGTGTGTACACCGCAGGTGCCCGGAGCTGATGGAGCTGGGCGAGCTGCTGCCCGGCGCAGTGGAGCGTCTGCTGAAGCGGGCGGGCCCGCTGCCGGCAGCGATCGCCGCAGGGGGCGGCTCGTCGCGCGCGGCGTGCCCAGGGAGTGCCGGGGATGCCGGGGATGCCACGCCCGTGGCCGGCTGCCCTCGGCACCTGGCGCCCACGCGGGCGGCGCTGCAGCGCGACGCTGCTGCGCTCTTTGCGCGGCTCGACAGCGCGGGCGATGGCGCCATCGCCTACCAGCACTTTGTCGAGCGGCTGCAGGCCCTCCCGCGCGACAGCCTGCTGCCGTATGGGCTGGCTGGAGACCGCGATATCGTGCAGTTTGCGACTAGCCTCTGGGACCTGAAGTACGGCCCGCAGCCACCCGTGGGGAGTGGCGGGGACCTCGAGCGCGCCCTGTACGGGCGGGCTCCCTCGCACGCGCTGTTTCACGAGCACTGCCTCGACCACGCCACGCACATGGGCCCGCAGGGCAGAGGCACAGTGTCTGTGGACACGCGTGCGCAGCTCACGATGACGTGTGGCGAGTTCCAGAGATTGATCGCAGGGGTCGGCGCAGGTGCAGAGCAGATGGACTCGAGGCGGCTGCGCCCCGCCCGCGCGTGGGCAGGGGCAGGCGCGCCCGGCGGCCAGGACGAGGGGGAGGAGACGCCCCGTCGACGGGAGGAGATGCTGATCGACCTCGACGTGCCCGCGCGCGTGGGCCTGCGGGTCGCAGCCAGCGAATGGTTTCTGCGCAACCAGCGCAAGCACGGCTGGCCGGACGTGTCCGGTGGCACCATCGGCACAATCACGCGCCTGGTGCGCGTGCCGCTGCACGTCCCCTGGCACTACAGCACGCACGATGCCATGACGACGGCGGTCAGGGAGCGCAGACACGCCGTCGACAGCTGCGGCAGTGCTGGAGACGGGCTCGAGGTGCCCGGCCGGCAGACAGAGTTTGGAAGCATGTTTGACCGCAAGACGCACCAGCACCACGGAGCGCTGCTTGCACACCACATCGCACGGGCCCAGCGCGGCAGAGCAAGCCCCGCATTTGTCAAGCGCTCGCGCCCTGCCTCGGCCGCCGCCCAGCACTCTGGTGCTGCAGGGGCGGGAGCCAGTGGCCGCGGAGACGCGCATGCGGTGTCGTCGACCAACAGCGAGCGTCCCTGGTCTCACCTGCATGGGACGTGCGGCACGTATACGACGCACGACCGGCAGCAGACTCATGTGCTGCCGCAGCAGACTCATGTGCTGCCGCCCTCGCCGCACCAGCACGGCCGGCAGGAGCATGGGCCAAGTCTGCACCTTCTGCAGGCTGCTGTGCCCAGCAAAGCGTTCAGCCGCAAGAGCGCTGCGTTTTGGGCGCTGCCACACGCCTGGGGCTTTGCGGGGTCGCACCACTGGGCGCATCCTGGGCGCAACTGGGGCTGGCCCACGATGGACCACGTCGATCACGCCTCCCTCGCCACTAGCCATCATGGAGCTGGCTCAGACGCTCGAGGCGTGCAGGGCACGTTGGTGGCAATGGTGGAGTGGGACAATGGCAACGTTGGAGAGTACGCCCTCCGCCATCACCCCCACGCGCTCAATGCTGGCCAGAAGGGGCAGGCGGCAGGTGTATGCATGGCGACGCTGGTGCTGGCACGGTGCTACCATGCTCGCGCCTCTCGCTTCTGGCAGCAACCTCTCAAGATGCTCACGCGCATGCCTCAAGACGACGCGGCGCAGCGTCAGCACGGTGCAGCAGCCTGTGCGATCGGGTGTAGAGATGCAAACTATGCGTCTAGCCCTCAGGTCGGTGTCAGTGTGCACCTTGTTTGCCCCAACCACGTTGCCCCACCCACTTTGCCCCCGCATGCTGTTCGTCTCAAACCCACCTTTTCCTTGAGCACAGGCCCCCGGCCACAGAGGCGCGGCCTGCTGGCCGGCTAGCCTAACCACAGCTTTTGTGACACAATAGCTGCCTGCCCCGCGTAGATTCGCAGCTGTCAGTCGCTGACTGGTGGCGGGGCGGGCAATGGCAGGTGTTCGTGGTCCAAGCCGTGTCGGCCACAGGGATGTATGAATGCGCGTATTCATGTGCTCTCGATACCTACCTGCACACGTCGTGGATGTCAAGTGTGAGTGGAGGGCCGCCGGTCATAAGCTTGAGTCACGGCCTCTTTTCCGGGCTTTGCGCTGTGTCTAATCTTGCGCGCCTCCATGACGAGAGCAGACGGAATGATTCGCTCCCTCAGCACGGCGCGACGGTTGCCGCTGATTGGGACCGAGTCTCCTCCTCTCAACGTCCCCCGACTGTGCTCAGCCAGCATCCTCATTTCACAGTGCCAGGTGCGCAAGGGGAGAGGGGGTCGGGCCGAGGAGATGACGAGGACCCTGATGCTCTCGTGCTGCAGGCTCCCGAGTGGGAGGAGCAGGAAGAGCAAGAGGGAGTGGAGGCAGAGGCACGAGGGGGCGGAGAGGGCTGCCTGTGGGGCTGGCCGCCTCATCTACACACGCAGATCGTGACGCAAGACACCCCGAAGCTCGAGTACGGCGAGCATGCGTTTGACATTCGCAGATGGAGGCCCTCGCACAGCAGCGCCGCTAAACTGCCTCCGCCGCTTCCCGTGCACCAAGCTGGAGACGCACTTGCTTGCGATGGTGGGGTTGAGCCAAAGGTGCACACGGTAAGCGTGCCCAAGACGCGCCTGAGCACTCTCGCCGACGGTGCTCTTGGTCGCATGCCGCAGCAGCCTTGCGTGCGCAGATCGGATGGGGCGAGCGAAGGATGGTGTGTTTGGGGATGGCGTGTGGAGCAGACCCTGCCGGTGCACTTTGAGAATGTTATCGAGGAGCTGTGGGTGGGTGCTGTGGGGTGCAAGGGCGGCATGGCAGGGGGTCACATCCGGTGGCTGTTGCTCCCGCTGTCACGCGATGCGGACGAGTACGCCGTCGACATTCCTTGCGATGGCTCCCTCGTCGACCTGTCACAGTTGGCCAGGGGATGGACGGGCTTCTTCCTCAAGGTTGTCCTCTCCGGCTCAGGCGCCGCATGCGACCAGCACTCCCAGCCGCCGCCCTCGGACCCCGACGCCGCTCTTGATGCCGCTCTTGCGCGTGCTTCCTCTCCTGGTACCGGTCAGGCAGACAAGATGGTTGTTTCTTTCAACCCTCAACGTTACCCTGAGCTGTTTGGGAGCAGCGACCGTCGCTGCTCCGGCTGCGACAGCCGCCTGCGAGGGCAGATGCACAGGAATCGATCCGGTTTGGATTTGCTCGTGAAAATACGCTTGAAGCCTCGCTTCGCCAAGGCCAGTGTTCCCTCGCAAGATGCACCCGCGCACAGCACCGCCACGGAGCCAACCAGTGGGCCCAATCGTGACGGCAAGGCAGGCGAACGCGGGGCAGGGGCGACCAAGGCGACCAACTCCACGCCTGCCCCTCCTGCACCGTCGACGCCCCTTGATCGCAATGTGCATGTGGAGGCTGGGCCTCCACCGGTGCCTGCCGCTTCCCACGCCATAGTGCAGGAAAAATGGCAGAGTATGCTGCGGGCGGCTGGTCCATCCAAGGGTGGGCGCTTCCGCGGTTGGGATGCTTCGAGGGTGGCGGCCTGGGTGCGCGAGTTGGCCGAGCTCTGTGACGCAGGCGGTGCCGTCGCCGTGAGCTCCGTGCTGCAAGGGGACGAGGAGAGTGGGCTGGCTCTCGTCATGTCCCTGCTGTCGCGTCCTGACGCGGGCGCTACATGGGGCGAGATTGAGCGGGGGTGTCTTGAGGTGCTCGCCATACTCATGGAGTCGCGGTCCAGCTTCCACCTGCCCGCACTCCAGGGCCCCGCCGCTGCAGATCGTGGCTCTGGCCGCGGTACTGGCCAAGCCGTGTGTGCGCACCCCTTTGCTGAGGCTCTAGTTGGTGACAATCTTGCTCCTCTGCTCGGTGGCCCGGAGGCGGCTGGCGTGGAAGAGGGTCTCCGCGCACTGGTCAAGAATGTGGTGCGGCAAATGCAGGCTCAGCTGGGAAGCGCATCACTGCAGCAGCCTGCATGCCGGCTGCTCGCTGCTCTTGCTACCATCCGCTTGCCGCACGCCCAGCACCTGGGCGCGGGTGCGCGCTCGACCGCACTGGCATGTCGGGTGCTGCAGCAAGAGGGTGGCCTCGAGGCCCTGGCTGCTGCACTCGTCACACACCGGGCGTCCTGCGAAAGGGTGGCCATGTATGCCCTTGGCGGCGCCTTGGTGCTGGCGAGGAGGAAGCAGATGCGAGGCGCGGTACAGCAGCAGGTGCCCCCTGCGCTGGTGCTCGAGGTGATTGCCCGATACGGCATGGCGTCAGGTGCCGCGAACAAGGCTGCCTGGCTGCTCTGCGTTTGCTTTGCTCCTCGCCTTCCCGTCACCTCGGACGCCTTGCCTCATTCTCCACAAGCGCCGCAACTCGAATCTACTGGGCCGCCTGGTCGGCACGCTCATCAGGACGCCACTGCGCGGGGACTCAGTCTGGAGGAGGAGGACGAGGAGGAGGACGAGGGCGACATTCCGTTGAACGCTGGCTTTGACGTTATATTGCAGGCATTGCTCTGGGCGCTGCAGGTGCAAGAGTTGCGTGGCCAGCGGCCCCTTGCTCTCATGGGCCTACGACACGTGACCCTGGGGTCGCTCACGACCTCTGCCGCGCAAATGGACCGGGCAGAGGCCGCCCAGGCAAAGCGTGTGTCCATTTCTGCGACGGGACGTGTGGCGACGCAGGACACGGGCGAGACTCAAGCACAGCACCTGAACAAGGCGCAGCACCGAATGCGCGGGTTTGTGCAGCTGCGTGGGCTCGAGGCCGTGCTGCAGGCTTGCCGGGACGCTGATGACGACGCCTGCGCCGCGCCTGCTCTCGCCGAGAATGCGCATGCGTCAGAGAATACGCATGCGTCAGTCGGTCACGTCGCCTTTCCCCAGGGCGCGGTCGAGGAAGAAATCTGTGCCCTGTTGTCAGCGCTGCTCGTCTCAAACGTGGTCGATCCCTCGCAAGTGGCGTCGCTTGCAGGCGGTGAGGTGGTGAAGAGGATTGTCAAGTGGACGGGGCGTCATGTCGAGAATCTGGGCGTGCTGCGGCAGGTCATGTGCCTTCTGGGCAATCTCGTCTCGGCCAATGCGAGGCCTGACATCGGAAGCGGCATGCGGCCGCATGGTCAAATCGCAGACCGACAGCTGGTCAACGTGGCAGAGCGGGTGGTGCAGTACGGGGCCATTGGCGGTGTGGTGGGAGCACAGGAGCGCTGGGAGGCGGATGCGCAACTCACAGGCCATGTGCTTCGATTTCTGACCGCCGTTTCCGCCGTCCCCGCGCCCTGCAACGCCGCGTTTTCCGGCCGCCCCAACAACTCAGCCCCTGGCTACTCGTCGACCACGAGCTTCAATGCTAACAGCAAGACGCTGCCCCGCAAGCAGGTGGCAAACTACTTCTTGTCCGATGACATCCGTCTCACTGGCATACACGACACGATCCTCGTTGCCGTCCGCCGGTACCAGCACCCGCTCATGCAGCAAGTGAGCGCGCTGCACTCGTTGCTTGCGCATCCCGCGTGGGGGCAGAGCAAGGTGCTCACACGAGACGCCAAGCTCAAGACCAAACGCGTGCTTGGCTATCGCAGCTCTGCGGCGGCAACATATGCTGCAGCCAGCGCCTTGACCAGCTTCGCCGACAATCCTTCCTTCCCGCGAACGGCATCTGTGCCAAAGCAGCTGCGCCAGGTTCCGTTGCACACGGGCCTCCAGAATAGCCTCATGCCACCGCCCGACACCGCAAAATGACACACCTACTGCCTGGGACGCTGTGAAACATCAATCAACTTGAATCAATCAATAAATGAACGTTAACGCCAAATTTGTCCGGGGAATGAAAGCTCTTTTGTCCGCTCATGAGTGTTTATTGCAACTCTTTGGGATGGTGATTGCCCGGAATAACCAAGCCCCAGTACCACGGATTTGAGGGGTTACCCCGGATTTCCCTGCAGCGCCCGTGGTGGTCTGAAGGGCCTCAGGCTCAGGCGGCGAGCCGTTGACGAAGGCGCAATTTCACGCTCAGCGACCCGCGCGTGAGGTCGCTCAGCTTTACGTCTCCCTCCCCGGTTTCGTACACGTATTGTAAAAGGCTGTTGCGGTGTATAATTCCTGCTCAAAGCAGCCAGCACGGTGAAATAGGTAAGCCTCTGGAATGCGCGTGCGTGCGCGCATGTATGCTCGTTTGCGCACCCTGGAAGCTCGGGGCAAGGCCATGTTCAGCGAGGACTTGGCACTCCTGGTCAGCAATGGCATTCTCCAGCGCCCTGCCGCGTTCGGTGGCGGAGCCCGACGACTGCACAATCTCTTGCACCCGCTCCTGGAACTCTGCGCCGGACAGCGCGTCGAAGATGTCGCTGTCGAGCTGCTTCATCTTGTCGAAGTCGGCCTTGGCAAAGTTGATCGCGCCCTCGAACCCGCATGCCGTCGCCACGTTCTGGATGCGATGCTGCACCATGCTTTGCAGGAAGGGCTTGGTGCAGCGGAAGCGGCGCATCACGGCGATGAGTGCGTCCGAAGGGTCGTCAAAGTGTGCGACGTCAAAGCCCCACGAGTGCAGCTGCTTGGCCATGTCAAGCGCAACCCGCCTGTGCGCACACCGGTGGTGGTCGGAAACTTCGGTAATCTGCGGTCCAACCACCACGTGGGGGTGCCCCAGGTCGACGACCGACAGCTCAAAGCCCTCCGAGGGCCACGGGCGGTTCCCGCTCCCCTCCTCTGGCGCGCCACGCTCGTAGCAGTCCATGCACAGCTGCAGGTCGTTGTGGTTCTTGTCTTCGGCGAATTGCAGCAGGACCATCCGGCTGGGGCGGCCCGGGCCTGCCGCCGCCGCGTCGCCCAGCCCCCCCGCCCCGCGCGCCCCGCCCTCGTCGTCGCTGCCGTCGTCGGCGCCGATCTGCCGCTCGCACGAGTCGCACGCAAAGCTGTGCGCGACCGCCTCCACGCAGGTCCCGGAGCGCCCGATAAACTCGTCGTTGGTCGAAAAGAAGCGCAGCAGCCGCTCCTCGCACATCACGGCGTCGCCCTCGGTCACCACGCGCATGGCCCCGGGCCTCTACCGCAACAGTGCAACCGCTGGCCAGTGGCGTGC
>Ga0115006_10000999_pt1 | contig 16810 bp, 11 predicted proteins | sample ArcOceMetagenome_3_FD_88943 | JGI IMG/M metagenome (GOLD analysis project Ga0115006, IMG submission 88943) | Marine eukaryotic phytoplankton communities from Arctic Ocean - Arctic Ocean- Svalbard ARC20M Metagenome | ecosystem: Environmental > Aquatic > Marine > Oceanic | place: Arctic Ocean...
CACGTCTCATCGGGCCGCCTGCTGTCTCGCCATGAAGTCGTCGATCGCGGCGGCGCACGCCTTGTCCTGCCGAAGCCCGGCGGGTAGCGAGTGGCCGTTGCCATGCGTGTACACCGCCGGGCTGTCGTACAGCGCGGCGAGCTGCACACTGCTCGATCGGCAGAGGATGTCCCACCGACCGATCAGATGGAGCGACGGCAGCTTGATGCAGCCCGGCAGTCCTACGCGGTCGCTTCCGGTGGGTGGTGGGCACAGCGAGGCGGCGGTCTCGAGGCCAACGGCCGCGCTGCAGCCACACACGACAAAGCGCCAAGCGTGCGCGCAGCCGCCGAGCGCCTCGACCATGCCGGGCAGGCTCAGCATCGACACGACGGCCGCGCCCTGCGAGAAGCCGAACAGGCCGTCGTACGGACCGGTGCGCTCAATGTGCCGGAGCACGAGGCGCAGCGTCCGCGCCAGATGCGCCGGCACCAGCGTTCCGGTCCACCACGCGTGGAATGGCAGCTGCGAGAGGATGTGAAAATCGGAGGAGTAGGCCGATGTCTCGAGCGGCGCGTGCAGCAGGTCGCAGTCGGCGTGGTTGCAGATGCGTGTGTGCACCATGTGGAAGCGCGTGATGTCGTTGTTCGACCCGCTCCCATGCAGGCACAGCAGGCGCAGCCGCCGGTTGAGCGGGATGTGCGCAGGTATGCTCTGTGACCGGAAGCGCACGAGCGCCGCTCGGTCGACGCGCTCGTCGGGCTCGTCGGGCTCAGCCGGCTCGGAGAGCGAAGGCAGACTCTGGTAGGCTCTCAGCGCCAGCGAGGAGAGCCCGAGGACCGTCGTGTCGGCGAGGAAGGACATGTGTGCCGCCTCGAGAGCCGAAAACAAGTAGGATAACCCGAGAAACCACGCTGGGAGACCGTGATCCACGAGGCTCGCCAGCAGAACGCGTTCGCTGCGCAAATCAATTGAATGCACCAACTGCTGTGCGTCCTCCTGGCCACCGCCTCGTCGGCGCAGGCCGCCTGCGCCGACGTGGGCGACCCAGCGCTGCCCGGCACGCCCGATACCTGCCCTCAGATCAAGGAGATACCGGGGCTGTGCGACGGCGGCGTGCTGGCGGCCGCTTGCCAGCTCTCGTGCGGCCGCTGCCCACCGCCGTCGCCGCCACCGTCTCCGCCGCCGCCCCCGGCTCCGCCGCCCAGCTCGCCGCCGCCGCCGCCGCCACCGCTCCCGCCCGCCCCTCCGGGCGGCTACTCGCCACCGCCATCACCGCCGACGCTCCAGGCCATCCTGGCCGCCTCGTTCGACGAGACGATCCACGCGCCGCTCGACTCGCTCGTCGCGCTCGACGTGGAGAAATACCCGATGGCGTCGAGCATCGAGCTCGGCAAGCTGATCGCCGGGATGCTCGCCGCCCTCATCCTCATCTGGCTGCTCGTGTGCCTGAAGCGGCTAGGTGACGCCGCCCGCTCGAACACACCGCCGCATCGGCGTCCCATGCTGGTTTCCGCGCACTCACATACACCCACCCTCCTCGTCCACGCAGTTTGCCGATACTGCTGCATGTGCTTCCAAGCCAAGGACGCGCTGCTGTCTGCGGACGCGCCGCGGAGCGACGGGCCGACGATGCACCTGTAGGCCTCTCCAAGGGCCTTTCTCTTATCCAAGGGCCTTTCTTTCTCTCCTCGTCAAAAAATATTGTGTCTTTGGATTAAACACCTTCACGCTGCTTTCTGGGGGTGTGCATCACCGCAACTACGGGAGCGTCGCTTCTCGGAAGTGAACTCGCCGCCACCATTGCGCAGGAATGAGATACGCTGCCGTCGCTATCGTGGCGCTGTCCAGCGCACCGTCCGCACTCGCCTTCGCGCCAGCCGTGCGGTCGCACCCCTCGGGACTCGCTCAGCGCGCAGCGCTGCCGCGCAAGCCCACCGTGGTGCGCGCCGCCGCCCCGCCGCAGATGGTGGTCGCCGCCGCCGTGCGCGCGCCGCTGCAGCTGGCCGCCGCGATCGCCGCGCCGCTGTCCAGGCCTGCGACGACGTTTGCCGTCGTGGCTGCGGTCGTGCTCGCCGCGTTTGCCTTCGTGATGAAGCGCCTGAACACGCCGTCGCGGATCTACGACCGCGAGGCCAACACCGTCGGCCGTGAGTACGACGCATGGACGTCGGAGGGCGTGCTCGAGTACTACTGGGGCGAGCACATCCACCTCGGCTGGTACGAGGAGGGCCAGCGCAAGGGTCCCTTCTACGGCGGCAAGGACTTCATCGAGGCCAAGTACGACTTCACCGAGAAGATGCTGCAGTTCTCGCAGATCGAGTCGCCCGCGACGGTGCTCGACGTCGGCTGCGGCATCGGCGGCTCGAGCCGGTACATCGCGAAGCGCTACCCGGAGGCCCAGGTCACCGGCATCACCCTCTCGCCCGAGCAGCAGAGCCGCGCCACCGCGCTCGCCGCCGAGCGCGGCATCCCGAACGCCAAGTTTGAGGTGGTCGACGCGCTGAACATGAAGTTCCCCGACGACTCATTCGACCTGGTGTGGGCGTGCGAGTCGGGCGAGCACATGCCGGACAAGGAGAAGTACATCCAGGAGATGGCGCGCGTGCTCAAGCCGGGCGGCCGCATGGTCGTCGCGACGTGGTGCCAGCGCGAGACGCCGCCCGAGTTCAACGCGGAGGAGCGCAAGACGCTCGACTACCTGTACGGCGAGTGGACGCACCCATACTTCATCTCGATCGAGGAGTACGAGCGGATCATGCAGCGGACCGGCAAGCTCGACATGATCGTCACCGACGACTGGGCCAAGGAGACCATCCCGGCGTGGCGCCAGTCGATCTGGGTGGGCGTGTGGGACCCGTGGCCCGTCGTGAGGCGGCCGCACCTCTGGTGGAAGGTCGCGCGCGACGCGTGGTGCCTCGAGGTGATGCACCGCGCCTTCACCAACGGCCTCATGGAGTACGGCATGTTCACAGCGCAGAAGCCTCTGCCCGCCGGCACGTCGGCCTGAGCGTCGCAGCGGACATGCGATGCCGCATGCGCGGCCGGTGAGCAATCTCGCACGATCGCGCCATAGCATGGCAGTGGGTAGTGTACAGAGAGTATTGGAAGGCTAAAAATATGCGAAGCGACATGTCTTTCGGATGCTACAGGGTGTAAGGGCAGAGATGTTTAGCTCTTTAAGCTATTGAGGCTGCGTTTCAAGCGTTTCAAGCTGTTAGCTTCCCTCAACTACACACTTCGGACCCCAAGCCAGAATTGGAAACTTCTATGCATACTTCTATGCGCAACGGAATTAGCTTGCTCAGCGCTTCATTAGATCGTCGTCAGCAATGGACGCCATCTGGTTGCTGCTGGCTACAGCGGCATTAGTGTTGCTGCTGCGTCTCCGACGACGCCCACGCAGCACGCTGCCCGCTGCACCGCCAGACGGCTTCGACTACATCATCGTCGGCGGCGGCGCAGCCGGCGCGGTGCTTGCTGCCAGGCTGAGCGAAGACCCAAGCAAGAGCGTGCTGCTGCTGGAGGCTGGCACCGCGTCGCCACGGCATCCGTTCGTACGCATTCCTGTGGGCCTGCTCCGCCTCTTTGCCAACCGGGCGTTTGACTGGTGCTTCAGGACCAAGGTGGAGCCGAAACTCGGCCGTGAGGTCTTCCTTTGCCGCGGCAAGATGCTCGGTGGCTCGACGTGCCTCAACGCGCAGCTGGCGCTCCGGGGCAGCCGCTCGGACTACGACGAGTGGAAGCTGCCCGGTTGGACGGCTGCGGACCTCGAGGCCACCTTTGAGGCGGTGACGCGGCGCGACAGCGAGACGATGGCGGAGTGCGGCATGCACGTGCAGCTGCCTGGCTACCAGCACGACCTGTCTCGGCGCTTCCTCGCTAGCTGCGTCACCGCGGCGGCCGAGCCACCCGGCACCGAGGCCACGCGGCGCATGTGCGCGCAGCTGCGGCCGGTCTCCGACTTCAACGAGGAGGCGTGGTCCGAGGCGCGCCGCACCGGTGGCAAGTGCCGCGGCGAGGGCTCCGGCCGCTTCGAGCTCGCGCAGCGGCGGGGCGAGCGGTGGACGAGCGCGGCGTCGTACCTCGCGGCGGCCGCGGGGCGGCCCAACCTGCACCAGTGCACGGGCGTGCTCGTGGCGCGAGTGCAGCTCGGGGCCGCCACGCCCTCCTCCACGCCCTCCTCCTCCTCCTCGTCGCGCCACGCGCAGCCGCACCGTCGATCGCGCTCGCCCGCGGCGCCGCGCACCGGCCACAAGCCGGCCACGCGGCCGTCGCCGCAGCCATCGACCAAGCCGGCGGCGCTGCGCGCAGAGGGCGTCGTCGTCGTCGTCGACTCTGCCGCCGGCGGCTCAGGAGAGGGGGGCGAGACCCTGGTGCCTCTGGCGGCGGGCGGCGAGGTGCTGCTGTGCGCGGGCGCCCTGGGCTCGCCGCACGTGCTGCAGCTGAGCGGCGTCGGCGACGCGGCGGCGCTGCGCGGCGCGGGCATCGAGCCGCGCCACCAGCTGCCCGGCGTGGGCGAGCGGCTGCAGGACCACGCCGCCGTCGTCGTGGCGTGCCGCACGCGCGAGAGGAGGGACATCACCCACGACATCCGGCCGCTGCTGCCGCTGTCGCGCGCCGTCTCGCCGCTCGCGCTGGCGCGGTGGCTGCTGCGCGGCACCGGCCCGCTCGCCACCTCGGGCTGCGACCACGGCGCCTTTGTGCGGACGGCCGCGGCGCTCGCGCAGCCCGATCTGCAGGTGCGCTTCGTGCCGGGCCTCGGCCCCCACCCGGACGGCGTCAAGGCGTACGAGCTGCTCGGCCGCGGCGTCGTGCCGTCGTCGGGCGGCTTCACGGTGCAGCTCATCACCGCGCGCCCCGCCTCGGCCGCCGGGCGCGTCGCCGCCGCCTCGGCCGACCCGCGCCAGCCGCCGCAGATCTCGTGCGGTTACCTCGACGCCGACGAGGACCGCGCGACGCTGCGCCGCGGCGTCGCGCTCGCGCGCGCGCTCTGCGCGACGCGGCCGCTCGCCGACGTCGTCGCGGCCGAGGCCTACCCGGGCGCGCACGTCGTGGGCGACGCCGCCGTCGACCGGTACATCGACGAGACGCTCCACTCGGCCAACGGCCTCGCCGGCACGTGCAAGATGGGCGCCGACGACGACGAGCGCGCCGTCGTCGACACGACGCTGCGCGTGCGCGGCATCGGCGGCCTGCGCGTCTGCGACGCGTCGGTGCTGCCCAAGATCGTGGGCGGCCAGCTGGCGCTGCCCACCCTCGTCGTCGCCGAGCGCGCCGCGGCGATGATCCGCGAGGGCCGCTGAAGCCGTGCTCGTGAGCACGTGAGGCGCCGTCCGCCCAGGACGTCCAGCTCGATTTGTTTGCATCCCGCACCCCGTCACCGGCGCCCCGATACGGTACTACTTTACGGTAGAACGGACAGCGGCACATGCCATGTGCCCACGACTGCTTAGATGATGATACACGATTTTCGAGAGGGAGTATTGCGCCGCAAGGAGCCGACGAAGCGCGGCCGCGTCCGACGCACATGGCGTGTGGACCGCGCTTCGCCGGCCCTTGCGAAAAACAGGGAGGTGTGCGGCGTGCCCCAGCGGCTGGGCACCACCGGGAGGGGCGCGAGACAGCACCGGGAACAAGGGCGGACCATTTCATCCCGGCTCCAACGGCCAGAGACCGCGAGACCTGGGAGCCCGGCACCCACATTCCCCTCCCGGGTGCGTCCAGCTGGCGAGCAGCCGGCGAAGCACGCCCTCGCTCGCCTCCCGCGCTTTTGGGTCGGTGACGGCAAAAGCGGGGCGAAAACCCGGGTCCAAAAGGTGTCGCACGACGCGCCTGGTTAGGGTTGACGGAGTGCCAGCGCGAGGGCTGACAAACCTGGGGCGAGCGTAGAGGGTTGGCACGAGCGCCCACACCTCCCGCGAGGGCACGAGGCCCGTGCAGGACGCGACGCGGGAGCGCGGCTCGTGGTGTGCGAGATGAACCGCGCTCCCGCGGCGCGTCCAGGCGGCTTCGTCGTGCTTGGTAGGTGTGGTGGTCGTGCGTGTCAGCGTCGCCCCAGGCGTGTGGGGGACAAGTCGCGAGCGTGGCCCTGAAGATGGCGTGGTCTCTTCACAGCTTCACATTCATGGATTTTGCTTTGGGCCCTCGTCGCCTAGCGCCGAAGTCTCTTGCACGCCGCCAGCGCATGTCTGGCAGCTCACGTCGTTCCAAGACTGAGCCTGCACAGCCCCTCATGGAGAACGACGGCGCCACCACCGCCGGCGAGCGGCACTCTGCCGATTCCGTCGCGGAGCGCTGCGGAGCGCCCGGGAAGAGCCGCACAGAGTCTGCAAACGGCCCACAAGCGTTGACGCCGCGCCAACAACGGCTTCGCGAGGCTTCGCTCTTGAGGAGCAGTGGCGATCTATTCGGCATCGACCATGGCGGCGGCGACCATGGCGCCGGCGGCTGCTCCCGCACTGTCATCCCGGACGAGGCCGCCGCGAGCGGCAGCAGCGAGGGCACGCCGAGCACGGCAAGCGCCCCGGCGGAATATCCGTCGGCGTGCGCCAGGCTGCTCGCTCAGCAGCCCATGTACCGTTCCGCGCGCGACGGCCCGCTCGTCCTCGACAGGAATCTCGACCGAGGCTCGTGGCACCTGCACTCCGAGGAAGGGGGGGGCTACGTCGCAGACCTGCCCTCGGGCCGCAGGTGCTGCGGCGCCGACTACAATGCGCTCACGCTCGTGCTGCTGGCGACGCTCACGACCGTGGGCAGCGTGGGCTGCCTGTGGGGCACCTGGGAGGACGACCTCTCCAACGTGCAGCTCGAGTGGTATGTCTCGGAGGCGGGCATGGCGTGCGGCGCCGTCGGCGGCATCTTCGCGGTCGCCGCCGCCATCGTGATCGTGCGCCGACACCGCCGCGGCGGTGGCTTCCGCGGCTCGGGATGTGCGGGCTGCCTCCTCTCGCTCGCGCTGCCGGCGCACGTCGCCGCGCTTGGCGGCGCCGCCTACGACGCGGTCGTGTACGGCAACGTGCGCAGCCTCGACGACGCGCAGGACATGCCGACAGAGACGGTCTTCGGGATGGAGGTGGACTGGCACATGTCGGTCGTGCCGATCCTGCTGCTCACGCTGGTGTGCGTGCTGCTCGAGCTCGTGCTCATCTGCCAGAGCTGCTGCGGCGGCGGCGGCGGCGGCGGCGGCGGCGGCGGCGGCGGCGGCGGTGGCGATGGCGGTGGCGGTGGCGGTGGCGGCGGCAACCGCAGCAAGCGCCAGCCCAGCGCGGCGGCGCAGAGAGCGTCGGAACTCGCCGCCCAGGCGTACCGCAACGCCGAGCAGCCCGACCTGGAGGGGGCGATGCGCGGCGCAGGGGTGAGCGCGCGGTCGGCCGCAAGGAGCACGAGCGGCCGCGACAGGGGCGCCAGCGGCGGCAGCGGCCGCTTCAGAAACGCCAGCCGTGCCTCGTCCGGCCTTGCTCCGCTCAGGAGCAACAGGAGCGGAGTGAGCAGGTCGTGCGCCAGCTCAGCTCCGAAGAAGTCCGCGTCAGGCAACTCCGAGCAAGAATTCCGGTCCGAGCAGAGATGCTCAAGGTCTGTTCTGAACACCAGTGCAGAGATTTGAGATATTAGACACAGATGAGTTGCGTTTGATTTGAGTGTTGGTGGGATTCGTTTCACATGCCAATCCAAAATCTAGACACGACGACGGGACCGGATCTCTCTGCTACACAGGCTGCTCTTGCCCACACGAGGAGCAAAACCGCGCCGTCCTTGGCAGCTTGGCGCCGCACTCCATGCAAAACTTGCTCGGCGGCGCTTCAGACGGCGAGACAGCTATGTTGACAGCGAGCTCATCGGTGAGCGGCGGCACGTCGACAATCGTGGCGGTGGCGGTGGCGCCCTCGGTCTGGGTCACGTCGAGAGCCTGAAACCAAGCCTTCTCCGCGATGACCTCGGCAACCTGCTCCAAAGCGGGCTGCAGCTCGTCCCAGTCAGCGCACACGCTGTCGGCAAAATCGCTCACAACGCTGGCGCTCAGGAAGTCGTCGCTCGCGGCGGCCGCCGCACCAGCGTTCAGCCAAATGGTCTTGGCGCCGAGCTTCCGGATCGCAACCAACTCCTTCAGCGTGGTGCATATGTGCACCCACCCCTGCTTGGTGTCGCCCCCTCGAATCCACGCCACGAGCTCCTCCTCGTCCGCAGGGACCGCGTCCACTAGCGCCGTGTCGGCGTCGGGGTCCACGGGCGAGACGGCAGCGAGACGCCGCACCCCTGCAGCGCGGAGCTCGCGCAGCGCGCCGGCGCTGGAGCTGTCGAAGCTAGTCGCCGATAATGTCACGGCAGACGGCGGCGTCGCCAGCGTGAGCGCGACGCACGTTGGCGTGAGGGCGGCGACAAGCGCGGCTACGAGTAGCCGCATGCTATAGCTATGCAAGGCGTGGAGTTGTCACGCATGAGGGGCACACCACCTACGCTGAGGGCGAAGATCAACAGATCAACAGATCTGATTCAACAAATCATCAACATGGCACGCCACTCCCCTGCCATACCAACAAACTCTGTCACTCAGTCAGCCCGCGCTTCACTCGGTCTGCCCCGCCTGCTGCCGGCGCTGCCGCTCGGCCTGCATCTGCGCGACCTGCAGCCCCGACTTGGCGTCCTTGTTGCTCGAGTCGAGCTTGAGCACCTTGTCGAAGGAGGCGCACGCCTCGCCGTACTTCTCCTCGGCCTGCAGCGCGAGCGCGAGGCGGAAGTGGCCCTTGGCAAAGTCGGGCGCGAGCTCGATGCACTTTTGCGCGTCCTCGCGCGCCTGCGCGTACCGGCCGAGCTTGAGGAAGCAGGCGGCGCGGTTGGAGTAGAGCGCGTGCTGCGCGTCGTCGAGCGCGAGTGCCTCGGTGTACAGCACCGCCGCCTGCTGGAAGTTGCCCTGCTTGAACTCGTCGTTGCCGCCGTCCTTCTTGAATTTGATCCGCGCCGCCTGCCGCCCCTCGGCCGTCTGCTCCGCCTCGATCTTGGCGGCCGACGCGGCGTCGCTCTGCTTGGCGAACATGCCCTTCATCTGCTCCTTCTCGGCCGCCGTCATGTTCTTGCCGATCGACGAGCCGAGCATCCCGTCGACGACCTCGTCGAGCTTGTCGTGCTGCATGCGCGTGCGCAGCTCAAACTCCTTGGCCTCGCGCTCCGTCGTCGGGAAGTCGTTGCACAGCCGGATGATGAGCTCGGTGAGGACCGCGTCGCCGACGAGCCGCGTGATGAACTGGTCCGTCCTGTCGCTGATCGTCTCGTCGCCGCGCTCGGCGCACAGCGACGCGAAGTCGATCTTCGGCGTGCCGAGCTGCGGCGCGTCGTCGAAGCTCAGCTTGCCCGCGTGCAGGCCGGCGCTCATCACGCGGTCAAAGTACTCGGCCTTGGCGAAGGCGAGGGCGAGGTCGTGGCACGCGTCCACCTGGATCGTCGCGAGCCGGCTGCCCACCGTCACGCGGCACGCCTCGCACTCCCACAGCTCGAGCGTCTCGGTGATGACCTTGCCGCGGATCGTCAGCACGCACCGCTTGCAGTCCTGCATCTGCACCTTGATCGCGGTGGCGTTCTCCGGCAGGAGGATCTCGCAGTCCTCGCACCGCTTCACGAAGATCACCGGCAGCCCGGGCATCGACGCCGGGTCGAGCGTCACCACCTCGCCGCTCTTGCCCTCGACCGCGTGCATCTTGGCCTTGGACGGCTCGTCGATCGCCCCCTTGGCGCGCGCCTTGGCGTCGGCGAGCAGCTCCTTCTTCGACTTGGGCACCGAGCGCTCGGGCCCGTCGAGCAGCTTCGGCGGCTCCGCCGGCGCCGCGTCGCTCGCGAACAGCTTCTCCCACACGCCCGGCACCTGCTTGCGCAGCGTCGCGACGACCGTCTTGGCGCCGGCCTCCTCCTCGACACTCCACAGGCAGTCGTCGAGCGCGAGCAGCGCGCTGAGCTCGCCCTCGATCGGCGCGCCGCAATCCTCCCAGCTCAGCTCGAGCCGGCGCACCGTGAAGCTGCACTTGACCCTCTTCGGATCGGCGCCCTCGGGCAGCTGCGCCCGCAGCTCGACCTCGCTCTGCGTCTGCGTCCACGTGAAGCCGGAGCCCGCGCCGCCAGAGTACTTGCCCGGAACCGAGAACTGCGCGGGAGGAGGGGCGGGCAGGGTGAGCGGGGAGCCGGATACTGACGGTCTGGCGTTGCCGTGCTCACCATCTGTGTACGTGGCCGTTCTCGTGAACACCTTGGGAACGCGTTGAGAGCTGTGAAAGACAATCAGCAGCAGACCCTTCGAATGCGATCGCGATCTGACGGAAAGAAGGCAGGAGGTGAAATGAACGCTCCCTGCGGCTGACCGTACAAAGGGCTGGAAGGGTGGTACAATAGGTTGGGAGCTGGGAGTGAGTTGCGAGAGATCGCTGCAGGTGAGACTTGGCATCAGACGGATCTAAGTGCGTGACTCCAGGTGCTTTAGCCCCTTGCCCAACGTCGATCTCCATCAACTTTTGAACTCCCCTTCCGCGATGCGCACAGCCCGAACGACCGCCCCCGCGCCGCACTTCCAGAGCCGCGCGCGCCGGCGCGCGCCGCGCGACACGGACGACCTCGACGCCTCCGATCGGCTAGCCGAGTACCAGGCGTCGCTGCGGCGTCTGGGCGAGCTGCCCGACTTTGAGGGCGAGGGCGAGCGGGCGCTGCGGAGCCTTCCCGAGCTGCAGCAGCGGCCGCCGCCCGGTACCTTCTACCACCACCCGGACGAGCCCGTGGTCGTGCCGCCGCCGCCACCGCCGCAGATGAGCGCCACCGAGCAGGAGGCGCTCGCGCGCTTCGTCGAGGTGCTGGCGGCGCGGTCGGACGGCGCGATGCTCGGGCTCGCCGAGCTCGCGCTCGTGCGCGCGCAGGTGAGCGCGGGCGGCCGTGCCGCCCCACCGCTCGCCGCCGGTCCACCGACGAGCAACCTCGCACGCGCCGCCGCGACCGACTCGTTTGCGGCCGAGCGGCTCGAGCGCGAGCGCTTCGAGCTGATGGCGGAGCGGCGGCGCGTCGAGCAGGAACGCGAGGCGCTGGCGGCGCAGCGCGCCGTGGCGGCGGAGGAGCGGCGCGAGCTCGAGTGGGTGCGGCATCAGGTGGCGGCATCGATGCCCGACGGCGCCGCGGCGCGGCTGCAGGCGCAGCACCGCGTGATGCAGGCGCGCGTCGAGTTCCACACGAGGCGCGGCGAGCAGACGGCGTCGGCCGAGACGGAGCGCGCGCGGCGCGCCGAGGCGACGGCGGCGCGCGCGGCGCGCATGCTCGAGCGCAACCGTCACGAGCTCGCGCTCAAGCTGCAGAGCCAGCTGCGCCGCAAGCTGGCGAGGCGCGGCGTCGAGGTGGCGGTGCGCGCGCGCGACGAGAGGCGCGCGCAGTCGCGCGCGGCCGAGGCCGAGGTGCGCGCGCGCGTGCTGGCGCGCGAGCAGCACTTCGCCTCGCACGCGGCGGCGGCGCGGGTGCAGGCGGCGGAGCGCGGCCGCGTCGACCGCGCGGTCCACCCGGGCGCGGCGGCGGTGCGCGAGCAGCGCGAGCGGCGCTTCGCCGTCGAGAGGCAGCTGAGGCAGCAGGAGGCGGCGACGACGATCACGAGCGCGCGGCGGGGCGTGCTGGCGAAGCGCGAGGCGCGGGCGAAGGCGGACGCGCGCGAGCTCGAGGACAAGCGCAAGAAGAAGCGGCACACGCGCGCGACCGAGGACCGGCGCGAGCAGATCGCGCGCGGCAACGCGGCGACCAAGGTGCAGGCGGCGCAGCGGGCCAAGGGCGGCCGCAGGGCGGCGGCGCAGCAGAAGCAGCAGCAGGGCGCGGCGAGGCGCGCCGCGTTCGCGTCGGGGCGCGAGGTGCTGCGCGGCGATTTGGCGAGGAGGGACGCCGCCGCCGTAACCGTAGCCGTAGCCGCAGCTGCCCGGCCGCCTCCGTCGGCGGCCACTGGCGGCGGCGGCAGCGGCGCGCGACCGTCGTCGGCGTCGGTGGCGGCCGCGGCCGCGGCAGCGGCGCGCGGCGGGCGGCCCGGCAAGGCGGCGACGCGCGTGCAGGCGCAGGCGCGCGGCAAGCTGGCGCGGCGCGCCGTGGCGCAGCTGCGCAAGAGGGCGGCGACGGAGCGGCAGGCGAGGGCCGACGCGCGCGCGCTCAAGCGCAAGGCGCGGCGCGAGGAGCAGGCGGCCGTGACGCTGCAGAGCTGCGCGAGGCGGCGGCGCGACTGGCGGACGGTGCAGGCGCTGCGCAGGGAGGGGCGGCTCCGCCACGACGCCGTCGCCCACGCCGCGCGCGCCGCCGCGGCCAGCTACCTCCACGGCGACGGCGCGGCGCGGACGGCGCTGCGGCTGCCGCCGGCGCGCGTCGTGATGCACGCGGTCACGTTCCGGCCGCTCAAGGGCCATGGCGCGCAGGGGCTGCAGCTGCGGCGCGTGTGGGTGGAGGTCGAGCTCGGCAGCGGCAACGGCCGCATGATGCGCGCGCAGACCCAGCCGCACCCCATCGCCGGTGGCGGTGGCGGTGGCGGTCGTGGCGAGGTGGTCAGTCTGGAGGATGAGGAGCTGCCGATGCCGCTGGGTCGGCCGGAGGTGGCGTCGCGGCTGCAGCGCCTCCTCTCCAACCAGGCGTCACCCGAGGTCGACACTGACCTCGTCTTCACCCTCTTTGGCGAGCGCCCCGCCGGCGGCGCGGGCGGCGCGCCGGGCGGCGGCGCGGAGCGCGCGGTCGCCGTCTACCTCGGCGAGGCGTACGTCAACCTGCACGACTGCCTGCGGCGCGGCCGCAACGTCGAGCGCGACGAGCTGCAGCCGATCCTCGACAAGGACGACAACGTCGTCGGCGAGATCTGCGTCACCGTCGACGCGCTCGCCGCGATGCACGCGCTCGTCGGCCCGCAGTCGCCGGCGGCTCGGCCCAGGAGCCTCGACCAGACGCACCGCGAGGCCGAGCTGCCGCCCGAGGGGGGCTTCGACTTTGAGCTCGACGAGGAGTTCTGAGATCTGAGTGGCGTGTAATAAGCCGATCGAAACTTGCCCTTGATATGTTATACCCTCACCTAGAAGTAAGAGCGCCGTCGTGGCGTAGCATTGCAATCAATCGGTCAAATCCGCACTAGACCTAGATACTTTAGATACTGTTAGATGTCATGCATGCAAGACTTGTTTACAACTTTGCAAACCCGCGCAGTAGTTTCCTATCGCACTGCCCACCATGGCTTGGATGCCCAACCTCGAGTGCGACGGCCAGCCGGCCGAATCACGCGCGCAGTGGCTTGTAAGCAACCGGGGTCTGGACTACGAGGCCGCCAAGCGTCAGGTCATTGACGAGTTCCCGTCGGTCTTTGCAAACGCTGCTGAGCCGTCCACCGCCATCGCTGCTGAGCCGTCCACCGCCATCGCCTGGCGACCCGACGCCTTCTGCGACGGCCACACGGCGGAGTCACGCGCACAGTGGCTCGTCGCCAACAGGAGTCTCTCCATCGACGATGCGAGGGCCACCGTCATGTCTGAGTTCGCCGAGGTCTTCGTGTCCGCGGCGACGGAGCCTCGCATCGCAACCGTCGAGCAGCGCTGTCACCTACGCGACACCGGCTATCTGGTGATGCACGGCTGCGTTGATCGCGCCGCCGTGCAGGCCGCGCGGCAGTGTGCCACCGTGCAGGCGGCGCTTGGGCGTGCTGGCGCCGGCACCTGGTCCGAGGGAGGCGGGACGGACCCGCCGCTGCTCGCCTTGGCCTTGCCCGTCTGGCCGACGGTGCGCGCGTTACTCGGCGACGACACGCCATTCCCGAGCTGGGCGCAGGTGGCCATCAAGACTCCGGGTGGCGGGTGCACGGGGGCGGCACCTGGCGAGGTCCCGTCAGACTCTCACGTCGATGGCCTGCACGCACCGCACAACGGCGTGCCGCCAGGTGAGATCCGCAACTTCACCATGCTGGTCGGTGTGGCGCTGACGGACATGCCAGCGCCCAACATGGGCAACCTGGGCGTGATCCCATGCTCCCACCGCGCGCTTGCGCGCGCCGTCGGCACGGTCGGCCTGGACGCCGCTGCGGCGACGCTGAGTGCGCAGGACGGTGCGAGCGCGACCGAACGCCTGAACCGGCTGGTGCCGCTCGGAAGCCTCGGCCCTGCCCAGCCGCTGTGTGCTGTGGCTGGCGCCGCGGTGCTGGCACACTACCAGACAGTCCACTTCGTGCAGCCAAACAGCGCAGGCAGCGAGCCTCGGATCATGGTCTACTTTCGGGTCACCAGCACGGCGCGCCCCGCCGGCGCACAGACGCGACTCGAGGCACTGACGCCCCAGGGCCTGTTTCTCGAGTGGCCCGGCGTGGCAGCGTTGCCTCCGTGAGTGTTCTCGTGACGCGCTGTGGAGCTCCTCAGACCTCAGCTGTCTCGCCGTTGTGAGAGAGCTGTCCCGGCTGCGTTGAATTGTTGTTTGTTTCTTTGCTAAAACATACATTCTACATCTGTTAAACGTTGAGTCTCGTCACCGATACCACAGAGTTTCGACAACACACCTACCTCCGCGCGGCACCAGCCCCTCCTCGGCCGCCTGACGGGCCACCTCGACCGCGGCTGTTGACCGAGGTGGTCGTCTGCCGCGACGAGTTGGACTTGGTCTGAGTGGTGGCGCCCCCAAAGGCGGCGCCGAGACCCGGGCCGGTCGGCACGTGTGGCGCGACGGCAGAAGAGATCTCCGTGCCCGGCGTCAGCACGCACATCGTCGCATAGTCGTCGAGCGACGGGCTCCGGCCAGTGTCGGCGATGGCGAGCAGCGTGCCCGCACCCCGCGGGCCGAGCCGCACGCCCGTGGCCTCCGCGGCGCGAATGATCGCCGCAGGCTCGCAGATCTTGCCAGCGCCGTCTCGCTTGGCGCGCTTGAGGGCCAGCATCACCGCCGAGTAGGAGTTCTCGATGTGACGGTGCTGCGCTAGCCCCAGCGTCGGCTGCGCAGGCGGCGGAGGAGGCGCCGGCGCGGCGGTCGGCTGCGAGCCCTGGTCCACGACGCAGGAGTGCCAGCGGAAGCCGGACATTTAGGCCAACGGTTGATTTGAAGATTGAAAGAATGCGCCTGGCAGCAGTGCATGCACGCAGTCAGGTGTTGACACTCCCACCGTGCTCACCTCCAGCCAGTCTCCATGTCGGTTGAGACTAACTGGCAACACCTCAGACGCAATGCTGATTGGTTAAACGGAGGCCCGATGTCAATGCCGCGCCTCTTCGCCGGCCCAGCCTCGCCAGCCGCGAGCGCCGAGGGCGCTTGGGCCAGTCTGATCACCTGGAACATCCTGGCTGACGGCGAGAAGCTCGCGCTCTCGTCAAAGCACGACTACTGCCCGCTCGAGCTGCGCGCGTGGCCCGGACGGGTCAAGCGCGTCGTCAGTGAGCTTCTTTCCTACGATTCCGACCTGGTCTGTCTGCAGGAGTGCAGCGCCGCTGCCTTCGAGCGCGATTTGCAGCCTCGACTCGGGCAGGGCCTCCCCGCCAACGCGCTGGGCCAGCCGGCCTCCGACTTCGGCATGGTGGGCTTCCACTACTCGGTGTGGTTGCCCGAGGAGGCGCAGCGCAATCATGCCCGCGCCTCCTCGACCGGGCTCGCAGTCTTTGTGCGCGTGGCGGCGTGGGAGCCGGTCGCGGCGCGCGCCGTGCTCTTCTCGTCGCTCGTCGAGGACGGCCGCCACACTGGCAAGCTGCGCGAGAAGCTGCGCTCGCAGTCCGACGCGGCCTTCATGCTGCTGGTGCGCTCGCGCGAGACGGGGCAGCGGCTGCTCGTGGTGTGCACCCACCTCTTCTGGGACCCGCACTTTCCGCACGTCAAGGCGTGCCAGGCCGAGCTGCTGTGCACCGCCGTGAGCACATACCTGAGCGAGCTCGACGAGCCGGGCGCGCCGCCGCCGGCGCTCGTGATCGCGGGCGACTTCAACTCGGTGCCGCACCTGCAGCCGCGCTTCCTCCCCGAGGCGCAGCGCGGCGCGCTGCCGGAGACGCCGCCCGACGCGTGGGCACGCAGCGCCGCGTACGGGCTGCTCGTCAGCGGCGCCGTCGCGCCAGACCACCCGGAGCACCCCGACGCCTTCGGCAAGGCGCCGGCCGACCCCGCCCAGCCGGCGTCCAAGAAGCCGAAGCGGGCGGCGCCGCAGGTGGGGCCGCTGCTGCACGAGCTCAACCTGCGCGACGCGTACGCCGGTGCGATCGCGCCGGGGCCGCTGCCGCTCTCGACGCACGCCGACGACTTCGCGGGCAACCTCGACTACGTCTGGATCGGCGGCGACGCGGTCGTGCGGCGCGTGCTGACGATGCCCTACGACGTGGCGCGCCCCGACGAGTTTGGCAAGATCCCGGACGCCAAGTGGCCGTCGGACCACCTCGCGCTCGGCGTGGCGATGCAGATCGTCGCCGCTCCGGCGGCACCGGCCGCGGCTGAGGTGGCGCCGGCCGCAGAGGAGGCCGCGACATCGGAGGCCGCGGCTGAGGCGCCGGCCGCAGAGGAGGCCGCGACATCGGAGGCGGAGGCCGCCCTGGAGGCCACGACATCGGAGGCCGAGGCTGCGACGTGCGTGGAGTGCGTTGGGGCGGATCCGAGTAGCTGGACTGTGACTGACTGAGTGAGCTGAACGTATTCACGTATTCTATTTTGGTGCCTTTGGTGGCGATTTTTCCGGATCTTTATTGCGTGGTTTGACCTCTCTTCAAACTTTGGCGCCGCGATTGGCGGCGATCAGTCGACTTAACCCTAACGCGGGCCAAGCGCTGTCCACAACCTGCGCGGCTAATCGGCGACGTCGTCCCACGATGCAGACCTCGCCAGCCGTGCCCGAGCTCCACTTGCTCTGGCA
>Ga0115006_10001001_pt1 | contig 16807 bp, 2 predicted proteins | sample ArcOceMetagenome_3_FD_88943 | JGI IMG/M metagenome (GOLD analysis project Ga0115006, IMG submission 88943) | Marine eukaryotic phytoplankton communities from Arctic Ocean - Arctic Ocean- Svalbard ARC20M Metagenome | ecosystem: Environmental > Aquatic > Marine > Oceanic | place: Arctic Ocean...
TACTTTCGAGTCCTGCTTCGGACGTATAAATTCTTTACTCAGCAGCATTTGCAGTACCGAGTTCCTGCCGCCAGTACCCAAGACGCGATTCAAGCGTTGTGGCACTTGAGATCCCGTGAGGCCTCGCCAACCGCTTTCCAAAGCACGTTGGCGGCGCTCCGCCCTTGCGGCGGGGGCGCACAACCGCGGGCAAGGCAGCGGCAAACTCGTGGCCTGTGCACGCTGAGTCGCACAGGGTCGGCCGTCGCTCGGGCGTAAGCCGGCTCGGGCCTCTGCGGCCGGGCCGCGCAGCCCTGCAGGATGGTTTGCGTACGTCCCCGCCCACACAGCCCCCGCGCGGCGCTCCTGCGGGCCGCCGACTGGCGCGCGCTGGCCGTGGCGCGGCGCGGCGCAGTCAGGCGCGCGCTCTTTCTGTGGGCGACTCGCGGGCCACCGCTGCTTGAAAATGGGGCACGCATCCACGCGGCGAGGGCGCGCGGGAGGGCAGCGGACGAGGTCGTTTGAACAGGCCTGCTCCATCAACAGCGATGCAGGGGTGCTGATGAGCGTGCCATGTGTGTTCAGGAGCAAGGTTGCTGCGAGTGGACCGCGGTCCCACCGCGGGAAGAAGAGACGCGGCCTTGTCCACGGTAGGCAGCGCAAGCGGGCGGTCTTGCTGGCCTACTGGCTTCGTACCGTGTCATTTGCAAGCTTGTGGCTTGCAAGCGTGTGGCTATCGTGCTCTCTGACGCGTTCTGCGCGCTCCGTTTTGCCGCGAAATGCCTGTCCTGCACTCTGCCGTACATGTGCTTTCGTACGCCCCCGCCGGCGCCACCCGCAGAACATCCCTCATAACTCCCGCCCCGCGTCCGTTTGTCCGCGTTTCTGCGTGCCCGCACACACGATGGCATCCCCGCCCCCTCGGCGCTCACCTTTCCGTGTTCGTCCGCTTGATCCTTCGCTCCTGTCTTCTGCACTGCCCCGACCCTTTCTCCTGACAGGAGCGGGCATACACTCAACGTGGTTGGTCGCCTCGGCGTTGTGTTTGGCGGCTGCGCAGACAACAACGATGTTCCAGGTCTCTTGCCCCTGCATCTGTAGATGTAGGTCCTCTACCTGTTGCAATATCTAGTTCTGCAGCAGGTCCCACTGCGAGAGCCCTCGCAATATCTGGAGAGGAGGTGCGGGGTATGCATCCAGCATATTGCGCCCCCCCGCAACTTATATTGGTTGTAGTTTGTGGATTCGGGTGTGGTGCGCATCACGAGCGCATAACTCGGTGTGGTCATGGGCAGTTCTTCTCAACGACCTCTACTGTTTGGATCTCAATGATCCAAACAACCCAAGGTGGAAAAAGTTGGAAGTGGACGAGTCCAATGGACAGGTGCCAGCGCCTCGCTGGCGGCACACCAGCAACACTATTGATGACAATCGCATGCTCGTATGGGGCGGTATCGGTGAAAAGTCGCGGTTCAACGACACTTATATTCTGCAAATTGATGATGAAACCTGCGTGTGGACTGAGCAAAAACCGGCGGGCACACCGCCAGCTCCCCGCTCATACCACACGTCAACCATGATCGGCAATCGAATTTACATGCTTGGCGGATATGGCGGCCACGGGCAGAGGCGGCAGCACTTCGACGATGTGCATGTGCTGGATCTTGATCTAAATGCATGGCTGGGCCAGGAGCAGGGCTTCGAAGTGAACCGCGAAGGGGGCCTCAGGACAGAGGGCACACCCCCTGCCCCCCGCGGAAATCATACAACAAACTTAATCGAGAAAACATTCCTGTGCGTCATGGGAGGCCGGGATTCAACGCAGTACTTCTCCGACACGTGCATGCTTGACACTGAGACCCTGACATGGTCGCAAATCCGAACGCATCCTAATCCCGCAGCGCCCACGCGGATCTGTAGCCATCTTGCCGCAGGAATCCAGTCAGTTCCCTCATCTTTTCTTTTTGTCTACGGCGGGCAAACCAACAAGGACAAGTCGCGAACTGATTGGTCCTACCGTGACAAGGTAGATGTGTTAGACTGTCGTTCGATGGCGTGGCTGGCAGCACCCAACCTGGTGCTCGGGGACGCACCCCCTCCTCGTGAGGATGGTGCATGGGCATTTGACCAAAAAACTGCCAGGCTCATTATGTTTGGTGGCTGGTCCAACGACTGGCTTGATGACTGCCACATGCTGGATGTTTCCGGAATTGTAGGCCCTCCTTACGCTGTGCAGCGGCTCGAGCCCGACGAGGGGCCCATGACTGGACGCACCAAGCTAATCATCCATGGACTCGACTTCGTCAAGGGCAAAATTGTCGTCAAATTTACCGACGGGCGCAATGAGGAGACTTCAGAGAAAGCGGATTTCGTGTCTCCTACTGAAATTCACTGCACGTCACCTGATTGGAGCAAGTACAGCCCCGGCGAGGTGGATGTGCGCGTGTCCATTGGCGGAGAGGGCTTTACAGTCAACAGGATCAAGTGGACTTACTACACCAACACAAAGCCGCAGCGGTGCGTGGCATACGGGCCGGGCCTGTTCGACAAAGGCAGCTTCTGGGGCTTTCCGGCGGTCTTCAAGATTCAGGCTAAGGACACGGGTGGAAGAATGCGCAATTCTGGCGGCGAATCGGAATTCTGGCGTATTTCTGTCAAAGATCCGGCAGGCAATGATCTGCACGTCAAGTTGACTGACAACAAGGATGGCACATATGATGTTGCATACATCCCAAGAGGTGCGGGTACTTGCTCTGTAAGTGTTGCTTACGATGATCCAGTGCAGAACAACGTGATTCCGATCCGTGGCTCTCCATGGAAGGTTTCCTTTGACGATCCCTGGGAGAAGAAACCAAAAATTGAGGGCCAAGCACCGAAGTTATCTCCTGGTCTGGCGTGCACCACTCTAAGTAAGAGGCTGGTTTTCTACGGTGGAGGACCGGGTGTGCATGTGCTTGATACCGATACCGCCACCGGCCCAATGAAGTGGGAAAGCCCGGACGTGGAAGGCGATGCCCCTGAAGATCGCATTAGACACGGGTTTATGGCGCTTGACGGCGACAAGATGCTCATTACTGGAGGACGCAAGCCCACTCCCCAGGACATGGAAGAAGAGGAGGCAGCGAACCTTCCACCAGCTGATTTCAACGGTGTGCATGTGCTGGAGGCGAAAGGGGGCACTTGGAAGTGGGCGCCATCGTGCACATCAGGCGATGGGCCTGCTATCATTGCTCGCCATTCAACCTGTCTGATACCGAGCAAGAAGGTGGTGTTCTGCTTCGGTGGAGTCTCGGCAGATGGGACACGGAATGATGATCTTCGCGTCCTCTCAGCGCAGAATGTCATGAAGATGGAATGGACCGAGGTTCCCAAAAAGGCGCCGGCCGAACTAGAAGCTGCCGAAGGCGAAGGTGGTGAAGTGGTCGCTGAAGCACAGAACGGAGAGAATACAGGAGCTGAAACACTGGCCGTTGAAAGCGCTCCCGAACCTGCCGCTGAAGCACCGCCCGCAGAAGCCCAGCCCGCGCAGAAAGGTGAAACAGCTGAGGGAGGAGGTGAGGGAGGTGAACAGCAGGCGGAAGAGGGCGAGGAGGGTGAAGAAGTGGAGAAGCCGCCACCGCCTCTCACTGGCCCTGCAAAGCGCATGGGGTGTGGCACCGCTTTTCTCGACGGTGCCGAGAAAAAGGTTTACGTTTTCGGAGGAGATGCGACCCATGATGATGGTCAGAATCTCTTCACAAATGTACTGACGATTGGTACCCTTGAAGGAAACACCAAAACCTTCGAGAAGGGCTCTGTGGAGGTCGCATGGCAGACTGTCGAGGTAAAAGGAGACATTCCTCCACCGCGTTCAGACTTTTTGATGACCACGCACCTTGATGGCAAGATCGTCATCTATGGCGGAGTCGACAAGGGAGGAAATCCTCTGGACGACATGTACGTGTTCGATGCAGATCAACATGAATGGACTTGCATGTATGCTTCAGACGCGTCTACAATGGCGTCCCATCCTATCAGCGGTTTCGTGAAGGAGAAACTTTTTTCAATCGCTGCCACTAAATCGGCATACGATGACGTGCGCATTCTTGACTTCGGGACGAAAATGGAGCAGAATGCTTTCGTTCCCAGGATGGAAAAACGTGTGAAAGACGAACTGGACGAACTTCAGGAGTGGCAGGAGGAAACGATGAAAGATCTTAAAATTGACCCCAACTCAGGCGCGGATGAGGACAAGCAGCGAGATTTGCTCCTCACAGTGAATGGAAGGATCTATGAATTCAAAGAGTCGCAGGACAAATACGATCTCCAGCTTGATGTATTGAAGGACGCCATGAGTTTTCTCTCGAGGCATGGTAGCAAAGACATGGACAAAAGGAATGCGCAGATGGCAGACGTTGACGAAAATTGGGCTGCTGTAAAAAAGCAGGCTCCCATCGCCAAAGAGCTTGGACGCAATGTGCAAGAGCGTGAGGCGGCGAAAGTCAAAGACAAAATCCAAGCTTACGAAAGCACTATCAAGACTTACGAGTATGAGTTCAAGCAGAAGGCCATGTTCACAAGAGAAACCGGCGTGGAGGCTGGCTATGTGGATGCCATTAAGACGCACAGCGAGCTGGTGGACAACGACAAAAAGTGGGAGGAGTTGGCTAAATTTGCTAAAATTTTCGAGTTTCCTGAGCTCATGGAACCGACTAAAGAAACTCAAGCGCGTTTGCATAAGGAGGGCAATATGATGCTTCAAATGTGGCATTTCGTCGACATGATAACTTTGAGCATCAACGAATGGAAGAAGACGCTTTGGAATGACATTAACTGCGAAGAAATTGAAGATGGTGCAAAGGGTCTATACAAGCAGCTCCGAGCCCAGGATAAGTTCGTGAAGAACACCAACACATATACGGTTACGGAGCAGGACGTGAAGAACTTCATGTGTAGTATTCCTCTCGTTTCAGATTTGCGCCATCCGTCTATGCGAAAACGACATTGGGATATGCTGATGGAAAAAACAGGTGTCAGTATCCAAATTGACGAGAAGTTTAAGCTAGAGGATCTGTTGAAACTTCAGCTTCACAACTTCGAGGATGACGTCGGGGAGATCGTCAATTGTGCTCAAAAGGAGGAAAAAATGGAACAATCGCTCAAGAAAATCGCTAGCACATGGGTCAATCTGGAATTTATCTTCACTCAGCACAAAGACACCGACGTGCAGCTTGTCAAGCTATCTGAGGAAGACTTTGAATGTTTGGAAGATCACCAGCTGCAAGTGCAGAACATGATGGGCTCTCGCTATAAAGAAACTTTCAAAACAGAAGTGGAGACCTGGCAAAAGACTCTGTCGGGTGTTTCAGACGTTGTTACCATCATGAACGAAATTCAGCGGACTTGGGCATACCTCGAGACCCTCTTTATTGGGTCAGAAGAAGTGAAAAAAGAGCTTCCCGAAGATACTGAGCGTTTTGCAGGCATTGACGTTGACGTGCGAAGAGTACTCAAGGATTTTTTTGAGACTAAGAACGCGGCAAAGGCATGCAATGTCGAGGGTGTGTTCAAACTTCTCGAAAACACCCAGCACAAACTCGAGCTTTGTGAAAAGTCGTTGGCTAACTACCTGGAACAGAAGCGGCGTATCTTCCCTCGATTCTATTTCGTTTCGACTACGGACCTCCTGGATATTCTATCTAACGGCAATGCTCCTGACAAAGTGAACTTTCACATGCCGAAAATCATCGCAGCTGTGGACCATCTTGACTTGCAGGCCGGTGCTACCAGTCAAGATCGGCCAACAGCTATAGGACTGGAGTCCTGTGTGGGTGTGGAGCACATCAATTTCGAACCTTCCCTCAAGATCGAGGGGCGAGTGGAGTATTACTTGCAGGACATCCAGGACCGCCTGATCGATAGTTTGCGCAAGATCATGTTCAAGCAGCTGCAGGCATTCCAGGTCAAGACATCAGTGGCCGAATGGTTAAAAGCAACTCCCAACCAAATCATCCTGACTGTTAGTTTGCTGGATTTCACCATCGAGATGGGGCAGGTTTTCGAGAAGATTGAAGCTCAGCCTGACTCCATGGATAATTTTGCCCAGAAAAAGATTGATGGACTTTCGGCCCTGATTGATCTTGTGCGTACTGATCTGAGTAAGGCAGATCGCATGAAAGTTATGTGCCTTATCACTCTCGACGCTCACTCGCGCGACATCACGCTGAAGCTTGTCAAGTTTAAGGTGACTGATTTCAACCACTTTGAGTGGCAATCACAGCTCCGCTTCCAGTGGCGCGAAGACGAGAAAGGAGGCGACTGCCACATTATGATCGTGGATGCCTCGTTCATCTACGGCTATGAGTACATTGGCAACGGAGCTCGTCTCGTGATCACCCCACTCACTGACCGAATCTATGTCACTGCCACCCAGGCTTTGAAGCTGTGCATGGGGTGTGCTCCCGCAGGCCCTGCGGGCACCGGAAAGACGGAGACAACGAAAGATCTTGGTGCGATGCTCGCCAAGTGTATTTACGTGTTCAATTGTGCACCGGAGATGGATTACAAGTCCATGGGTGACATCTGGAAGGGTCTGGGTGCGTCTGGCGCTTGGGGGTGCTTCGATGAATTTAACCGCCTCATTGCAGAGGTTCTGTCAGTGTGCTCGACTCAGTACAAGGCAGTGTTGGATGCTATTGTAGCACAGCGCAAGACGTTTGTGCTTGAGGGCGCCGAACTCAAGCTTGACCCCACGTGCGGTGCTTACATCACAATGAATCCTGGATATCTAGGCCGAACTCCCCTCCCGGAATCGCTCAAGGCACTTTTCCGTCCGGTGACTGTCGTGGTGCCCGACTTCGCCCTTATTGCTGAGAACATGCTCATGGCAGAGGGATTCACGCAAGCGAAATTGCTTGGTGTCAAATTTATCAATCTCTATACCCTTTGTAAGGATTTGCTGTCCAAGGCGATGCACTATGACTGGGGCCTGCGCGCAATCAAGAGCGTTCTGCGAGTGGCCGGAGATTTTAAGCGTAATGAGCCCGAGAAGTCTGAGCTTACTTTGCTATTCCGCTCGCTGCGTGATTTCAATTTGCCTAAGATTGTTGGTGACGATTTGATCGTCTTCATGGGCTTGCTTGGAGACTTGTTCCCGGGCGAGGATGTTCCGCGTCAGCGTGACTGGGACCTTGAGAAGAAGATTGAGGAATGTTTCGTTGAATTTGGCTATCAACCGGAAGATAACGCGATTTTGTCCACAGTGCAGCTCTCTGAACTGTTGGTGGTACGTCATTGTGACTTCATTATGGGTACTTCAGGGACCGCCAAGTCCACCTGCTGGAAGATTTTAGCGGAAGCCAACGGCAAACGCGGCCTCAAGACCACCGTGAAAGACTTGGATCCAAAGGCTATTTTGACGACTGAATTCTATGGCTATATCAATCTTGCCACCCGCGAGTGGAAGGATGGAATTTTCTCGATGCTTCTGCGCGAGTGTGCTAACGCGCCGGGAACAGATCCCAAGTGGATTATTTTGGATGGCGACTTAGATGCCAACTGGATTGAATCGATGAACTCCGTGATGGATGACAACAAGCTGCTAACCCTTCCTTCGAACGAGCGCATCGTTATGAAGCCACACATGCGTCTCATCTTCGAGTTGCGAGACCTCAAGTATGCGACACCTGCAACTTCGTCGCGGGCCGGTGTCCTGTACATCACAGAGACCAAACAGTGGTGGAACATGGTTCAAACGTGGGTTATGAAGCGAGAGGACGATACGCCCGAGCGCAAGGCCCTCCTCCTCGAGCTTTTCCAGACGTATGTGCCTGATACCTTGTTTGCCATCAAAAAGGAGTTCCGGCACATGCTTCCGGATTTCAACTGCATGGAATACAACATGGTCCAATCTCTGACTCGCGTGCTGGATTCATTGCTCATCCCAGAGAACGTGCCCAAAAATATGCAGAATGAAGCGGCCGTGATCGAATCGTATTTTGTGTTCGCAGCAGTCTGGGCTTTCGGCTCTGGCTTTACCATTACAGATGGCGTTGATATGCGCAAGAACTTCAGCTCCTGGTGGAAGAGCAAGTGGACGCGCGTCAAAATGCCTACAAAGGGACAAATCTATGACTTCTTCGTAGATAAAAGCACATACAAATTCACCCCGTGGGTCCAAATCGTGCCTACCATTTCTTACGAATCTACGACGCCCATGGATTCGGTCACAGTTCCGACGGGCGAGACGCAGTCTATCACCTTTTTCCTGGATGCCTTCGTAGAACTGCGATATCCTGCGTTGTTGATCGGCCTTGCTGGTGCTGGTAAGACGGCAATGATCATGGGTAAGCTGCGTTCGCTCAGCAACGAATTCATGTCGTTGGTCATGAACTTTAACTACTACACCGACGGCGGTGGATTCCGCAGCATGCTCGAGGGGCCCTTGGAAAAGAAGGCTGGCAAGAACTTTGGCCCTCCTTCTAACTTTTCACGCTTGGTGTACTTTGTCGATGATCTCAACATGCCCCAGCTTGATCCGTATGAAACGCAGTATGCGATCTCGCTTCTCCGTCAGTACATGGACTACCAGCACTGGTATGACATGACAAAGTTGCAGTTGCGAATCATTCAGAACGTGCAGTTCCTCGCTTCCATGAATCCTACCTGCGGCTCTTTTGTCGTCAACCCGCGCCTGCAGCGACACTTCATGATTTTCGCCATTGGGTTCCCGGGCTCGGAGGCGCTAATGACAATCTTTTCGACCTTCTTGAAGGGACACTTGAAGAATTTCGATGCCGCTTTGAATGATGAACAGTTTGCTCACAAGCTCATTCAAGCAGCGTTGGAACTGCACAACAAGGTGGCCTCGACATTCCGTAAGACAGCTATCAACTTCCACTATGAGTTCTCCATTCGCCACCTGGCGTCAGTGTTCAAAGGTCTGCTCATGTCCGAGCCGACGTATTTCACAGAGCCTGCCAAATTTGCTTCGCTCTTCGTTCATGAAGCTGAACGCGTATACGGCGATCGCCTCGTTACACCCAAGAATCTTGACGACTACCAGAAGATTGCAAAGGACGTGGGAAAGAAATACTTCAAGGACTTAGATCAGAGCGTTGTATTTCCCTCTCCGCTTATCTTCTGCCACTGCTGGAAGGATTTGGACGAGAAAAGCTACAACAAAATCGAGAGCATTGACTCACTTAGCCAAATCCTGAACGGCGCCCTAGCCTCTTACAACGAGACCAATGCGGCAATGAATCTTGTGCTCTTCCAAGACGCAATGCAGCATATTTGTAGGGTCTGCCGCATTCTACAGAATGGACACGCACTGATGGTTGGCGTAGGAGGATCTGGAAAGCAATCACTGACCCGAGTTGCTGCCTTCATTTGCAATTGCAGCGTGATCCAGATCCAGCTTTCGGGGACGTATGGAATGTCAGACTTGAAGGAGGACATCAAGCAGATGTACTTCAAGGCTGGTCTCAAGAACGAGCAGATCGTTTTCTTGTTCCTGGACTCTCAGATTGCGGACGAGAAGTTCTTGGTGTATCTCAATGAAATGCTGTCATCCGGAAAGATTCCCGGGCTCTTTGCTGCAGATGAGGTCGATACGATCTGCAACAGTGTTCGTAATGAAGCCAAGGCTGAGAATCCCGCCATTACTGAACCGAAGGACCTGTTCGATTTCTTTATATCTAAAATCAAGAAGAACCTCCACGTTAGCCTGTGCTTTTCGCCTGTGGGTGAAGCGTTCCGTAGGCGCGCCTCCCGTTTCCCGTCTTTGATCAATTGTGCAGTCATTGACTGGTTCCAGCCCTGGCCTGAACAGGCTCTGTACGACGTGGCCAAGCGTTTCTTGAATGAAACAGAGCTTGGTACCCCCGAATCCAAGGAGGCTATTGTCAAATTTATGCCCTTCTCGTTCGGAAAGGTGAACGAAGCTTCTGAAGAGTATCTTCACAAGGAGAAGCGATACAATTACACAACGCCAAAGTCCTTCTTGGAACTGATCTACCTGTACAAAAACATGTTGGCGCAAAACCGAAACAAGCTGGAGAACAATATCAAGCGCCTCAGCACTGGCTTGGACAAGCTTGAGGTAACTGCCAAGGACGTTGCTATCCTTGTCGAGCAGGTCAAGGTCAAGTCTGCAGAAGTGGAGATCGCAAAAACTAAAGCGGATGAAGTGGCTGAAGTTGTTGGTGCTGAGAAGGCCAAAGTTGAGGTTGCCGCGGCAGCAGCGAATGAAGAGGCTGCGAAGACAGCTGTGATTGCCGGGAATGCGTCCACCATGCAGGCTGACTGCGAGAGGGATCTCGCCGCTGCAATTCCCGCCGTAGAGAAGGCTGAGGCTGCCCTGAACAATCTTGACAAGAAATCGTTGCAGGAGCTGAAGTCGCTAGGCAAGCCCCCTGGCGGTGTTTCCGACGTCACGGATGCTATCCTGGCGCTAAAAGGCGAGCCCAAGAAGAATCGTGATTGGAAGGCTGCAACGCAAATGATGAAAGACGTAAACAAATTTATTGAGGACGATCTCAAAGGTATGAAGAAGCTCATCGATGAAAGCGCGCTGCCCGACAAAAATGTGACTGACGCCAAGGTATACTTGGCGCTCGAGCACGTCCAGGATCTGAGCATCATGGCAAAGAAGTCCACCGCAGCGGCATCTTTGTGCGACTTCTTGATCAACATTGTGGCATACTATGACATTGTGGTTACTGTCGAGCCCAAGCGCATCGCGCTCAGGCAGGCGCAGGAGGAACTGGAGGCCGCCAACACAAAATTGGCTGAGGTGCAGGCAAATGTGGCCGACCTCGAGTCAAAGCTGGCCGTCCTTGTCGAAGATTTCGACAGGGTGGTGGCTGAAAAAGATGCGGTGGTCAAGGAGGGCGAGCGACTGCAGACCAAGTTGGGTCTTGCGCAGCGCCTCATGGCAGCACTTGGTTCTGAGCAAGAACGTTGGGCTGTCAACGTTGAGCAGATGAAGGCAGATTCGCAACTGCTTCCGGGCGATGTGCTGGTTGCTGCATCATTTGTGTCGTATGTCGGCTGCTTCAACAAGGCCTTCCGCGTTTACCTCATGAATGACGTGATGCTTCCTTTCTTGAAGCAGAACCAGATTCCGATGTCCGACAATCCCGACCCGCTAGCGATCCTGACGGACGCGGCACAGGTCGCGGCATGGAATGGGGAGGGCCTGCCCTCAGACCGCGTGTCGGTCGAAAACGGTGCCATTACTGTATATGCTGAGCGTTGGCCACTGATGATCGACCCTCAGCTGCAGGGCATTGTTTGGGTCAAGGAGAGGGAGAGCAAGAACAACCTCCAGATTACGCGACTCACCAACAAGAAGATGCTGTCAACCTTGGAACGAGCCCTTGAGACGGGCTGGTCTGTTATGATCGAAAACCTTCAAGAAACCTTGGACGCAGTGATTGGGCCCATCGTGGGTCGCCAGAAGATCAAGAAGGGACGCAGTTTCATGGTGAAGCTTGGTGACAAAGAGGTTGAATACCACTCAAACTTCAAGCTTATTCTGCATACCAAATTGGCCAACCCTCACTACCCTCCAGAGGTACAGGCCGAGTGCACCCTTATCAACTTCATGGTGACAGAAGATGGCCTAGAAGATCAGCTTTTGGCTAAGGTGGTGACAAAGGAACGTCCAGATCTGGAAGAAGAAAAGACAGTCCTCATCCGTCAGCAGAACGAATTCACAGTGAAGTTGAAGCAGCTCGAAGACGATCTGCTGAAGAAGCTTGCTGAAGCAGAAGGTGACATCACAGAAGATGTGGACCTCATCGAATCGCTCGAGGATGCGAAGAAAACTTCCACAGAGATCCAGGAGAAAGTTGTTATTGCGAAGGAAACAGAAGTCACCATCAACCAGGCTCGTGAGGACTATCGCGGGGTTGCAAATCGCTCAGCTCTCCTTTTCTTCGCCCTCGGGGAACTGTTCAAAGTACACAGCTTTTATCATTACTCGCTGGCGGCATTCACAGCCGTGTTCCTGAAGTCGATCGATATGGCCGGCAAGAAACACCAGGGCGACGGCATGCATGTTCGAAAGCTCATTTCAGAAAGCAAAGGTGCCAATCCGTTCAAGCGTTTCCGGGCCAGTGCAATGATGGTGAAGGCGGGCGTCAAGGGTGCACTTGAAAACGGTGAACTGCAAGTGGACACAACTGTGGACCTCCCAGTCCGCCTAACAGAGTTGACCTATTCGATCACCTATGGAGTGTTCAACTTCACTCGCCGCGGCCTTTTCGACGAGCATAAGCTGCTGTTTGTGACCAGTCTGTTCTTCAAAATCCTTCAGCGCAATCCCGAGATCTCGATATCGAATCAGAAGAAAGGGATGCTCGATGTCGAAGAGGTTCAATACATGATTAAGGGCAATAAGAACCCCAACCCTCCTACCATGCACGCTGAGGTATCAGCTTTTATTAGTGAGTCAGTCTGGCAGTCCGTCTGTGGCTTGTCCGAGATTTCTGCCTTCCAAAAGTTGCAGCAGGACCTCCTTGATGGAGCAAAGCATTGGGACGAGTGGACGAAGCTAGAGGCGCCGGAACAGGTCGATCCTCCAGGCGACTATGGCAAGATGTCGCCATTCCAGAAAATGTGCCTTCTGCGCGCCATCCGTCCCGACAGGTTGACTGCGGCTCTTCGCACGCAAATCGTGACGATGTTCGGAAAAATGTTCATCGACGAAGAGGGGTTCAACATCTTCAGCATCTATCGTGAAACTGCTCCGCAAACAGCATGCTTCTTTTATCTGTTCGCCGGCGCTGATGTGGTGTCAGACCTTGACCCCTTGCTCAAGAAGAAAGGCTACTCTGTTGAGAATGGACTTTTTATCAATATTTCTATGGGGCAGGGTCAGGAGGAGGTGGCTCAAGAGGCGATAGAACGGTGCATCAAACAGGGAGGATGGGTCTTCTTGCAGAACATCCACCTTATGTCTCTGTGGGTCAAACAGCTTGAGCGCATGCTTGAGGCTTCCCAAGAAGGTGCTCACCCAGACTTCCGCTGCTTCTTGTCATCCGAGCCGCCCCCACTTCCGTGGCAGCAGACGATTCCAGAGGCAATCCTACAGGGCTCGATCAAGGTGTCAAATCAACCAGCGCAGTCGCTGCGTGCCAACCTGCTCCGTGCCTATCAGTCCTTCGACCAGAACTATATCGAGCAATGCATGCGCAAGGAGGACTTCAAGCCGGTGCTGCTCGCGCTGTGCTGCTTCCACGCGCTCATCAATGGCCGTCGCAAGTTCGGCTTCATCGGCTGGTCATGCAGTAACATTTATGGGTTCACAATGGGAGACCTGGCGCAATGTGCCCAGGTCACGATCAACATGCTCAACGCGCGCACTGGCGCCCGTGCTGACGAAGCTGTCCCATATGCTGACCTGAAGTACATTTTCGGTGAGATCATGTATGGTGGTCATATCACGGACAAGTGGGATCGCCGCACAAACGTCACGTACCTCGAGACGCTGGTCAAGCCCGATCTGTACACCGAGGGCTGGGAACTTTTCCCAGGCTTCCCTACGAAGCTGAAAGGAAACTATCAAGACTACCTTGATCACATCGACTATGGTCTGCCGCCTGAGACCCCCGTTGGGTTCGGATTGCACCCCAACGCAGATATCTCGTACCTGAACAATGAGTGTTTCAGTCTTTTTAGGCAACTTATGGAACTTGGCGGTGGCGGCGGTGGTGGCGGTGGAGCTTCCAAGGAAGATGTCATTGCGAAGATGGTCGTGGACTTCTTGGAGCGCTTGCCTGGGGAATTCAATCTCTTTGACATCAAATCGCGCATTGGGCCGGCGGAGAATCTCACGCCGTATCTTGTCGTCATGCTTCAGGAGTGTGAAAAAATGAACATTCTGTTGACAACGATGCGAAAGTCGCTTGGCGATCTGCAGCTCGGTCTTCAAGGAGCCCTGAACATCTCTGAGGCTATGGACAAAATGATGACGTCGATGTTCTTGGATCAGATCCCTGCAATGTGGGAAAAGCAAGCTTGGCGCACGCTGAAGACGTTGCCGATGTGGTTTGCAGATGTTCTGGAGCGAATCACGCAGCTGACCAATTGGTCGGAGAGCCTGAAGATGCCGCCGTCGGTCTGGCTTGCTGGCACTGCCAACCCCATGGCTTTCGTGACTGCTGTCATGCAGACCACAGCGCGTGCTTATGGTTGGCCGCTCGATGATGTCGAGACCTTCACCGAAATCACCAAGATGGACTGGGATCAGTCTGAGCAACAGGCTGAAGAGGGTGCGTACGTGCATGGACTCTACATTGAAGGAGCACGTTGGGATCGTGAGGCAGAAGAGCTTCGCGACTCAATCTTGCGCGAACTTGCTCCACAAATGCCGATTATCCACCTAAAGGCCATCCCTGCCAAGGACAGGCGTATGGATGGCTACTACGACTGTCCCGTGTATTACGTTTCCCAGCGCGGAGGTGGCAACCCACCGGGCTCCTATGTGTTCTTCGGGCAGCTCAAGACCAGCGAGCCCACCGTCAATACCCTGTACGGCGTTTACCAGTACAAGTGGGTGTTGGCCGGTGTCGGCATGCTCCTACAAATCGAGTAGGACTTGTCCTAAATTATCGTGCAAAGTTCCAGGTATACGCCGCATACTGCGCATAAGCTATCATCGCGATTAGGGACGATATTTTGAACGTGTTGACGAATAAAGAAAAAGAAGACTCACCTTTGTCCGTCGTCCTCCTGTACGATCGTGTGCCCCTTCTCCAATCCTGGTGCCCGTCCCTACCAGGCGGACACAGCGGCACAGTGGGTTCTCGACAAACAGAGATTTCATTTAGACACTTTGCTGGCTAGGTCGGGCTGCGTGTAGATTTCTTGTGTGGAAATTTGCGTTGTGGAAGCTGAGTTGGCTTGGTTGTTGGTGTCAAAACAGTAGGCCGAAGGTTGCATGCACAACACCAGTTTCCATGTGCCGACAACCCACTGTAAAATACACATCTGTTTAACCAGCTGCCCAACCGGGAGAAATGTTCGACTAAAGTAGACGCCATTTGAACAGAAACGGGCAGGTCTGTTTCGTTGACAGGGAACAGCGGTGGTTTTTATTTCCTTTTGTGATTTCCCTCACCCACCCTGTAACCCACTGTGGTCATCACTGACCGCAGTGAGTGCAGCCGCCAAGCTTTTCGCTCCCACCCTCCCGCACATGCCGCACTGATCAGCATTCTCCCGATCCTGTGTGCCTTACTCGTCCTCCGCGTCGGCAGCTGATGCGACCGGTATTTCGACTTTTCCGTATGGGGGCTCAGGAAGAGTCATCTTGCCCACAGATCGAGGCAGGGCCGCATTGAGTCCGTCCACATAAAGCCTCAGCGCGACGCACCTGTGTGTGCGTGCGTAGGCGCGAGCACATTTCGTGTAATCAGTTCAGAGCAATGTCCATTTGCAGCAGGATGCTCGCAAGCTGCGTATGGTATTCGACACCCCCAGCGTGCTTCGTGCGCGCGCATTCTGGTCACAGATGTAGGTTGGGGCGGCTCAAACAGTAAAGACGCGCAGGCAAGATACTGGTACAGCATGCAGGGCTTGCAGAGGGACGGGGGCACACGCACCCGCCCTTCCAGGCCTTGATGGCTGCCTCCTGATCCTGTGCAGCCGCAGCCTGGAAACCGACAAGACACGACCAACACACACACACAAACGTATCAAATCGTAGCAGGGTGGATCACAACGTGCCGAGCAGCACGCTGTCGGAGTGCACGCGGTCAGAATGTGTGCAAACGGCAAACGTACCTCGCCCAGCTTGCCGTTGAATTCCACGTACTTGGCAAGGTAAGAGTACAATTTCTGCGTTGCCTGCGTCTCTGAGTCGGTGGCTGTGATGGAGGAAGCAAACACCTTGAGCGGCCCTTTGAGCTCGATCACCTGCCCTCCCGCGAATCCCCACAAACACCCCACGTCAAAGATATATTACAGCCACTGCTTCGTACAATGCAGTCGCAGCTGCCGTAAGCCCGTAGTCACGCGGGGTTATTCGCATATAGACGTGGTAATGTGGAGCATTCGCTTCAGGTTGCACTAGGACAGGCTTCAGGTTGCACTAAGACGGGCAGCCGGCTAAGACAGGTAGTCGGCGCGCCGAGGAGCGATCTACAGCGCGCAAGAGGAAATGGGAAACAGGTTCACAGAGCAGCACCTCTCCCACCACGCCTGAAGCATACTTGTCCACATGCGCTAACGCCCACGCTGCGCCCTGGAGTGCATTTGCGGGTCTCACGCGTAAGTAAGTTGCATAGCGCCCAAGCAGGCACGCGTGCAGGAAGGCGAGGGGCACAGGACGCACACCTTCTCTTTCACGGCCGCGGAAACAGTATCCCATTCGTCAGCATCAATCGCCTCACGCAGGGTCCCTGCGGTGTGAATACATAGATATATAGAGAGATGTAGATATGATGTGCAGCATCAATCGCCCTAGCAGGGCCTCTGCAGTGTGAATATATAAATATATAGATATGTAGATATAGATATGATATAGATATAGATATAGATATAGATACAGATACAGATATAGATACAGATATAGATACAGATATAGATATATAGATATGTGTGTGTGTGTGTTTGTGCACGTGTGTGCGCGTGCGTGCACATAAACATATTCACCTTCGTAGAATGTCAAGCCCTTTGTTAGCCGCGGAAGGTAGTTGGCCTTTGCCTTCTTCATAGACTCAAAGGTACGCTCTGCCACTGCCGGTGCCGGCAGCAGTACCGCAAGAGAGAGCGCCAGCTCTGTGTGAATATGAATATATATATATATATATATATATATATATATATATATATATATATA
>Ga0115006_10001003_pt1 | contig 16797 bp, 11 predicted proteins | sample ArcOceMetagenome_3_FD_88943 | JGI IMG/M metagenome (GOLD analysis project Ga0115006, IMG submission 88943) | Marine eukaryotic phytoplankton communities from Arctic Ocean - Arctic Ocean- Svalbard ARC20M Metagenome | ecosystem: Environmental > Aquatic > Marine > Oceanic | place: Arctic Ocean...
CATACGCTCATACGCACACACACACACACACGCACATACGCACACGACACACGCGCCCACACACACACGCACACACACACGCATATACGCACACTCACCTCCTCCTTGAGCCTCTTGCTCTCCCCTCTGGGCCCTGTCCTGACCATCCGAACAATCACCGCTGCCTACAGAGCCTTTGTCGGGGTCAAGGAGCATTGCCGCAGTCGCTGCAGGCGCAGCCACACCATCCTCGAGGTCTTGCCTCCCGTCGCTGTCATCGTCACCGTCATCGTCATCGTCATCAATTGGGATCTCCTCGGCGTTGGCTATGCCGGGGGCGCTCGCACCACTGGGCGCCTTTCCCATGTCACCCGAAACACCAGGCAGTGGGAGAGAAATTCCACGGATAAGATGTGGCCCCGCCTGAGCGCGTCGAGCGCACAGCAGCTGCTCGGTGTGCAGTCTGGCGCTGTCATCTCTTTCCACAAACACGTCAGGAAACACGCGCACGCGATCTAGGATCTCAAGCTGCTCCACCGCCCTGCTCATACTCCCCTCTGCGCCCTGTGCCCCCCCTGTCACGATGTTGGACGCCTGTGCCTCATTTGCCACGCCGAGTTCTCGGCGTTGTTCCCCGACATCGGTCCTAGGCACGGCACCTGCGGCTCGGGGCGCCGGTATCGGGGCATCGTCGTGCGCGAATGGCACAAGCAACGGAAACAGCATTGGCTCGCACGCATGTAGCCTGCGGCACAGAGAATTAACGTATCAGGGCCCACGCCTGCTGGCCTCGCGAGCACACACACGCTCTCCGCTTTTGCGTCTACTGTCAGCATGCACAGAGTGCCCAGCTTGCCACGTTGGTCGCGATGCACGTCTACGTGTGCACACGCCTGCGCACAAACGAGCATACGGATGCCAATGCGTATGCATTACGCTTACGGGCACCCGTGGCCGCGGATGCTAAGTGTCATCATTAGTACTACTATCACTATTCTAATATTATTATTATTATTATTATTATCATTATTATTGTTACTATTAGTATTAGTAATGGATCATCATTAGTACTACTATCACTATTACTAATATGATGATTATCATTTCTATGATTATCATTATTTCCATTATCATTATTATTATTATTATCATTATTGTTGTTACTATTAGTATTAGCAATGGAATATTACTCGTGTGCGTGTTGTGTGCCTCTGCTAGGCGTGCGCTGAGTATGCGACAGAGCATGGCATATAGAATGTGTTCTCTTACTATAGAATGTGTTCTCTTACTATAGAATGTGTTGTGTGCCTCTGCTAGGCGTCACCGGATGTTCTGTCGCACGTAGGCGCCAAAATGCGAGGACACTCTTGCTACGTCTCCACTCCTTTCTGGCGTCTCCTTGATCCCAATCCCATCGCCTGTGTCCCTCGCTCCAGCTCCAGGGCGAGCACCGAAATGGCGGAACTGGGCCAGCGGAACAGCCCGCACCCATTGATCACAGTACTCCTCCGACCGCACGACAGCTGCTGGAGACAAGTGCACCACCGCCGCGCTTTCCATTTCCTCCATGTCCTGTCCGAGCGCGGGCGTGTGTGCGTGCACGTGCGCGTGCGTGTGTGGCGCGTGCGTTCCGCAGCGTTTGTGCGCGTAGTGCGGCGTGTGCTTTGGAAGATTCTCGCTCTCTGCCCCTCCCTTACAAGCCGCGTGCATGCATGCACTCGCACTCGTGCGCGCGCATGCGCGTGGGAATCCTCTCCTTGGCGGTGAATAGAGCGCACTATTCGCCGCGCTCATTGGCACCCCGCAACACTTGTACCTGGCGCGACGCAAGCCACTCGCTGACAGCCATGACAGCCCTCTTGGCTGCGGCAGCAGAGGTGCATTCCACCGCCACAACCACACTTCGGCTCGTCCCCGTCTTACTGTTGCCCGGAGGCAATCCACTTGCGGCTTCTGGCGCGCGTCGGCTGGGCCCCGTTATGACACAGGCAAATGCTACACTGCACCGGATGCCTGGGAACCAGCAAACATCATGAGCCGACGAAGATATTCCCAGCACACAGACACAGGAACACGGGCCTGCGTGCGGCATATCTTTGCGTTCACCTGCCTCTGCGGTGCCTTGTTGCATGCGAGCTCTCTTTGCTCCACGCTCAGGCTCACTTTCTTGGCGGCTGAGTCCACTAGCGTGGGCAGCGGGAGGACCCTGGGCGCCGGCACACGCATCCGCGCTCTGAGAAGAGTGAGGGGACGCAGAAAAAGGGAGGGCAATGATCTCCAGGCCCGCCCCGGGAGTTTTTGCCTGGGCCCAGGCAAAAGGGGCTGGGCCATCGTCGGACGTAGAATATCTAAAGGCGCCGCCTGGCTCCCCGCACGGGGAGACGGGGAAAATGTGCTGTGCAGGGTGGCGACGATTGACAAACGCACGAATGCTAGCCATGTACTCGTCGGTACCAGGGGGGCCAACCACGCTGAGATCGCCGCCGCCACGGTCGCTGAGGTGGAAAATCAAAGAAGGCACACCCTGTGGAGTCGACAGGAATGGCGCCATTCAGCGCCACGCGTGCATCACACGGCCGCATGTGCGTGCACGCCGAACATTCGCGCACCGCAACGTTGGGTGCATCAGTGCTTGTGAGGAGGAGATGCGAGACGCGTGATAGCTTGGTGCGCGTCTCATTGAGAATCCGGCAGGTACACTCGCCGCAATTGATCAGCACCTGTGCGAAGCATGTCGCTGTGGGTCCCGGCAGCGAGCCCCGCGTATGCACAGCGCGACATTGCAGCGCGTTTCCGCGCTCCGCCCCCGCGGGCGCGGTCGCGAAGCAGCCGTGCGATGCGCCGCGGCGCGGGGCAGCGCACCTGCACCAGCGGGGTCTCCTCCTGGCTAAATTCTGCAACACGCACCACAGAGAGCGACAAGGCTGGCCCCGTGCCCTCTGTCCCGTTGCCCACCAGGAGCAGCCGGGCCCTCTGGTGGGCCATGGAGCCCTCCGGCCGCTGCCCCGCTGTGTCAGTGCCGGCCTTGCCGAGCCCCTGTCTCTCCTTTCGCACCGCGCGCGAACAGGGGTTAGTCATCTCGGTCCCGGAAGCAAGCACACGAGGGTCGCCCGGAGCTGGACCCGGCGGCGCGCCGCCTGGGGGTGGTGCGAACAGGGTGCAGGGGCGAGACATGGCCCAGCTCGTAGAGACACCTGCGCCCGGGCCTGCCTCAGGATCGCCAGCAAAGAGCACGGCGCAGCAGCCGCGGCTCGAGTGCGGCGCCCCCGCCGCGCGACGATCCGACGGGAGCCCACCGACCGCAGGCCAGGGCAAAACGTCCGCGCATGTGTGGCATACGCGCACCGAAATGGTGCACAGCGCGTCCGACCCACAGGCTGAATCGAGAGAAGCTGTCTTTCTCCGGGCGCAAAACAGCATAATGCTGCAAGAAATCGAACGACTCAAGCATGAAAATGTACCATAGTATCCCGCAAAGTCCGGCTCGTGCTCCCCAGCCCACAGTGCTGCCAGCTGACGCTTGGTTGTTTGGCCCCCGCAGATGGAACAGGCTCGCCAGCTGGAAGCGCTTGAATCTGCAGCACAAGATGTCAGCTCGGAGGCGCAGTTGGCACTGCTCGTTGCGCAGAACAGGAGCGAGCAGCAACGGATTCAACTGCGGGAAGCTAAAAAGCTGTTGGACCAACAGGCTTCAGAAAACCAACGCCTTCAGCATGAGTTGGTCGCAGCGATCAATGCGATTCCCAACAGGCACGCCGAGGTTTGCGGCCAAAATTGCGACAGCGCTTGCAAACTTAACCAACTAAGGATGGAGCTGCAGGCATGTCGGGGCGCGCTTGCGGCCGAGCAGCACCATCCGCCTTCGGAATTGTTCAAGTCTCCGTCGAGCGTTGACGACCAGTTGTCGTCTTTCCTTAGGCGCGCGCAAGAAAAGAGGAGGAAATTCAAAGACATGATGAAATCAGCATCTGATGATACTTCGCCATCTTCGGGCTTGTCCGCCTCGATGCATGCAGAGAAGGGAGGAGAGCAGCCGGGTGACCAGGAACCCGCCAGCACCGAAAGTTGGCGACCATCGGCGGAAGGCACAGCGAATAGCACGTTTGTTCAAAGCGACGCTTCTGGTAAGGGGCTCTCACCAACACAATTGCCTTCTCTGGATCCTGTCTCGAATGGTCTGAACGGTGGTAGCCCGAAGCACACTGCATCAGGCAAATTGCGGTGCTCTTCGTCAGCAGCATTCGAGGAAGTGATGACGCATCCTGAGAGCGAAAAATTGCATCCAGAAACTAGAATGATTCTAACACTGGACACAAGCATGGCCGCTGTTGGCGAGGAAGGCTCTACAAAGCGAGCAGTCTTTAACATCAAGCTGACAGGAGACTTGGCAAAGGCGTCGGGCATCAAAGAATCTTTCTTCAAGATCACAAGCGTTGCAGCAGACAGTGTTGGTGTTGTGGTAGATGTCAAAACCGACGAACTAGGTGGACATGATCCGTTCGCGATGTCACGCGAGCTGGCAAGACAAGCGAGGGATCCAGATTCGGTTCTGCGCTCGGGCGCGCTGACCGGCAAGTTGACCAGCCTCCGGCTGCTTTCTGCCCTCCCCACTGAGTCCGCAGCGGGCAGCCATGCCGCTACATCCTCGAACGCCGACCGGAGGAATGAAAGCTTGTCCGGGAACAAAAATGGGGATTGCAATCCCCATGAATCCAGCACGGCTGGTTCTAAGGGAGAGTCGAGTAAGACCGCGCCAGATGAGTTGCAGTCCAAGGTTACCATGTTAGAGCTCAAGCTCGCTGCAAAGGAAAGTGAATTATCCAGAGAGAGAACGCAAGGTCAGTTTGCAGTTGAAGAGGCCCTGTCAGCACTTCAACAAAGGCTGGAGGCCAAGTACACCCAATTGATTTGGAGACAGATGCAAGCCCATGAGGAGGCTGTCCAGAGCCTGCTGGCACGCCTGAATCTTCTCGACGGTAACAAATGAAGATGGTTTCGCTGGAGTGAGGGAAGAGGGATAACACTGGTGTATCCATCTAACCTGGCGATGGCGTTTTTTAATGAAGTATGTTATATAGACTGAAATTTACCATGCCGAGAGCGAGGAGGGAAGGGTTCGGTTTCAATATTTTATTGAACGGAAGTGTTTTATGTCCCTTCATTTTCATGATCTCAACGCGAGCTCCTGTAAACACTGGGCCTGACCCAGGTGCGTCACACGTTGCAAAGCTAAAGGCATTCGACGATCTGAGATCGCCGACTCAGCCTTCGTGCTGTGCAAGATAAACTCATGGCAGAATTCACGGTACGATCCCGTACAGGGATTCTTCCCAGGTTAAGCTTCACCACGGGGATGTGGAGAGCGGAGCGATGGGCCACACACCGTCGAATTAGATCATGACTGTTTCCCTGAAGGATTTTTCTTCCCGCAGGTCGGGCAACGCTCCCATGAATTATCAACGGGCTCACCGCACAGAACACATTCAGACCAGTCTTGCAGATCGAGTACACCATCTTCATCCTCCATCGCTTCTCCATACCCAATGCTTATCCTTGCTGCCGCCCCGCCAGGTGCATCGTCATCTTCATCGCTCTCTGGACCTGAGCAATTCATGGAGGGTCCAAATTAGGGCACTTTCTATTGCATGCGCATCATATAAGGCTGCTTCATGCGCTACGCAACAAATTACATTTACGCGACAAGATCTGCAAGGTCGTTTGTGAGCACTTCTTACCTGCGCCCTCGTCGTCGTCATCTCCTTCGCCCTCCTCGCCTTCCATCTCCTCCTCGTCCTCCTTCGCATCGTCCCCTTCGCCATCCTCGTCTCCCTGGCCTTTCTTTCCCTCTTTCGCATCCCCAAACCTCTTGCTCCGCGCGTGAACCGCCTTCGCCATTTTCCCAAACCTGCAGAACGCTTTCCATGCCTGACCGGACTCGATGTACACTGGACCCGATTTCTCAACATACTCTTCGAAATAAACCAGCAGGTCCTCGTCGTTGTCATCCACCATCTGCTTCAGAATTTCTAACTCTTGTGGAGTCAAGCGAATTTTGTCACCACTCCCTTCAGGGTAATCAGCCTCACGGTTTAAGCGCGATAGCTGATCCAAGACCACGTAAAGGTTGTACGAATAGACGATGTCCTTGTCCGTTAAGCTATTTAACTTCTTGTCTCTCTGCACACGGCGAACGCGCGTTAGTGTTGATCAATCAGCGAACGAAGACAGCTACAGCTATTCGGAAGCTGCACAAACTGTGTGGCATGCACAGTTTGGAGAGAGGAACAAACCAGATGTTCAGGAGGAATGTTGGCAATGGCATGCTGTTTTGAACCCTTGGGCTTTGGCCTAGGAGGAGCAGGCCTTTTCGATTCTATCCTCAACAAGTTGATCGCCTGCGCATCACGAAATACGTCAACCGTGGTGGCAAGAATGAACGCGCGGAAGCAATAGTACGCACAGCTTTAGCTGACACGAGTTGTCTGCAAACATCAAGAAACAGCAAGAAGGAATGGGCGGGAGGGTGAATGACAACCTTTTCACGTCTGAGAATGTCAACAATCGTAACAGGCCGAGCCTTTTCGGCGATGGACAGAAGGAAGACACACATAGCTTTGTAGTCGATAGTGAACTTGTCTTTGTTTCCTGCTTTTACTTTCAGGCGCTGTATGGCCATTTTGTACTTCTGCGGGTCCATTAGCTTGGTGAAGCCAAGAACACATCCTTTCATAGCAAGCATCTCGGTGAACGAGTTGAACTTCGCTAAGTCCCAAGGCTGCTCAGCCTTTGGCGCCCGATCTCCAATCTTTTTGAAGGTAAAATACGATCCTTTAAAAGGGTTGCCCTCCGGAGACATGTCGATCCAAGCGTCCTGAAACTTTTCGAGATCGCTGTCCCGAATGAGAGATTTGTCACGCAAGTTCGCCGTGAAATAAGACGAAATGATCGAGGCAATGAAGGTTGGGAGGAGGATGTAGTTGTTGATGAAAATAAACAACAGAAACACCGCAAATGAAGCCATTTCAGTTCCGCAGTCGGTCGGAATGGCAATGCTACCGAACAGATCACTTTGTTTCCATGTGCCAATACCCAGAAAATCTTGGGAGCGTTCCTTAGCAAGCAAACTCTGCGTCGCATTGAGATCAACGGGCCGCCACAACTTTGGAGTGCAGCGGGGTGCCTTGATGGCAGCATCCATTATGAAGTCTCCCCATGATGCTCCGCTAGACATCTGGAAAATGGATATCAACGCACTGAAGAAATTGGCGAAGTTAACATTGTCGTTGATGGTATCACCCTCTTTGATATCAGGAAACATGTTGGTTGCCAGCGCTGCAAACACAAATATCACTACCATGTTCAACACTACCGTAGCCACAGCCTCAGGAAAGCTGACCATGATGGTGTCCATAAGGCGTGTAAACGTCTCAGACCGGTACAGCAGTTTCATCAATCGAAACATACGGAGTGAAGCCAACCCGAGATCCAGGCCCAGTTTGGGCAGTACGAAAAGATCAAACGCAGTCATGCCTGTCAGGGCCACGTCAAATTGATTCCTTGGCGCCGAAAGGTAGGGCACAGCATCAGCAACCACATTGATCACAAACTCTAAAACGTATATGATAAAGCATGCAAAACCACCCCAGAAATAGAGCTCTTGCCGGGGACCACTCTGGTCATAATAATAGGAGCCAAGCAGGACGCAATTGAAGACGACTGTTACTGACATCAGAGTATTCCATCTCCAGTGATCTCTGACGCCACGGCACTTTGCTCGAATTTTCAATAAGATTTGGAAAAGAGGATGTCCTTCAATTTCCTCCTCACCCTCGCCCGCGCGGGCTGCAAACGGACTGTATGAAGTTTCCAAAAGCTCTATTGATTGAAGAGTTGCTGGCCATACGAGTTGCTCCCTCGTGTGGAAAGCAAGGCCCGATTTAAGGCGCAAATTTGTCATAATCATGCCGATCACAATTTGCGACACGAAAATTCCGACAATAAGTAGCAGAGAAAACAAAAATATGGAGTTCAGCGGTTGAGAGTTTTGTATCGGCGCTTTGTCTCGCTGTGTAACGCTGAGAAGTTGGACAAGCATTGGCTCGAGGTTCGACTTGTTGATCAAGCTGAAGACGGAGTACATCGCACTCCAAATGGTGTCAAAGTCCAATTTTGTTTTCTTCCACTCGCGGGGCACGAGAATTCGAAAATCTCGCGCTTCCATACTACGCCAGTTTGTGTTCGCATAATCCGCAGGAATCTGCTCTTTGTTGCCGAAACAGTGCATCTTGTCCATAGTACAGTAACTATAGGTTCCAACCCCCACGAAAGGACATTGACCAACATAGCCAGGTGAACATTGGCTATCCGATCGGCATTTGGTGCCTGTGGAATCCAACTCATCTTCTGTCACACATCGCGAGAGAAGTCCTGAGAACTGATCCATGCCAATGAGCGCATATATGAACATGACAAATATCACAGCTGCGAGCAGCGTAAAAATAGATGGCATGCTTGCTCCTAGAGCTGCCATGATCATGTAGAGCGGGTTCGTCTCCTTTTTGATTTTTTTCAGTGCAACGAGCAGACGAAGTGCGCGAACAGCACGGAAACCACGCAAAAGACCCGAGGAATCTCCCAGAGAGATTATGTCTGGGAATAACGATGTGAAGACGTCAAATGCTTGAGCCAGCACTAGAAAAAAATCCACCTGGCACCAGGCCCGGTTAAAGTACCCTGTGATGTGGTCCTTCTCTCCAAAGAGCCCATAGCCAATCATTTTCAACATCATCTCCGCCAAGAAGAACCCAAGAAATCCCAGACTGAGGATATCGCCCAGACCCTTGACCCCAGCGGCTTCGTCAATGTCCGTATACACCGCAAAAAACACGCTTCCAACGATCACAAGAAGAAGTAAACCGATAAAGTACTGATTCTCGTCAACCAAATTTCGTGCTGCAGAGCTGATCCTCTTCGTGATCGGTTCCACCTCTTCATCATCATGATTTTTGCTGGGTTTAGCTTTGAAATTAATATTCAGTTTTTTCTTGATGTTCTCTCTAAGCTTCCTTACCTTTTCAAATTCGTCTTCATCACGGTCCGCATTGTCTTGTTCCTCATCTCGAAACGTTATGTCTTCGCCCAGCAAGGCGCTTTCGTTTGCAGCGCTGAATCCCCGGCCTCCAGCTGCAATGTGCTCAGTATAGTTCACCAAGTCGCGCAATGATAGCTTAGCTCCTCGCAAGAGCTTCAGGTAATGCTGAGTGAATGAAAACTTGTCGTATTCTCCTCCCTTATCAGGATTACCGAACATTTCATGTCTCATGTCCTTGTCAAAGTTGACCCTTTCGAACTTCATATCAAGGATGATCTTCTGTGCCTCTCTCTTTTCTTCATCATTGAGCTCGTAGTTTTGCACAATTATTGCAATGAAGATTCTCTGGAACTGAAAGAAAACGACGAAATAGTAGAGACAGAAAAAGACGAAGCCAGCAATTCCGATTGACTTTGTACCTGCCTTGGCATAATCGTACCAACCCGAACCGCACATAATTTGCATCAAAGGTAGCATGGAAGATGAAATGTCTTGAAAATTTGAAAGCATGTCATAGCGTACTCTCATGAAACTATAGCCATGGTCAAAGAGCTCCTTCCCTGTCAAGGCGCTGAAGAAGACTACAGCAAGAAGCATCACGATCCCCAAGGTAACCTTTTCTGGCCCCTTGAAACCACGCAGAATGACGGCCACTGGCGGAATGCTAGCAATGGCACCAGTGCGGATAACGAAACGGATGATGGTTGCGAGGCGCAGCAATTTCCACTCCCATCGGAACCCCGTGTCATCGCCTTGCGGGTTGTCGAAGGAGACGCCTGCGAGCAGAAGTTGCGTATCCATAAATGAAGTAAGTGAGAATTCGCTGAGAGTGAACTCTGTGAAAAATATTCCGGTGCAAGTTGCCAAAATGCAGAGAGTATCGACAATGTTTCTGAAATTCGGTGTCCTCTTAGGATCTTCAGGGTCCAGAATATTCGTGAAGAAATTGAGAAACCCCTGGTGGGCTAGATAGCGGGCGCACAACTCTAGAAGGAAGATGACCATCCAGCCATACAGAGCAAAGTGGAGCAACATGCCCCATTGACACCAAGTGGCGCGTTCAGTCATCCATTCTTCCGCGGCTGGCTGCGGCAATCCTCCGGTGACGTTGGAAGCATGCATCATGCGATTAAAACGAGGGTTGTAGCAAGCATATCCTTGAAAGCTGTTTGTCAGGCACTTGCCATACACACAAGTCTGGTTTGTGTTGAAGATGGTCCCGTTGGGGTTATCGAACTCGGAGAGACAGAAGCCCGTTGCGCTGCAATCAATAAGGGAATCCGCATTTTCTAGCTGCCGGATCTCTGCATCTGTACATGCACATTTGTACAGCGGCGTCTGAGAATTCTGCAACCCTTGAGTAAGCATGCAACCGAACATGCAGAAAACCGACACGCGAGACATGATAGAGCTACCAAGCACGTATGCATCATCGCCCGCCTCATCCTCATCATCATCCTCATCCTCGCCCGCCGCTTCTTGCTTGACCATCGCAGGGAAAACGAGTTGAATGGAACATCTGATGAAGGCGTGGCAACAATTCTTGAAGCAAAATCCGCAGCCATCCTGTATTGCATTGCACGGGACCTTGCATATCTTGTAGATGACCGGCTGCTTGGCAGCAATGATGCCAGCAATCTTGTCTCGTACGAATGTCAGTCCCTGACCAATGATTGTGCACAAATCGCAACCTTGTCCGCACCATGGATAGTCGTCCCTCTTCAAGTCTTCTAGTAACATGTCTCGTGTAGACTTCGGACCAGACAGATCTGATTCGTCGTCGGCATCATCGTCATCGTCCCCATCGTCATCATCATCATCAAAGACGGGATCCGCCGCATCAGCCTTCCGCTGGGCAGCAGCAGCTTTTTCTAGCTCCGTCGCTTCGGAGTAGTGTGCACATGTGATGCTCACTGTGATGTTGAGAAGGTAATACGAGACAAAAATCATGACGATAATCCATGCCGCGACGACAGGTTTGCCGGCAATTGCCATGGCCGGGAAAACAGGACCCGTCCATCCATTACGGTAGAAGATGGTATACAAGACGATGGCCGAATGTCCAATATCGTCGAAATTGCGTGGATCGTTGTTGCCAAACGAGGGCCAGTTTGTGAGATTAGCATTTACATAGTCCTTCATGTCACCGCCCTTGACGCCCGCAGGCGATGGTGGAAACTGCGTTTTGTCAAGCGGCGCAAAGTCTGGGCCGATGCAGTAGACCTGATCGCCTATCATCGGGTTTTCATTGTTGTCGACACCCTCCACGCGCAGGTTCAACTCCGTTCCAAGAATCTCTGGCTTGTAGAACTTGACAGAACCGCACGTCCCCTGACACCCTGGTTGGCTTAGTCCGTTCTTCGTCTGAGAACTAGGGGTGAAATTCGTTTGTTCAGTGGCCCAGACGTCAGAGAAGCAATTGATTGTATCCAGCCTGTAGAGATGGGTCATTCGGCAAGGCCTTTCTGGCACCAGCGGCTCATATGTGAAGCTGACATTGCCCCCGTCGTTCTTGATCACAGGCACCGCACATCGGTTGTGAAAGTCACCTTTCGCCCCCAACAGCGAAATGCCCAGCAGCGAGACAAAAGCAAGAATGAAGTTGATCAGAAGGAATACCACGAAAATCTTGTACAACCCCTGTCCTAGGGCCGCCATTTGGATCCGTGGCGTCTCAAGCCAGGGCGAATGCGAAGCGACAATCAGTTTACCACCCCGCAACACCATGAAGAACATGAGATTTCCGAAGGCAAAGGGCGTGTTGAGCCAGGCGAGGATGACGACGCTCAAGTCTGCCAGACACCACGGATTGTTGAAAAACGACTCCTCGCTCTTCAAAAAGAGACCCTTGGCCATCATGCGCAAAGCCGTCAGCGCAGTGTAAACCCAGCGCATCCAAAAGTTTGCCAGGGACAGTAAGAGGGCATACATCGGTCTCTCGCTGTATAGCGTCTGTACCTCCGCGCATCCTGGATCCAAACACTTTCGCAGCGTGCAGTTTGCATCGTCGCCCAATAGCCCAAGCGTGTAGTTGTTTTCTATCTGACACTGCTCCCACACTTTCCCGCAAAACCAGCTCGTCTCGCCCTTTCCGATTTCGTGGCACGAGTTCATCGCGATGATGCCCCTGCACAGCACCTAGCCCGTCACTTTCGCACGCGGGGAGGGGCGAGCACCGAACAGCGACGGGGTGGAAGAGCGCGCGGCACCGCAACACGTGCATGCACGATGGATGGGCGCTCACATGTGGCAGGTTGAGGCCAGCAGGAGCAGACTGTCAAACACTGGGTGATCCAGAATCGTATTCAGGCCGTCACTGCCCATGATGATGATCTCCTTCACGGAGATAGACATCCTGGCCGGGCGCTCCGGGCGCCGGCGGCGTGCGCTGCTCGGGCCAGGAGAGGGCTGTTGCGGCGCCTAGGCGGCCCACGCTAGTCGCAGTGCTGCATTCTCGACCGTGTGCCGCGCATCAGGCTCTGCCGCGAGCACGCCGCGCCCGCAATCGCGCGGTTCGGCCAGTCTGCGCTCGGGCAGCCCGCAGGAAGCGCACGCGACCAGCAGAGCACGCCGTTCCTGTGCCCCGCTCGGCGGGGCACCGGCACGCTGCCCGTCGCTGGGCAGCAGCGGCCTGGTCTGCGCGACCCTGCCTGCTACCACCCTGCCTCTGCCTCTGCTCCCTTCCTTGTCCAGGTCTTCGACTTCAAAGGTCAACTGGTTTAGGCAAAAAAAAAATGCTAGCACCTCAGAAACGCTTAGACCGACAGCGGGTTCGTGGTGCTGCAACTCAAACTGTTTGACGAGGTTCCTTGTTGGCCAGGCGCAGGCAGCTGGCACAACCGCGGCACCCGGGCGGAAGGCGCGCCCCAGGTGCGACTCGTGAGCCTGTCCGCGCCGCTACTATTGCTGTCCAATCACTGGGCTGCACGCGTGCTGACGAGGCTGCCGCGCCACAGGGCAGGGTGGACATGGCGGCGGCAGGGCACAAACATGTGCACGTAATGGATTGGAAGCGGTAATCAATGGCCGAGGCAGGGGCTGCGCCAACTGGAGGACGGGGATAATCAGCGCCTGGCCTATGCCTTTGCCTGGCCGTGTGCCTCCCGCCGCAGCGCGCTTGCGCGTGACCGCGAGCGTGCTCCTGCGCCTTGGCGTGCTCGCCATCCTCTCCTGGGAGGGAGACTCGACAGGGGCGTCCAACGAGACGCAAACCCAAGAGCTCGCCGCGGTGGCGCATAGCGGGCGGGATTGCTCGCACCTGAAAGGGCGGCTGTATTCAGACTGTCGTTGCAAGGCAGCCCTGCCCCGTGTGCGTGCGGTCTGGGAGGCTGGTGAAGTGATGGCGGCAGTAGCTGCGGCTGAAACGTGCGACAGATCATCGCCTGGCCTCGATTCGAAGGACCGCACTTTGCTCCAGGCCGTCCACGCAAGCGCCACCCGTGTTCGTGCGGCGCTGGAGTTCGCCGGCAGCGGCGAGCATGTGCGGGCCGTGTCGGAGTTTTCAGAGCTCTTTCGTGAGGCGCAAATGGTGCCCGAGACGCCAGCCGGGCTTCTGCGTGGGCCACTGGCGTATGCGCAATGTCGATTGTGGGTTCTGGCTTTGCGCAACGAGACGCTGGCCGTGTTCCCTCCGCATGCCGACACCGTCGCACTTGCGCAGCGCGTCGGGCAGTTTTGTGCAGACACGCTTTCGGATATCGCTGCCGGAAATTCCGCCTCGTACTGTTCGGAACAGGATAGACTTGCAGGGAAGGACCTCGTGGATTGCGTGCCAAAGTTTGAATGGCTGCAGGGGCAGGAAGCGAATTCGTCTGGGATGGGAAGCGAGGGGCTCCAGCACCCGTGGCCAGAAAGTGCGGGGTCTCCGGTCCCATGGCTCCTCGCGGCGCGACTTGCGTCGCTCATTGTCACGGGCCAAGCGGCGGGTGCAGTACAAGAGGCTCGCCTGTTCGGTGCAGATTTTCAGGAAGCGGGGTTGGGTCTGCCCTACATCATTTCTCGCATCGTAGCTCCCGCGTTGACCTCAAATTCGACTGCGCATGCGCCAAGGCATCCAAGGTCTCGGCGAGGGGTGCTGGCCGAAGTGTGGGATGCAGCATCGCTGTTCCTTTGCAAACGGTGGCGGGGGGTGCGATTGGGTGTTTGTCAGCCATGCTCCCTGAAGCGCCTCTCGCCACTTTTCTCCCTTCGTTCAGGCGTGCCAGTTCTCGCTGATTGCAACGACGAGAGCCCAAGATCATGGGCGCAGTGGTTGCGCTACGTCTTTACACGCAGACGTATACTGCACCACGTCTTTCTTGATCCGATTGTCGCGGACGTGTGGGGAAAGGCGCTGGCTCTCGACTGCCTCTCGCAGCAAGCAGAAAATGCCACAGCAGAGGAGGCAGGCCGAGAGCGCAGGCGATGCCTCGTGAGGGTGAGAGATGTCGTCCATCACAGGGGCGGGGTCAGCGATGTCTTAGCGGTGGAGGCCTCTTATCATTTCGAAACGGGGAATATCCACTTGTTTCTTCGAGCCGTAGATCTGCTGCTCGAGAGCGAAACGGCAGGCTCCCAGCAGCGGTTTTCTGCGTACCCAGCAGCACACTCGATGACACTGGATCATGCACAACGACAGCCACCAAGGCAGACAGCAGAGAAGCCCGGCCTCCATTGGCATCCGCTGGATCCAATATCGTGCGTTGCTGCGAGGGTGCTCAGTGGCGCAGCCTGGCAGTACTACATGCAGCGAGACGCGCGAGAGCAGGGTGCCCTACCGCACTCCTCTCGCCTTGCTGCGCTGTCAAACGCAGGTGCCCGTGTACTGCTCAAGCCATTTGAATGGCTTCTAGGCAGTGCAGGGTTGTATGGGGCGAGAAACACGTGTGTGAGACATGCTACAGAGGATAGCAGGTTCGTGCGATCAGGGAGTGGGGCGTGCAAGAGCTGTGTGGTGAGTCGGGGAGGCAGACGCTTTGAACATGTGCTGTTGTGGCGAATTCGGGCGCTACTGGAGACTGGACGCCTGTCGCAAGCGGCTGCGACAGCTCACGACCTCGCTGCCTCCACGGGGTATCCGCATAACCCTCACCATTCACTACGTACGTCGGCCCTTGACGCCTGTGCGCACTCGTCTGCTTCCTCTGCCGCATCCTCTGCGTCGCCTCGCGCGTCCGCAAGCCCGTCTTCCAGCGCGCACGCGCATGATCCTCCTCCAAGTGGTGCAGACATGATGCTGGTGCAGCTGGTGGAGATTCTCGCCATGGTGGAAACGTCCGCAAGGGCGCTGGGAGAGGCAGAGGCAATAGAGGTAGTGGGAGATCGCGGTGATGCAGACGCTGGGCTGTGGCCCCGGGAGCACAAATGGCGCGGCGTTTCGCAGGTGTCCAGAAACGCGGCCATGCAGTCGCAGGTGCTTGCGGTGCACGTCAAGTGCATCAACCAGACGCTGCTGCATGCACTCCCAGCGCTGGACACGTTTGCAAAACAATCTGCGTCCATGGGCCAGACCCACGCAACGTCGCCGTGGCATGTCCGTCGATCTGGCGCACTGTTGGATATCGCAGTAGAAGTGGAGCGGACGCGTCTGCTGTTGGCCGCGCGACTACAGCGCCTGGTGGCCTATCCTGCTATGTGCATCCATGCCGGACTGCATGCGCTTGCACTCCACCATGATGACGCGGGCTGGCTGGATAGTGCCAGCTCCTCCGCCGCCGCCAAGATCAAGACCAGCGTCAGCTCGCTTGACAAGAGAGCCTCTGCCGAGCGGCTGGCACGGTACCGAGGCTATCATGTGGAGGCACTGAAGGTGATGAGACAGCACGCGCTATCTGAGCCCGGCGCGCACCCGGAGGGAGGCACGGCCCCGCGGCGTACGGTGGGCATTGCAGTCGGCATGGAAGTGTTGAGCGACTGTCTCGAGGTGCGCGTGTTGTCTAGCTGGTCCATTGTCTTGACTGTGTGAGAGTGTTCTGGCCCTATTGTCGCCTCGTGCTTCTGCAAGCCCGTCCTCCAGCGAGTTTGTGCGTGTGTGCGTGTGCTTGCTGTTGATGTGAGTGTAGGTCGCGCGGTGCAGAGTCTTCTTCCCTTTTGCTGCTATCCTCTTTCTGCCCTGTGCTACTTGTGCGTCATAGAATATGTCTATCGCTATGTACATGCGCACGCAAACACATGGACACGCACAGACTGACTGACAGACACACACATACACACACACAAAGACACACACACACACACACACACACACACACACGCGCGCGCGCACACACACACCACTGGGATCTCACGCTGCTCTACCCATTCGCACACAGGGTCTTGCTGTGGCGCAGGGCGTCGCGCCATCGCGCGAGCACGAGCGAGCATGGCAAAATTTTCGCCTGCCCAGGCTCAGAGATGTTGGTGTGTAGCTGTTATTGTGGTGTGCCGTCCGCTGTCTTGCTGTCCGGCGGTGTACCGTATATGGATCATCTGTATGTTGTTCACCTTATACATGTGGTGTTACATGATATGTGTGGTGTTTGCATCATATGTGTGGTGTTTTCATCATATATGAGGTGTTTACATCATATGTGAGGTGTTATATAAACGTATCGGGTGCGTGCCGCCTGTTGTCGGTGCTCTTTGTGAGTGCTAGGGATCTAGGTGCGTGTGCGTGCGTGCGTGCGCGTGCATGTGCGTGTGCGTGTGCGTGTGCGTGTGCGTGTGCGTGTGCGTGTGCGTGTGCGTGTGCGTGTGCGTGTGCGTGTGCG
>Ga0115006_10001004_pt1:0-15000 | contig 16796 bp, 7 predicted proteins | sample ArcOceMetagenome_3_FD_88943 | JGI IMG/M metagenome (GOLD analysis project Ga0115006, IMG submission 88943) | Marine eukaryotic phytoplankton communities from Arctic Ocean - Arctic Ocean- Svalbard ARC20M Metagenome | ecosystem: Environmental > Aquatic > Marine > Oceanic | place: Arctic...
ACACACACACACACACACACACACACACACACACACACACACACACACACACACACACACACACACACACACACACACACACGCACAGGGCCGAACACTTCGAAAGACCCGAGAGGTTCAAGTGGATAGAGAGCGAGGCATTGCGGCACCGCAAATTGAGCATCACAGAGCTGGAGATCTACCATGTATGTGTATGTTTGTATGTGTGTATGTGTGTATGTATGTGTATGCATGTGTGTGTGCGTGTGTGTGTGTATGTGTATGTATGTGTGTGTGTGTGTTTATGTACGCACACGTACATATATACATATGTGCAGGGGCTCCTGGGCAGGGACGAGGCCAACCAAGGCCACAAGCGCGTGTTCTTCTACTTCCGAGATGACTCAGAGTTCCTGCCAAAAGTGGGGGAGGACATGCGATGGGTCTTTGACTTCGAGCACATCACAGAAGAGGAAGCGCGCCAACGTGAGCTCTCGGACCAGGTCAAGTTGCAGTATTCAATCTCGTCTGAGGCAGTTGGGAGCAGGAGGGACTACGATGAGGTGAACCGCAGCATCCACGAGCGCGCGCGCGAGCCCGCGGGGCCCACCGTAGTCCGGTCATACACGCCCTCCAGTGCTGTTACTCGTGTCACGGGACGCATGGGCAGCGGGAAGAGGTTTGGGGTGGGGCACGTGCAGGGGCTGCAGGCGTTGGAGCAGCAACTTTTCCTAGATCTGTTTGGTGCGCTAGATGCGCAGCACCCGAAGCCGCACAGGCAGCTCAACGCGTATGTGCTAGAGGACCTCCATCATCAAGACCACATCAAATCTTCCAAGTTCTGTTTCGGGCGCAATCTTGTACTCGATGCCTTGATGCAGCGCGTCGATGCTAGCCCCACATCCGACATCCGGTGCCCCGTGCCTGTGGTGGGGCTCCCTGGGTGTGGCAAGACGACGGTCATGGCCGAGTTTATCAAGCGTCTTCAGCGACGCGACGGCACTGACTTACTCCTCTTCTTCCACGTTGTCGCCTCCTCGCCGCAGTCATTTTCGGTGAAGAACATGCTCACGCGCCTGTGTATGTTTCTGAAGAAACGCTGTGGGCTGAGTCTGGAGATTCCCGCGAGTATGCCCGCTCTGCGCGACAGTTGGATGCATTTTGTATTGATGGCCGCGGTGAAGCACAAGGTGATCATAGTGCTCGACGCCATCAACCAGCTCTCCAACGAAAATGAAGCGCTCAGCTTGTCCTGGCTACCAAGTGCCTTGCCCAGGGACTCGGGGATCAAGATCTTCTGCTCCATGATCCAAGATGACCCCTTGCACAAGTTGTTGCTCAGCCGGCAACCGGTCGCGAAGGCCGAGTGGCAGGTGGTCGTTGAAAGAATGCAGCGCGTGGACCAAGAGATGCTTGTGGGTGCCTTTCTGGGGCAGTATCACAAGAGCCTGAGCAAGGAGCAGATGGACACGCTGCTGCAAAAGGTGGGGAAATGGCTCGTGTGCACATACACGAACGTCCACGCCCATGCCAATGCCCTCACCCCCACCCCCACCCCCACCCCCACCCCCCGCCTACGCCCACACCCACAGCCATACCAGCACCCATGCTCACGCTCTTGTAATTCTGTGGCACGCACAGGAGGACGCCGGCTCGCCGCTCTATCTCACCACATCCTGCTACCGGCTGGTCGAGTTTGGCATATATGAGGAAATGACGGCGGAGATCTCCAAGCTTCCGGGCAGCAAGATCCCGCTTCTCGCCAGCATCATTGAGTCGCTCATAGACACGTTTACCGAGGAAATCATGCGATCGACCCTCCTCTTTGTCTACTTCTCGCACGGCGGCATTTTTGAGCATGAGCTACAGTACCTGGTGTCTCAGGATGTTGAGCGAATGAAGAGATGGGGAAAGGCAGCGAGAAGCCACCGCTTGGCTGAGGTCCAAATCGCATCTCTGGGTGCAGCAGCAAGTGGAATGACGGAGAATGAGATGAAACTGGACAGTTTTTCGTTCTCGCTGTTGTACCAGCGGCTCAAGGTACTGCTGCCAATTTCTTCATCAGGCCTCTTGCAATTTTTCCACAACGATATGCGGACACTGATATTCCTGCGGTTCTTGGACGACAACAAACGCGAAGATGGCGATGCCTCATCCCTCACCTGGGATAGGCGTGAGTTTCAACTGGGAGAGGCAAATATTCAAAAGCAGTTTGAGCTACAGAGCCGAAGGGAAGTCCGTGAAAGTCTCCAGTACAACCGAATTCTCGCCGAATATTATTTGAAACAAGTTGAGGAGCAAGGGAACTACGAGCTGCGCACGCTCCACTCTCTGACGACGCACATGGTCAAAGCGAATATGATGGTAGAGCTGCGCGAGTTTCTGCTGTTTCCGCTCGTCTTCAAGGTTATGTTCTCCAGCGACCTTCGGAACGAGTTTATTTCGTTGTGGAAACGTTGTCTGTCCTGGGCCAAACCTGCTGAAGCCACGCCCACTCTCCACCCTATAGATCATGGCGATGAACCGCAGGATGACGACGATCTGCACGTGACGCAAATCTTCCGAGATATCGATCTCAACGATAACGGTGCGATCAGTGCCCATGAATTTGGCAAGTTTTTCCGAAAGGCAGGCCACGATTTTTTGACCGTGTCCGCTGAGTTTGAGGAAATAGACACAGACGGCAATGGCGCCATCTCGCTCCCCGAATTCCTGGCATACTGCCGGAGCAAGCGTGAGTCTTTAAGTAGGAAAGAGTATGAGAGATTCTTGCCGATGGCGGGCCAAGAAAAGGCCTCGTTGATGAGCCATGAGCAAGGCTCATCAAAGAATTTGGGGGACTGGTATCGCGAGAGTTTGGCGAGCGAGAGCAATGTCATTGACGATCCGATCGAAGAAGCAGAGGTGTTCTGCCTGATGGGAGATTTTTTTCTGCTGAACCTGGAGGATTCGCAGGGTCTCGAGCTTGATAAGTTGGAAGCGGAATCCTTCTACAATCAGGCCCTTGTGCTCAACCCCAAGGCAACCACAGCGCTGATCGGCCTCTCGCGATTAGAGCGCGAGCAGAACAAGCTCGACAGGGCAAAGGACAATCTTCGGAGCGCCATTGGCTACCTCCAGAGCACTTTTGGGTATCGCCATATTGAAGTTGCCCGGGCCCAGAGAGAGATGGCGCAGGTCTGTGAAATGCAGAATGACTTCCAGACTGCGCGGCAGGTGATGTCGAAAGCACGCAAGATTGTCGCAGAAACCAGCGGCAAACAAAGCGTGGAGTACAGCGAGTTTTGCATGTCAGAGGGGGACCTGCTTGTTAGTATTGCCGAGAAATCGTTCAACTGTTCGGAAAAGAACCAGTTGATTCGCTCCAAGTATCTCATGGACAGCATCGCAGCATATCGTGAAGCCATTGAAAAACAAAAGCACGTTTTGGGGGAGAAGCACCCCTTGGTTTTAAAGACTTACGACAGGTCGGTTGGCATAATTTTGGACCATCCAGAGGTTTTGACAGATTCCATTGTGGAGGAGTTTGGGAAGCCAAGGTTGGATATCGAGCAGTGTATTTTCGGGGCATTACAAAGCAACCGCGCATTTGAGCTGTTGCACATGCTCGTGCAGCTTGATTTGGCAAGACAAGAGCAAACAAAACCCCTTGATGAGTGCAGCGACGCAGCGATGGCTAGCTCCCAATGGTACCTCCATGTTGCCTTTGAGGCCAGGAAACCAAAGATGTTGGTCCAGCAACCTGCTGAAGTGATTGATGTGGCCAAAGCTTCGAGAGCCTTGGCTGTCCGGATCAAGCCTTTGTATGCAACGGGCCTTGCTCTCCAGGTGCGGCCCGGCACTGATGCTTTGGAGCTCGCGGAAGTGGACGACAATGACAACCAACTGTGGCTGTGGCATGGAGAGGAGGTTCAAAATGTAGGCAATGGCCTCTTTCTGCAGGCAGACGTCAGGTACATGTGTGCGAGTGAGGTGGGAGGTGCCATCTGGGACTCAAGCGGTGTCCCTCTCGCGGTCCGACCGCGGAGCAATTGTGACCGCCAGCGCTGGATTGTCGATAAGAATCCATTTCGCAAGGACGTGCGCTGCAAGTTCCTGCAGATGAATATTGCCGATCTCACGCCGGACAGACACAAGACTCTTCTCAAGAACTGCTCTACCGTGTCTCGGGTGTTGCTTGCGAAGAGTATTTATGACATTACTCAGGCGAATACTGGTGTGGGTGAGGTTGGCCTCGAGACAAAGCAGATTGCTGCCATTATGCGCGACCAGAATCTTTCAGGGGTGGAAAAGCAGAGGCGCGCGCAGGCCATCTGTGCGCAAAAGATTGAAGATTTACGCGGTATGGCATCGGATGACGATCTCGCCCGTCACCGAGAGGACTGCCGAAAGGCAGCAGCGGACGAGGCGGCTATGAAGAAGGATCGGGCAGAGCTGATCGAGGAGTACGTCAGGCTGGTGAACAGAAAGGACGGGGTGCTCATCAGGCACGCCGTTGGCGGACAAGTCTTAGATATCAATTTTATGCATGTAATTGCGGGCTCTGGCGTCAACATCAACGCTCCGACCAGCATAGCAATCGAGGGCCAAGCATGGGTTCTTGAATCCTGGTCTCAGGCCTGCCCATCCATAAATTGCAAGCAGAAGACAGAGGTCGATGATACAGACCAAGCCGTGCAAGGTGAATTGGTGGCTCGTTCAGTGGCGGATCACTCGAACCAGACAGACCTGGATGATACGTTGCAGGCGCTGGATGCTGCCCAGACGGCGCTGAGAAACCTGTCGAAAGTCGACGTTGCTGAGCTCAAAGCTCTGGCGTGTCCGCCCAAATTACTGCAGGCAACAATGGAAGCCGTGTGCACTCTCAAAGGTATACGCCCAGATTGGGACACCGCTAAGAGACTTTTCAACCGGGACTTCATAGGGGAGCTGATCAACTTTGATATTGACAGTATTGACTTGGAGCGCATCGATACAGTATGTGAGAATCACATGAAAAAGGCGGAGTTCACCCCTGAGCACGCAGGGAAAGTGTCGAACATGGCAAAGGTACTCTGCCTCTGGGTCCGTGCCATAGTAGACTATGCGCGCGTGGCGCCAGGGTATTTGGCTAAGCGGAGGGTACAGCAGCAGACACACGAGGCGGAGACCCAGCAGGAAGCGCAGGAAAAGCTTTGTCTCTTGGAGTCCGCACGGAAGCTTGAAGTCATCTTGGAGTCTTCTCGGAGTGATATCGACAGAGAAGGTCTGAAAATCATCTTCTCGGAGTCTTCTCGGAGTCAGATCGACCGTTTCATGAACTTTGTCGATCCTTCCGGCGAACACGCACCCCATGACGTGGTAGACGTGATCCTTGCGCTCAAGGGCCACGTCCAGGAATCCAACAATTGGGAAGCGGATCGGGCGAGGGCGACCATGGAAGCAGACGCAGTCGCCGAGAGGCTTTCGGATTTAGAGGCTGATTGTGAGAGAGGTTTGGCGGCCGCGATGCCGGTTCTCGAAAAGGCCGACAAGGCCCTCCAAGTCCTGAACAAAAGATCTATCTCGGAGTTGAAGGCGTTGGCTCGTCCTCCTGCAGGAGTGCAAGATGTGACCGATGCAATCCTGGCGCTGAAAGGCACGCCCATGAAAAATCGTGGCTGGAAAGCCGCCAAGAGCATGATGCAGGACGCATCCTTCATTGATGATCTTCAGGCACTGAAAGGGCTCATAGACGACAGCAAATTGCCCGCGAAAAATGTTGAAGATGCAAGATTGTACCTCGCAGCAGAGCACATGGACCCTAGCATCATGGGCGCGAAGTCCCTTGCTGCATCCTGTCTCTGCGACTTTCTGCGCAACATTGTAGCCTATTACGATGGTGTTGCCGCTGTCCAGCCTAAGCGCAAGGCACTCGCTCAAGCACAGGTCGACCTCAAGACCGCAAAGACAAACTTAGACGAGGTAAGAACACGTGCAGCTGATCACTCGCAGGGCGGAGGCGTGCAACTGGCAGTCACGCGCTGGTCGAGGAACGTGGATGAATTCCTTGAAACTGAACTTCGGGACTTGAAGGAGTTAGTTGACGGCGGGGCTTTGTCCGGCAAGGATGTCCAAATTATCCAAGGACGCGTGTACTTCAAGACCCTGCCGGACATGTGGAAGAACCTGCGGCGCAAGAAGGCGGAACCACGAGACAGAGCCGCAGCTGGTCTGTATTACTATTTGCATGTTCTGTTTGCGTACTACGACGTCCAAAAGTGCATCAAGGCTGCTGCCAAGGATGAAGCTGCGGAGCAGCAAGCGGCCAAGCTGCCCCCGCTGCACCTCTGTGTGGCAGATCTTAATGAGACACTGAAAGCATTGGTACCCTTTATACATCTTTGAATGTCAACCCGTAGACGAGAGCCTTCATTGTGAAATCTGCTTGGCAGAATCTGATCAGACTAAATGCAATGCAATTTCTTTGTGAGATCTGATGCAGCCACGTGGCGTAGATGCATATCGCTGATTGTAATACGATCTAAATGCACAGGATACTGTCAAAAATATAGATCTCGATGAGAACAAAGAACTGATGATAGAGGCACCGCCGTCAACATCGAAGTCCGTGATGAGTGCCGTGGCGATGCTGCTGGGCTTGAAACCTGCCCTAATAAAGGACCCCGCGCACCCAACGAAGACAATACAGGACTGGTGGTCACCAGGTGGGCTATAACAATACGATCTCATTGAGCAGTATACATGTAAATGTGACTATTTCTCAATATGTCATGGCGACCTGTTACGGTTGTAATGCTGATGCTCCGTAGCGATCGTGATGTGAACCCTGAAATGCGCATTGGGCTGTGAACAGTGAAGCAGATGCTCGATTCGGGAAAGCTCGTCCAAACACTGAAACAATACCCAAAAGACAACATCGATCCGGCGATCATGGAGAGATTTCGTGCCGAATTTGTTTCAGATTCCAACTTCACGCCACAGGCTGTTGCAAAAGCTCCCTCTGTTGCGGCTTTGCTTGGCAAGTGGTGTCTCGCGATTGAGTCGTACGATCGCGCGTCGAAAATGGCGGCTTCAGAGAACGCGGCACAGGTGAAACCAGGGAGTGAGCTCGCGCATTCGGTGCAAATGCTCGAAGCCAAGATGACTCGGCAACGAGACCCATCTGCAAGTATCTCAGAAACATTGCGCCACTCTGGTGGTACACGGATGGGAGAAGGCGCCGAGTTCTGGATCAAAATAGCAGCTGAACCGGGGCGGTGCCTATCGGTTGCTCCCCATCGCTCGGGTGAGGAGCAAGAGGCGGAAGAGGCGCTCCAGCATGCCATATTGGCGCTCAAGTCCCTTGACAAGGGGGAAATTCGAGGGATCAAATCCTTTGCAAAGCCGCCCATGCTTGTGCAGATGGCAATGGAAGCTGTCTGCACACTGCTTGGTAGAACACCTGACTGGGATACTGCAAAACAGCTGCTCGGAGAGTTGGACTTTTTGAATCAGCTGTTACTGTTCGACAAGGATAGCATCGACCCCGTGCGCATTGAATCGCTGCAGACGTACCTTGCCATGGAAGATTTCACTCCTGAAGCCGTTGGCAAAGTGTCAAAGCCCGCAAAGTGTTTTTGCATGTGGACTCGGGCCATTGATCTGTATGCACGGATTTCCGGCCGCACCAACAAAGATTCGTTCAAGGTTTGTATCTCGGATGTGGTCGAAACCTCTTTGGAGCAGAGGTGGCGCCTCGTGGACGGAGATACTTTCCAGGTATCACTTGGGCTCTCCTAGTGCAAGGCGTGCACGGCGCGTGCGGCTCTCGGTGAACAAGAGCATGCTCAGAATAGCTGCGCACCGCTGGGGGTGCAGTATCGGAGGCTGAAAAGCATGAATTTAGTTTGCCTCTTCGTATCCTTCGGCGCTTACCGTGTGAGTGTGTCTGTGCAGAATGTGAAAACAGGGCAATTTCTGCATTGCGCAACCCAGTACGAGAGTATCGTGCCCGCACGACGGAACATGGCGCCAGATGTGACCAGCAATAACCACATGACCGAGAATTTAGGGTCTAAGCTCCTCGTTACACGGCCACGGGACGATTCGGATGCCCAGCGGTGGGTGGTGGAGCCTCATGGCCTCTTTGGTAGGTCTTGAAAACTTGCACTGTTCATTTGATACTGCTATGTTGGTGATGCGAGGCCACGAGTTTGAGGCCGATCCCAGAATCCTTTTCACTCACTTCTCTGACACGTATGCAGGCGGCCATGTGGTGCGCCATTACAAAGATGGAAGGGCTATCACCAGTGTTTCTGGGAGCTCTGTAGAATGCCTAGGATCTGTGCACTTTCCAAGCGCCTTCAACTCATTCTTTCTCCAAGGAGACGACTTTACCACCCTCCGCAGGAATCCCGACCGCGCAATGCACAAGCTGGCGCTGCGGGACGGCCGTGGTCTAGCACTCCTGAGCGACATGAGCCCAGGGGACAACGCCGACGACCAGGACCACATGTTCTACCTGCAAATGACTTCGGCCGGCAAGGCAATAACAGTACAATTTGGTGCCGATGGGGAGGTGGTGGCCGCTGTCTGTTTGAGGTATAGGCTGACAAACTTGGACGTGGATGACTATGGTGTTGGCAATCGGGTCTGTTTCTCGAGACCCCGATCTCCCGGTTCCAATCAACAGTGGGCCTTGAACGAGCATGACGGCACCATTTCGCCACGCGGCTCGCGCCACCTGGTGCTTGGCTGGTGCTCGCTCGCACCGCACGCTGCGCAGCTCGTCAAACGTGGTGATCCTGCGCAGCTGCAGTTTCTGTGCAAGCCCGACGACAAAGTCGTCTTCTTGGGGGAGCAGTTGGAACCATTACAGCAATGGGAAAGGGAGATACAGAAGAAGCTGCAGTCAGCAGGTTCTGATTCTGTCAAGTTTGTTGATCCCTGGCTGGGCCAGGAGTGGATGATCCATCAGCACGAGTCTTTCGTTTCTTCAATCGTGGCCAACATCAAGCCGGACAAGCCACCGGATGAGGAGTGCGCCACGGACCAAATAGGCGATGGCAATGTGCGGCCGTTTCCCTGCTGCGCTCGTGATTCCGTCGAGAAGATCTTGTATCGAAGGCATCGCGCTACCAGACTTGCGGATCAGTTGGAGAAAGAGTTGGTCAGACGTCTCTCATTGGACGCCGGCACATTGAAACAGACGGCCCCCGAGACACTTCGCGCCGAAATGCATGCGGACTCTGCAGCCTTTGACTGTAGTTTGGACAGCTCTCGGGAACGAGAGTATCTCTGCTCATACGCGAGCAATATCGCTGAGAAATCGGAGCGCCAGGTTCCTACCTCGCGCACAGCACAGCCGTCCAGCCGAATACCGCAGATGTGGTCCTGCGGTGTTTCCATCATCAATGACAAATTATTCCGTTTCGACGGAGGCAGGATTAAGCCAGGGGACCGCGTCTGCTCCACACACGTTTTTCGCGCGAGCGCCGAAAGGCGGCGCTCAGAGCAGGCTGTCTTGGATGTTCTCACGCCTCGCGCCGGGCGCTATTACTCATACAGTAACGGGTCTTTCAATGGACACGAGTTTAAATTTCAATCCTCATCTGACGGCGGAAGAAGCTTTCGAATAGAATATCTGGCCGGTGCCTCAAGCTACCCGCCCAACTGGCACGGCGTGCGCATTGCCCCGAACCGGCTCAGGCTGAAGCCGCCCGGCCACTCTGCAGTTACCTGTGCCTTGATTTCTGATACCGAAATTGCCCTGACGCAGACTGATTGGCTGGCGGCCGGAATCACCTGGAAACACGAATCAGTATCTGGACCTCATCCGGGCTTGCCCACATTTGCTGATGGAAGGGAGGATGATGACGTGCAGGCATGCAGTGTCTGTGAAAACAACGGAGTTGTTGTGCGCACAAGGAAAGTTCGTAAATACAGTGGGCAGGACGACCACGCGTTTCAGCCCTACCTTGTAAGGTGGCTTGATACGTCGGAGGCGTGCGTGAGCAACGCGGCGGATGATGATGAGATCGCCGGAGCCAGCAGAGCTTCATCGCAAGCAGTCTGGCTGCATGGATCGCATGTGGAAAAAGTCTCGAATGAAGAGCTGTGTACCCACTGCGGGAAAGTGCAACGCGAACACCTAGGCACGGCTCGATACTGTCCTGAGGTCCAGGAAACGCTGACGCGATTGAGGTCGGAGAATGCCAGCGAGCGCCTCCACGCCTGGCACTTCGTTGAGCGGTGCGACATTATCGCAAACGATGTTGTCACGCAAGAGCAGGCGCTCATCTGGGATGCGAGGCAGAAGCGGGGGGAGCTCTCGGAGCAACAGATGGAGTTGCGCCGCAGCCGACTGCACCGGTATTTTCAGGTTCATCATTCAGGCGCTCGCTGGGAGTTCGAGGACATCGACGGGGTGTGGAAGCGGTTTGATCGAAAGTTGGAAATCGCGGTTGAGGCAGCGCATTTTGCAGGCCGAGACCGGGTGGTCGGTGACTTGTCTGACGACGGCTATTCCAGTTACGAATTTGACCTGACCCACCGCGAACAGAAGAATCTCATGACAGGGAGCATTCGCCGGATCCGGCGCGTCGCGCGGGACAGTGCCGACAGGAAGACGGAGGCGACAGCAGCGACGGGGGCGGCTTCAGCAGATCTTGATGCTGCGTGTGCCATGTTGTCATCACTCACTGCCGCAGAAATTTCCGAGGTTAAAAATTTCAAGAGTCCGCCTCCAGGCATTGCGCTCTGCATGCGGGGAGTATGCATCCTCTTTCAGGTGCAACCTGCCAAGACGCCAGCAGGAAAGGACTGGTGGGGGGCAGGCAAGAAATTGCTTGGAATGGGTACAAGCGCGTTTGTGCGAAAGCTGCTCGAGTATGACAGAGACAACGTCCCGGTGCATTGCCAAGAGAAGCTCGCAAAGCTGACGGCTATGCCTGAATTCACACCAGAGGCCATTCAAAAGCAGAGTAGGGCCGCCACGGGTATCTGCATGTGGGTGCGTGCTATGGAAAAGTACATCTCCAGCACCGCACAGAAGCGCGAGGGGCGCATGCCTGCGGCCAAGAAGGGCAGCATGGACACAGTCGAGTGTGGCGTGCCAGGCAACCGCAAGTGGGCGGGCATCGCGCAGTCGAGCCATGGGGCCCGATGCCCGCCTAAGCTCTTCTGTGCGCCATACTGCTCGTCGCAGGTGCTGGTCATTGATGCAGCCACGAGCGCGGTGCACTTGATTGAGTGCAGTGTGTCAGGCAGCAACAAGTGGGAGGGCATCGCAGCCGTTGAGGACAAGCTGTTTTGTGCGCCCTGCAACGCATCACAGGTACTCGTGATTGATGCCGTCACGGAGTCAGTACACACGATAGAATGTGGAGTGTCAGGCAACGAAAAGTATCGGGGTATTGCGGCCGTCCAGAACAAGCTCTTTTGCGCGCCCCACAACGCGTCACAGATACTTGTGATTGACGCGGTGACGGAGGCCGTACACACGATAGATTGTGGCGTGCCAGGCAACTGCAAGTGGGCGGGAATAGCGGAGGCAGGGGGCATGCTGTTTTGTGCGCCCCACAACGCGTCGCAGATACTCGTGATCAACGCGACGACTGAGGCAGTACACACAATAGAGTGTGGCGTGTCAGGTAGCAGCAAGTTTCGGGGCATTGCCGCTTCGGCTTCGGGAGACGTTCTATTCTGTACACCGTACTGCGCGTCGCAGGTGCTGGTGATTCATGCCTTGACCGAGGCAGTGCGCACGATAGACTGCGGGGTAGTCGGCATCGACAAGTGGTACGGCATCGCAGCGGCGGATGGCATGCTGGTTTGCCCGCCGCGCAACGCCTCACAGATGCTGGTGATTGATGCTGGAACAGAGGCAGTGCACACGATAGACTGCGGCGTGCCAGGCAACGCCAAATGGTCGGGTGTCGCGATGGCGGCGGACAAGCTGTTTTGCGTACCCCTGGATGCGTCGAAGGTGCTCACCTGTGCCTTGACAAGTATCAAGAAGATCATTGGCAAAGGCAAGAAGAAGCGCCCAGAGAGTCTCTCCTCAATGCCACTTGAGGATCGGAGAACAAATGCGGAGTGGCCTCTGTGCAGCGGTGGGTGGGAGTATCATGATAGCTTGTGTGACAAGGATGGGTACCGTCGAGGATGGCATCCATACCCAGAGACAGTAGCGGCGCAGCTCGAGGCAAGGTACCAAGCTCTTGCATCCGACCCCGCGAGCGATGATACGTTCAGCTTTCAGGCAACGAATAGGTACAGGTATGTGGTGGAGTTGAAGAACATGATGCAGCGCAACGCTGCGACGGGCAAGTATCGTCATGTGCGTCGAAACGCCGTTGCGCCCGACGCTGGCGGCCCGGGTGCCGACCTGGGCCAGGAGCGCAAACACTGTGTGAACCCGGCAGCGCCAGGTCTTGCAGACGACAAGGCGTATGATGCTGTAGAAGGTCTGTCTACTATCGAAGGGGTCGAGAAGCAGGCAGCACACGCACCGCTGTCGCCGCGGCCTCCGTTTCTAGCATCTGTCACAGCCACCAAGCCAGCCGGTGTACCTCAACTTCCTGCCTCGAAACCCGCCGCGACCGCCGCCGGAGATTCCGAACACGTGGCAGGAGCAAATCGTGACGCAAATGCCGCAAGGGCATCAGAGGTGCGGAAGAAGGCGCAGACCAGCACCAGCACCAGCACCAGCACCAGCACCAGCACCTCCACATCTAGTCGCCGTGTCAGCAGCAGTGCGCTGACAGGAAAGCGCAGGACAGCTTCGTCGCCAGCCCCGCCCAGTGCCGCCGCAAGCGCACCGGAGAGGATGCGGCGCTCGCTGCCTGCTCCACCTGAGAGCAGAGGCTCTGTGCAGAGGCTCGCCGTGCGCGCCACGCCGGCAGTTCCGCCCCGGTCTGCTACTGCCGCCCGCGTCTCTGCCAATGCCGTGTTGAGTGCGCGCAAGGCTGGTGCGGGCAGGGGAGGAAGCGACGTGCAGCTTGCTCCGCGTCGAGTGTCCGCCAGCGCACTCGACGGCGGCCAGTCAGATGCTGCCCCTAGGAGCGAAAGCCAACGGAAATCGGCGCCCGCCGCTCCCGGATCTGCGAGCGCGCGCCGGCCCCCGTCGCCAATGCGGGCAGCAACGTCAGCTCCGCGGAAGCCGGTGGCGGCCGCGCCTGGCAGCACGAGTGCGAGTGCGCTGCGCCCCGGTGGGGGTGCGAGGGTGTTGGGTGGCGCGGCAGCGACGGGCGCGCGGGCAAAGACACGTGTTGCCGCTGCGGCCGCCAAGGAACCGGCACCAATAGAAGACCGGGGTGCAAGCTAGATGCAGCGGCATCTGCTGCAAGCTTGGGGCATGCCGATTGCAGTGGAATTGTCGCCTGCGTCCGCATCGTAGTGGGCAAGCTTTCCGCATGTGATGCATGTCACAATGCAGTGTCTGTCCTTCCCGCCTGTAAATAGATTACGCCTTCAAATAAAGAATTTCGGAGGCCCCCATCTCGCTCGATCGCGCATACAGCGATAAAACCTACAAACATACACGCACAGTAGGCGCACCAGCTACGCACTCGCCAACTTCTATGAATGTGCACTTGACCGATTCCCAACTTCAGCCCTCTTGCACGCACCGTGCGCGCTCATCACTCCTGCCGCAGCTTTATTCGATACTTTGCTAGACTGCCCCCTGCAAACCTGCGAGGAACTGTCGCGGTGTTTGCTGTACCACGAGCAGGTGTTGCCATAGGTATCCTTCCACTCCTTGGTCTTCCATGAGGGTGCTAGAAATGGGAAGGCACGAGGAGTCGCGGAAAAACGCCGCCGCCGCCGCAGGAATCTCTCTCTCTCTCTCTTGCGCGCGCGCTCTCTCTCTCTCGCATGCTCTTTCGCACGCGTCTCGTTCAAGCATGCCGTGATACTTAGCTTCTCCTGGCCCTTGTCCTCTGTCGCTGTTCGCACGCGTTGACAACGCATCGCAGCTGCTTGCGGCATTTCCGTCGCTCCTTCCTCCTTCCTCAGTCCATCTGCGTCGGCGATGCAACATGCGTCTACACTTGCGACACAGTTTCCTGCCTCATCGCTGCCATGCGCACCCAGCAACAGATGAGAAGTAGAGAGCGGTATGGAGATGCAAAGCATCTCAGATATGTACAGATAAGCTCAGATGTCGCTGATTTGGAAGAGGAAGGGTGTAAATTAGAACGCAAAGGGCGCGTAATCTAGACCTTCAGAACAGACAATGGACGTGGGACATTCAGCGGCCGTTTGTTTCGACGCTCCTCTCTCTTTCCCCCACGGCGTCGCCGTCGCTGAGTGCAAAGGCTTCGAGTCCGTCATGCTCTCTTTCATCGTGCGCGCTTTGCATCAACCCGCCCCCTCCTTCTCCATGTCCATCTCCGCCTTCTCCTTTCCCTTCTCCTTCCCCTTCTCCTGCTCCTTCTACTCCTCTTCCTCCTCCTCCCTCTTTCCCTCCTCCTCGCTCTTTCCCTGTCCACACCCGCATCCACGGGTTCTCGAGGAGGTACTTGTCAATATTTTTAGCCATAGGGCATGCGTTTCCAGCAATTCGCCGGTTGCACCGAGTGTCCCAAAGCACCACGCGGCAGCTGTCGCCTCCAAGGCCCCGTGTCCACGGCTGATCCGTATATTCAGTCAAAATCCAGCGCCCTTCTGTCTTGCTCCAAAATCGGCCCCGTTTTTTCGGCGCCTTTCCCACATGCGCCTCGAAATAGTGAGGCATCTTGCCAAAGGACAGCACAACAGCTTCCTGGCCTTCCATTTGCTTCTTACCGTTGCTATTTATATTTGAAGACGGCGCCTGGCGAATGGACGTGCCGTCCATTTGCCTTTTGCTACCCGAGGACTGCGCCACCCGCGTAGGCGAGGTAATGCGGTCCTCATCGCCGAGGTCACCTACCGCATCTGCACACGGGGCAGAGTGAGTTGTGTGTGTGTGTGTGTGTGTGTGTGTTTGTCTGTGTGCGTGCGTACGTGCACACACATGCGTGCGTATAACGTGCCTAGACATGGAGCTGCTGCTGCCGCCCCTGCCGTACGCAT
>Ga0115006_10001005_pt1 | contig 16796 bp, 18 predicted proteins | sample ArcOceMetagenome_3_FD_88943 | JGI IMG/M metagenome (GOLD analysis project Ga0115006, IMG submission 88943) | Marine eukaryotic phytoplankton communities from Arctic Ocean - Arctic Ocean- Svalbard ARC20M Metagenome | ecosystem: Environmental > Aquatic > Marine > Oceanic | place: Arctic Ocean...
TTTAAATATTTATTTGTGAGATTCAAATAAACTTTTCGCATGATTATAACAAGACTCAAAATTAAGTGAATTGATATTTGTTTTTTGATTAACAGAGTTAAAATAAGAAATCAATTTTTCTGTAGGTAAATTTCCTGTTAACTCATCTTTAGCCATGGGACAGCCTCCAAAACCTTGTATTGCACCATCAAATCTTCTACATCCAGCATTATAAGCTGAATCAATTTTTTTAAACCATTCATCTGGTTTAGTATGGAAATGAGCTCCAAATTCAATTTGATTATACTTTGGGATTATATTAGAAAATATATTAAAAATATCATGTGAATCAGCAGAGCCAATGGTGTCGGAAAGCGATATTATTTGGATTTTTAAATGACTAAGTTTTTCAATCCACATTTCAACAATTTCATAATTCCAAGGTTCTCCGTATGGATTTCCAAAACCCATAGATAAATAAACAACTAATTGTTTATTATATTTTTCTGCAATTGACTTAATTCTTTTTAACTCTTCAAAAGATTCATCAATACTTTTATTAGTATTTCTCATTTGAAAAATTTCTGAGATTGAGAAAGGAAATCCTAGAAAACTTAATGATGAATAACTACAAGCTTCAATCGCTCCTCTTTCATTAGCAACAATAGCCAATAATTTAGATTTTGTATCTGATAAATCTAAATTATCAATTATAAAAGCTGAATCACTCATTTGAGGAATTGCTCTTTTTGAAACAAAACTGCCAAAATCAACAACATCAAAACCTACTGATAAAACTGATTGTAAATAATCTAATTTAATTTTAGATGGAATCCATTGCTTTATTCCTTGCATTGCATCTCTAGAACATTCAACTATTTTAATTGAAGACATAGTATAAAATTAGTTTTTATTAACTAACTATCCAGTATACAATAAAGATATATACACCTATCTCCAATAAATATATATTATTGCTAATTAAACTGTAACAACTTGAAAGTGAGTTGAGTTTTGAAGAAAAAAGAGAAACCAATATAAAAACTAAAGTAGCTTGTATCCAAAAAATACCACCAAGTATCAAAAACTGAATTTCATTACTAAGATTTGAATGAAATAAAAAACTTGGAAAAAAAGCAATAAAAAATAAACTAACCTTAGGATTTAACAAGTTCATTACAAACCCTTTAAAAAAATCATTTCTTGATTTATTTTCAGTATTTAATTCCTTTTTTTTATTCCTGTTAATAAATGTTAAAGTAATTAAATAAGAAAAGTACAATACTCCTAATAATTTTATAAAATTAAAAATATATTCATTTTGAGAAATTATTAATGACAAACCTATTGTAACAAAAAAAGTATGAACTAATAAACCAGAAGTTAAACCAAGAGAGGTCATTACAGCAGATTTCAGTCCTTTTGATATACTTTGTGAAATAACATATATAATATCAGGACCAGGTGATAGTGTCAACAATAACGATGTCAAAAAGAAAGTCATTAAAATATCAATCTCCATAAATAATTTATTGATTTTAAGATTGTAATTTAAGGTTTATAAATTATTTTTGCTCAAAATTTATTAAAATGTCATATATCCAAAATTTAGAGAAAAATTTATCGAGCACAAGGAAATCACTTGTAAATCATAACCTGTATTCTAAACTTGATTCAAAACAAAAGCTTGTTGAGTTTATGGAAAATCATGTTTTTGCTGTTTGGGATTTTATGTCATTGATAAAAGCTCTACAGAAAAACCTAACATGCGTAGATATTCCCTGGGTTCCTAACGAAAATCGACTTGCTGGAAGACTAGTAAATGAAATAGTTTTAGCAGAAGAAAGTGATGTAGATTTAAAAGGAGATCCAAAAAGTCATTTTGAACTTTACCTAGAATCCATGATTCAAATAGGCGCAAGTACAAAAATTATAGAAGATTTTATTTCTGAAATTAAAAATTCAAAATCTTACACTAAATCTGTTGAAAAAATAAATATCAATCCGATTGTTAAAGAATTTATGGATTTCACATTTAATATTATTGGTACTAATAAAAATCACGTAATTGCAAGTGTTTTCACATTTGGAAGAGAAGATTTAATTCCTGATATGTTTATTGAAATTGTAAAAAAACTCTCTTTTAATGATGAAATAAAATCAGATAATTTAATTTATTATTTAGAAAGACATATTGAAATTGACGCTGACGAACATGGTCCAATGGCACTTAAAATGATTGAAGAGTTATGTGGAGAAGATAAGGAAAAATGGAAAGAAGCTGAAATTGCATCAAAAAAAGCTCTTGAAATGAGAATTAAACTTTGGAATTACATTGAAAATAAAATTAGCTAAAGTCTATCCTTTAACCGATCTTTTCCTGTAATTAGTTCTGAATTATGATGTTCAATTAGATTAAGAATTTCATGAATTTTTTCAGGATTATCTTTAGCAATATTAAACTTTTCAGAGGGATCGTTATTTAAATTAAATAATAAAGGGGGATCATGTGTTTTTGGTTCTTTAAACCAATCTGAAGTTTTTAAATGTAATTTAAAATTTCCTAGCCTTGCCGCGTACAACTCATCACCCTTATAAAAAAACATATCTTTTCTTGGACTTTCCTTACTTTCAAATAAAGTTTTAGATAAGTCAAGACCATCTACGAGCATATTTTTTTCTTGTTCAATTCCTGAAATACTAAGAAAAGTAGAATAAATGTCAAGTGTTGAGCCTATATCATCAATAACACCTGGTTTAATATTAGAACCCCAAAAAATAGCTGGTACCCTCATTCCTCCTTCCCAAGTTGTTCCTTTTCCATTTCTTAATAGACCAGCTGATCCAGAATGATTTTTATACACCAGCCAAGGACCGTTATCAGACGTAAAAACAACTATAGTGTTTTTATCAAGATTAAGCTTCTTTAATTTCTCAGTTATTAAACCTACTCCGTGGTCAATTTCTTCGATAACATCACCATACAATCCTCTTTTACTTTTTCCTAAAAAATCTTTTGAAGCATAAAGTGGAATATGTGGAAGATTGTGAGATAAAAAAATAAAAAACCTATCGTCTTTATACTCATTAATTAGTTCAATAGTTTTTTTAGTGTATCTATCAGTAATTGTAGTTTGATCTACGGGACGCTCAATTATATCAAAATTCTCAATCAATGGCACATTATAACTTTTAGAATCAAGTTCATTTCTTTCATACTCTGACCAATAATTATTATTGTTAATCTTATCCATATCATTAGAATATGGAATACCATAATAATAATCAAAGCCATGATTTAAAGGCAAATATTTCTTTTTATGACCAAGATGCCACTTACCCACAATAGCTGTCTTATATTTATTTTCTTTTAGTTTCTCAGCTATTGTAAATTCACTTGACGGAAGACCATTTAAAGAGTTAGGAAAGAGAACTCCAGTCATACCACTTCTGACTGGAAGCCTTCCTGTAAGAAGAGCAGCTCTACTAGGCGTACAAACTGATGAAGCAGAATAAAACTGAGTCCATTTTTGACCTTCATAGGCCATTTTATCTAGACTAGGTGTAGAAATAGTCGGATTTCCAAAAACTCCTAAATCACCATAACCCATGTCATCTACAAAAACAATTATAAAGTTTAGCTTTTGATTTTTCTGAATTCCAAAAGAAAATAAACTAAATAAAAAAAAAGCAAAAAAACATGTAAAACGGTTAAACATCATAACTCTTAAATTTATTCGAATTTAGATAATAATATTATAATAATAACTTATTTTTTTTACCTTGGCGATTCCTAAAATTTATAAATTATGAATAAAACATTTTTATCATTAGTTATTATATCAATAATTACTATCAACTTTTCATTTGCTTTTCAAACGTCAAAAGCTAAAAGATTTGCTAAAACAATTACTGAGAAAGAATTAAGCGAACATTTATACACTTATGCTTCAGATGAATTTGAAGGAAGAGATACTGGTGCTCCAGGACAAAAAAAAGCTGTAGAATATATTAGAAATTATTACAAATCAATTGGAATTGAACCAGGAGATTTGGAAGGAGACTATTTTCAAGAAATGACCCTGACAATGAGGGGAAGAAGAGGTCAAAAACCTAAAACTGTAGAAACTGAAAACGTAATAGCTATAATAAAAGGATCTGAAAAACCAGATGAATATGTAATAATAACAGCACATTTAGATCATGTTGGTATTACTGATGGTGAAATTTATAATGGTGCAGACGATGATGGTTCTGGAACTGTTGCTTTACTAGAAATTGCTGAAGCTTTCAAAAAAGCTGCTGATAAAGGTAAAGGACCAAAAAGATCAGTTGTTTTTTTACATGTTACGGGTGAAGAGAAAGGGTTATTAGGATCTGCTTATTATACAGATAATCCTGTGTATCCATTAGCAAATACAGTAGTGAATTTAAATGTAGATATGATTGGAAGAATTGATCCAACAAGAAGAGAAAAAAATAGAGATTATATTTATTTAATTGGATCAGATCACGACAGTGTTGATCTTCATAATTTATCTGAACAAACTAATACAGAATCAGTGAATATGACACTTGATTACAGGTTTAATGATAAAAATGATCCTAATAGATTCTATTACAGAAGTGATCATTATAATTTTGCAAAAAACGGGATTCCGATTATATTTTATTTTACTGGAACTCACGCTGATTATCACCAACCAAGTGACACTCCTGACAAAATTGAATACGATTTACTAGAAATGAGATCAAAACTAATTTTCTATACTGCTTGGAACATTGCCAACAGAGACAAAAGATTAGTAGTAGATCCTAAGGAAGAAAAAACATCTTTTTCTATTTCAGAAGATGATCTTAAAAAGTTTCATGGTTTATATGCTTCAGATTTGATGCCACTTAAGTTTGAAGTTTACACTAAAGACGGAAACTTAGCTATGAATCCTGTTGGAATGGATCAAGAATTAGTTCTTGAAGCAACATCAGAAAACACTTTTAAACAAGAAATGGCAGGTATGGAAGTTTCGTTTAGTGAAGGCGCTTTGAAGTTAAAAATGCAAGGAAGAGAAATTAGTTTTAAAGCTGTCCCTTCTGTTCCAAAAGATGCTGAAGGTACTGATATTGAATAAAATTCGAATTATATTTACAAAAAAAAACGTCCTTCATGGGCGTTTTTTTATGAAAAAATATCATTTATAACACCTGCTAAAGTTGAGCCAGCTTTAAATAATTTGTGTTTTATAAAAGGGATTTTATTATTTATATAATTATTATCAATATTATCAATATTCTTAATTTCAGCATATAGAACTTTAACATCTTGATGAGTTTCATAAACCCAGTCATCAGGACTTAATGAATAATCAACGTCTTTCATATACATTAATTCATCTGTCAGCTGAAGATAATCCATGTTTAAAGATTCAATAACATGGACATCCCAAACAATATGAAAATTTGTAGGCTTTCCAAGAAACGAAAGTTTTATATCATTACCTCCCCTGTCCTCAAACATACCAGTATGTAATGGCTGATGGATATCTCCAACTAAATGAATTAAAAACTTTAAATAAAAAGCTTTGTCATTTTTATCTGATTCAGGATCTTTTAAGACTCTTATACATTTTTTTAAAGTCGTAACAATATCTCCATTTGGATTTTTTTGAATATCAGTATATTCTTTATCTAATGGCATATTTACATAATGCCATGGACTATATTTTCGGTATTTAGGATCTGATTTGATTTCATCAGCCCAAGTACTAGCACTTGACATAGATTCTCCATCTAACAAATCATTTACAATAAGTTTTACGCTAGGGTTAAGTTTTCTCTCAGCAATTTCTCCAACAACCTTATGTCCAATACTTCCCCAAACTAATAAGTTATCTAATGAACTAAAGGATGTGAAAACTAGTATTATTAAAAAAAAATATCTTTTGAGATCTGTCATAAAGAATTAAAATTAATGAAAAATAATATGAATTAGTATTAAACTTATTAGAAGAACCCAGCCCAATATTTTATTTCTTTCAGAGGATATATGAATCAACTTAAATATATTTTTAACTCGATTAAAATTAAAAACTATTGCTATAAAAAGACCAGAGAAAATAACCCAAAAAGCTCTAAGAAAATAATTCATCTCAGGGAATAAAAACTGAAGAAATATATTTAAAGGAAGGGTTAAGATAAATGCAATTAAAATTGATTTTTTCGATGGTTTTAAAAGTAAAACAGCACTACATATTAAAACTACAACTCCACAATTAATGTAATATCTAAGATTATTTAAAGTATGAGTGAAGGCAGAATCAGGATCATCAAATTTTAAATAAAGTAAGATCATCGCCATTATAAGAGCTGTAAATAAACTAAACACAATAGCTCTTCTTCCAGATCTTATTTTTTGGAAATCATTAGCCTTTTTGTTAATGTATTTTGAATATATATCGACCGACCATAAGGTAGCTAATGAATTAAAAGTTGAATCGACAGTACTCATTAATGATGCGAACAAACCACATAAAACAATTCCCTTTAGCCCAATTGGTAAATATGTTTTTACTAAATATGGAAATGCTAAGTCAGGTTCTGCTAAACTATCTCCAAGAATACCATACAAAGCAATTCCAGGAATAACTATAATAACAGCCATAAGATATTTAATTAATCCACCTATCATTAAACCAGATTGAGCATGGGTAATACTTTTTGCAGCAAGAGCTCTTTGCATAACAGTCTGGTTAGCACACCAGTAATTTATATTTAAAAAAAACAACCCCAGCAAATGAGTCCATGGTAGTGTAGAATGACTAGCTGGTAGATGAAGGTGCATTTTTTCAGGGGTTTTAACATATAATTGTTCCCATCCACCTAATTGGTTAACAGCAATAAAACACACTATAATTCCACCAATTAGTAATATGGAAAACTGAATTATATCAGTTTTAACAACAGCATTCAATCCACCTAAATAAGTATAAATTGCTGAGAATATTCCTAAAATACAAATAAGTATTGCTATTCTTAAAATTCTATTTTCATGTAGAAAAGAAAGCTGTTCTCCAAAGACCATTTCGGCAGCATATGCTCCCCAAAAAAGAGCAGCTCCAAGTGTAATAGTAGAAAATAACGCAATATTACTTAATGAATAAAAAAGAGCAATTTCCTCTCCTAATTTAATTTTTATAAACTGTGTTATTGTTGTAATTCTTTCTTTTAAAAAAAGGGGAACAAAAATAAATGTGGCAATTAAAATACCCTGAACAGCATTTATTTCAAGATTTGCTTGAGCTAGTCCATATAAATATGCAGATCCCATCATACCAAGAAATTGGTAGCCTTGAATGTTAGTAGCAATTGTGGACAATGCAACAGAGTACCATTTAAGATTTCTATTGCTAAGAAAATATTCGTCAGCTGTACTTTTTTTATTAACCTTTCCTCTAACTGCGACGAAAAAAATTAAAATAAAATAGAATATAACTATAGCGAAATCTATCATAAATATTTATTTTCTTAATCCGTTTCCTAATGGACTATCTGGATTCGATTTAGGTGTTCTGTTAAATTTTTTTGAAAAATGAATATTATTGAATCTTGGTAAAACATATTTAGCAAATAATTCACATTCATCTTGATGCGGATATCCGGACAGAATAAATGATTTAATACCCATATCTACATATCTCTTTAATTTATTATAAACCTGATCTGGATCTCCAACAATTGCAGCTCCACATCCAGACCTAGCTAATCCTATTCCAGTCCAAAGGTTAGACTCTACATAATAATCTTTATCAGCTCTAATTCTTAATGAAGATTGCATAGAAACACCAAGTGATTTTGCATCTTGAGCCCTGTTTTTAATATCTTCACCTATTTCAAAATCTAAATTTGAAATTAATTTATTTGCAAAATCTCTAGCTTCCATTTGAGATTCTCTAACTATAACATGAACTCTAAGCCCAAACTCTACTGTTCTGTTGTAAACAAGGGCCTTAGATCTCATATTAGACATCAAAATTTGTAATTTATCTTCTGTATCTGGCCACATTAAATATACATCACAATGCTCTGCGCACAAATCAACTCCATCTGGTGAATAACCTCCGAAATAAAGTAAAGGACCACCATTTTGTTGATAGGGCTTTACTGGAGCAGAAGGCAAATTAATTTTATAGAAATCTCCTTGAAAGTTAATTTCGTCCTTTGTCCAAGCTTGTTTTAATATTTCTATCACTTCTCTCGATCTTGCGTATCGCTTTGAAGATTCAAGTTTATTTCCTGGCAAATCAGAGGATATTATATTTATAGTCAGTCTTCCTTTTAAAATATGGTCTAACGTTGCAATAGCTCTTGCCAGCATTGGAGGGTGAACTTCACCACATCTTATTGCTGCCAAAAAATTTATTTGTTTAGTCAAGGTGGCCATTGCAGAAACATATGTTAGAGTATCCTGACCTACCTGGTATGATGAAGGACACAAAACATTAGTATAACCTAACTCATCTGCTGTTTTAATAATTCTTGATGTATTTTCCCATGTACTTTTATACTTTGGATTTCTTGACCCTAAAATATCATCATCTCCATCACATATCGGAGCAAACCAAGAAATTTCTACATCATTTATCATAATATTTTATTTTTTAAACATTAAAGCATCCCAAGCAAGTAATTCTATGTAATTAGATGAAATTTTTGGTTTCGTATTTCTATTAGAAAACTCAAAACTGTATTCTGTTAAATTATTAAAATTATAATTTATTGAACTATCTGACATGTTTAAAATTATTAAATATGTTGTTTTGAGTCCAACTCTTTGATACATAAAGATGTTTTGGTGATTAGGATCTAAATCAAAATAATCTCCATAAATAAGATCTTTTGACTCTTTTCTTATCTTTATAAGGTTCCTGTAAAAATGAAAAACTGAATCTTCATTGTTCAAGTCATTTTCAACGTTGATTCTATCATGATTTGGATTTGATAAAAACCAATTATTATTTCCACTACCAAAACCACCTTGGGGGCCACTGTTCCATTGCATTGTAGTTCTGGAATGGTCTCTTGATGTATTATTTAGATGACTTATGTAATCTTTTTTACTAATTCCTGAACCCATTGCTTTATCTAGATTACCTAGAACCTCTAAATCATCAAATTGATTTAAGTTTTCAAAATTATAATTTGTCATACCTATTTCCTCACCTTGATATAATACAGAGGTTCCTCTTTGAGTTAAAGTTAGCATTGCTAATAATTTTGCAGATTTAATTCTAAAATCTTTATCATTTCCATATTTACTTACACTTCTTGGATTGTCATGATTATTTAAAAAAACTGTAGGCCAGTGAAACTCGTCTACATTCGACTGGGTTTTAAATAATTTTTTTAACTGAACTAAATTCCATTTGTTTTGAATCCAATTATCACGGCCAATTCTTACAATATCAAATAGAAAAACTAAATCTAGTTCCTTTTCTCTTTCATCAGATAATTTAATCATTGTATCCTCACTAATACCAAAAGCTTCACCAATTGATACAATATCATATTTAGAAAGAACCTTTGAATTCATTTCTTTCAAGAATTCATGTAGCCTTGGTCCTGAAGCATATACTTTCTCTGGATTCAAAAGTTCTTTTTTTGATAAGTTATTAAAGTCTTGATCTTTGGAAATAAAAGGGATAACATCCATTCTAAAACCATCAATCCCTTTTTCTAACCAAAATTTCATTAGTTCATGAACTTCTTCTCTGACTTTATTATTTTCCCAATTTAAATCAGGTTGTTTTTTAGAAAAGTAATGTAAATAATAATCGTTAGAAATTGAATCTTTTTCCCAAGCAGAACCTCCAAAAAAAGAAGTCCAGTTATTTGGTGGATTTTTTTTATCTCCTTCACTCCAAATATAATAGTCTCTAAATTTATTGTTTTGTGATGATTTACTTTGAATAAACCAGTCATGCTCATCACTTGTATGGTTAACAACTAAATCTATTATTAACTTCATTTTTCGAATATGCACTTCTTTCAACAATTGATCAAAGTCCTGCATACTTCCAAATTCCTCCATTACTTTCTTGTAATTTCTTATGTCATAACCGTTATCGTCATTGGGAGAATCAAAATGAGGGCTTAACCATATCGTGTCGATACCCAGTAATTTTAAATAATCTAGTTTTAAAATGATTCCATTCAAATCCCCTATTCCATCGTTATTTGAATCGTAAAAAGATCTTGGATAAATCTGATAGATAGTCTGTTCCTTCCACCACTTTTCAATCATATCTTTTTCTTGCTTGACATTCTACATTTCTTGCTACAATAAACAACATTATCCCAATTTTTTTCCCATTTTTTTCTCCAAGAAAATGAAAAATTACAAATAGGACAAGTCTTTTGAGGAAGATTGGATTTTTTCATTAATTAAACAAAGGATGTTCATCTGGCCAGGGCACTATTGAATTGGTGATTTTATTTAGAGGCATTTGCGCATCAACTGATTTTAAATATTTTGTCAAAACATTAGCTAATAACTGAGATTTTGAATTGTTTACAGAAATTAAATTATTATTTTCAGAAATATCCTTCTCCAAATTATACAATTCAACGATTTGAGTATCATGAAAATAAATAAATTTCCATTTACCATGTCTAATAGCACTGTAACTACCAATTCCAGGCCCAATTGGTCCCCACCAGTTAGGATAATGCCAAAACAATGGTTTATTTTCTATGACTTCGTTTTTCAACAGGGGTACAAAACTTTGACCGTCTATTTCTTGAACTAAATTACTATTTCCTGAATTAGCAAATTCTAAGATCGAAGGAAAGAAATCATCAATTATAACTGGGTGATTTATTTCTTTAACATTCGTCTTATGAAATGGTGAATAAACTATCATAGGAACTCTTATTCCTCCTTCATAAATAGATCCTTTACCACTTTTTAGAGGGTAATTGTGTTGGTGTCTTTCTCCATCTCTAGCAACTGCACTTAAACCTCCATTATCAGACATAAATACAACAATTGTATTTTCTAAAATATTATTCTTTTTAAGTTCATCCAACACAACACCTAAAGCATGATCCATACTTTCAACCATAGAAGCATATTTAATTTCAGAGTTTTTTAAACCAATATTTTTATATTTCTCAACAAAACGATTATCTTCCATTAAGGGGGCATGAACATTATATAAAGAAAAGTAAAGGAAAAATGGAGACTTTGAATTAATAGGTTTTTGTAATTTATTTAAAACTTCTTCACTAAGTGCTTGAGTCAAAAAAATATCCTCTCCGTAATATTTTTCAAGACCAGGAACAGCCCATATTTTCTTTGCTGGATCGTTATTTCCAAAATTATCTAGACCTAAGTAACTCTGCGGAGCTCCAGCGGCATGCCCGGCTATATTAATGTCAAAACCAATGTTTAAAGGGTCTGAAGATGGGTATCCAATTGCTCCTAAATGAGCTTTACCTGCATGAATTGTATAATAACCATTATCTTTTAAAACTTGAGGAAGAGGTGTAGCATAAACTGAATTATTAATTGAATCTGAAGTTGATAACCCATTATAGTTCCAATCAGGAAATTCAAAAGATTTATGATTAATTTCAGCTGGTTTCTTTTTGTTTGGATGTAGAGTCCAGTTAGTAACTCTATGTTTTGCAGCATTCATTCCTGTCATTAAGCTTATTCTAGATGGAGAACAAACGGGAGTTGCATAAGCATTAGTGAATTTCACACCCATCTCAGCCAAGAGTTCCATGTTAGGTGTATTATATAGTTTATTATACTCCGTTTTATTATTCCAAAATGGAACAGAAGTATCTTGCCAACCTAAATCATCTACCATAAATAAAACGATATTAGGCTTACTAATTTCATTTGAATTATTACAAGAAATAAATAAAAAAAGAGTTAAGACATGAAATAATTTAGATAAACACATTCATACAATATACGAAAATGAAAAAAAACAAACATGTTAAGCTAACTTAACATTTTTTTATATATATTTGTAAAGTTAACTTAACATATAAATAAAAATGAAACTAAAAATATTAAGAATTATGGCAATAATAACAGGATTAATTGGAACAACTTTGTTTAATAGATTTTTGGAGGGAGGAGCTTTATTTATGTCTCTTGTTCTTGTCTGTTTATTAATTTCAATTTACTTTATAGTAAAATCTCTTTTGAATATCAAAACAAATATTGAAATTTCAAAAAAAATGCTTAAACATATAAATGATAGTGGCACCCTTGGTTTAGCTTTAGGTGTCACGGGGGCCTTTATAGGACTTATAACTGCTTTTGATGTTCTTGAAGCAACTGGAGAAGCGAATCCTTCTATAATAGCTGGAGGTTTAAAGGTCGCATTATTATCTCCTCTTTTTGGACTTTTTACTTTTTCAGTTTCTAAACTTGCCATACTAATACTTCGAATAATTCAAAAATAAAATTATGGGACTATCTAAAAAAGAAATATCAATCTTAATTGAGATTATATTTTCAATAGTATTTGTTTTTATTTTCCTTCCTTATTTTTATGAAAATCAAGAGATCAACTTGATTTTAATGGATGATTTAATCGGAAAAATAATTGAAATTTTAATATTTACAATAATTTATTTTTCCATAGCTTATTCTGTTTTAGAAGTTGTTTATAAAAAGAAAGAAAATAAAGATGAGAGAGATGATATGATAAATTCAAAATCGTATAAATTAGGTTATTTACTCTATGAATTCTCATTATTCATTTTTATTGGATATGTGTGTTCTAAATTTCAAAATAAAGAATTATTAAACCTCACTGGAAACCAGGAATTATATAACAACTTTCAATTAACTGATGGCGGAATTGTTTTTTTTGTTCTTGTTCTGCTTGCATTTATATCAATCATAAAGTCATTGTATCAGTTTTACTTACACAGAACAGTTTAAAATGATATTAAAAAATAACCTAAAAGAAATAAGACAAAAAAATAGATTCACACAAGAAGAATTAGGAACTGATGTAGGAGTAAGTCGCCAAACCATTATATCTATAGAAAGATACAGATATAAACCTACACTAGAATTAGCTATGAAATTAGCGCAGAAACTTAATATTAAAATTGAAAAACTGTTCTATTTTGAGCAAGAATAATTCAAGAATAAAACATTGTGATATCTGTAAAAAAGATTTTTCTGTAATGTATAGAATTCAATATAAATCAATTAAAGAATGGATCTTTTCTTGTAAAGACTGTCTAAGTATAGTAAAAAAAGACAATCAATTTTACAAATATGGTGGTACTTGGAAAAAATAAAATATTTCAAAAAAGAATTAACATACAGTTTTAAGATAATCTATAAGCTTATCCGCTTGCTTTTGCTCTTCATAATATTTATCAATAAAAGCTTTTAAAACATCATTTGGTAGTTCTTGAGGAGGTATATAATTGTATTGTCCAAGTAGTTCTGCTCTTGCTTTAACAATTTTCAAATAAGTTTGCCCTTGTCCCTTCCAATCATCAGGTAGTTTTAAAATTAAACTTTCTATTAATTGTATTCTTTTATCCCAATCTGATTTAGAATCCATTTCAGCCGAGTTAGCAAATACTTCAATGTCATTCCAAGCTTTACAATAAGCTAAATCAGTAACAATATTAGTTTCTTCTTTACTAGAGGAACAAGAAACAAAACAAAAAATTGATAGAAAAAAAAAGAAATTCTTTATCATATAAACATAAATTTAACTAAAATTAAAGTTCCACATACAATTGCTTAAAAATAAATAGTTTGATTATTAAAATATTATAATTTAGAGTATTTACTTTTTCTCAAATGTTTATAATATCTTATATTTAAAAAATGCTAATAACCAAAGAGGTTGAGTTTAATTACGATAATCAAATATTTTTTAAATTTCAGAATATTGATTTAAAAAGTAATGAAAACTTATTAATTATTGGAAACTCAGGTGTAGGAAAAACTACACTAATGCATCTTCTTGCAGGACTACTTAAGTCAAACTCAGGATCAATTAAATTATTTGACCAAGAACTTAGTCAGTTGTCATCACATCAGCTTGATAGATTTAGAAAAAATAATATCGGAATTGTATTTCAAAGATCTCATTTTGTTAACTCTCTTACAGTTAAAGAGAACTTACAGCTTGCTCAGTATATAGCAAACAAAAAAGACAATAATAGAATTGAGAGTATTCTTAAAAAGTTAAATATTTTTGACAAGTCAAATAAAAAAACAAATCAGTTAAGTCAAGGAGAAAAACAAAGAGCTTCTATAGCTTTGGCAATTGTAAATTCACCTAAATTGATTTTAGCAGATGAACCTACTTCTAGTTTAGATGATACTAATTGTTCAAAGGTTATTAAACTATTAAAAAAACAAGCTACAGATTTTGGAGCTCAATTAATTGTTATAACTCATGATAGTAGACTAAAAGAACATTTTAAAAAATCCATTGAATTGTGAATATATTTAAATTAAGTATTAAAAACATTTTCAATAAACCTTTAAGCTCATTTATAAGTTTATCCTTATTAATCCTTGGTATAGGAATAATATCTCTTTTACTTCAGTTAAACACTTTGATAAAAGATCAAATGGATAATAATTTGAGAGGAATTGATATGGTTGTAGGAGCAAAAGGAAGTCCTCTACAGCTGATCCTTTCATCTGTTTATCATATTGACTCTCCAACTGGAAATATTTCTCTAGAAGATGCTGAGAATATTAGTAAAAATAGAATGGTAGGCTCAAGTATTAAAATCCTTTATGGAGACAATCATAAAGGATTTAGAATTGTTGGTACTGAGAAAAAATTTATTGAGTTATATAAAGGAGTTATAAAAGAGGGAAAAGAATGGAATAGCCCTTATGAAGTTTTGGTTGGTTCAAAAGTATATGAAAAATTAAAAATCAATTTAGGAGATAATTTAGTTAGCTCACACGGTTTAAGAGAAACTGGGCAATCCCACGATGAAGGAACTTTTAAAGTAGTAGGATTATTAGAGCCTTCAAACTCTGTAATTGATCAATTAATTATTACATCTCCTGAAAGTGTTTGGGATATTCACGATACTCATAACCACAAAAATGATGATGAACATGATCATGAAAACGAACATGCACATGATGATAGAGAAATAACTGCAATGCTAATAAAGTTCAAAAGCCCAATGAACATTATTCAATTTCCTAGACAAATTAATGAAAACACAAATCTTCAAGCAGCAGTACCATCTTATGAAATTTCAAGATTATTTAAACTTTTTGGATTTGGTATTGAAACCTTAAGCTATTTAGCCTATTTAATTATAATTGTTTCTGGATTCAGTTTATTTATTAATTTATTTAATTCAATGAGAGAAAGAAAATACGAAATGGCACTAATTAGAACACTGGGTGCTTCAAGATTTCAATTATCTACAATGATCATTTTTGAAAGCTTAGTTCTAACCATTTCAGGATTTGTATTAGGACTATTATTTAGTAGATTTGGAGTGATGTTTGTATCTTCGTTGATGGAAGAAAGTATAAATTATAACTTAAATTCTTTTAAAATTTTAAATGAAGAATATTGGTTATTAGGTTTATCTATTTTAATTGGTATAATATCTTCTTTAATTCCAGCTGTTCAAGTATATAAAATGAACATTTCAAAAATATTAGCAGATGCATAAACTGACTTTCATAATGGTTTTTTTTATATCAACTAGTTTGTTTTCACAAGTAGAAATTGATTGGCTTAAATTAAGAGATGTTTATTATAAATCTGAATATGCTGAAGACATGTATGGTTATGTTCAAATTCCATATTTTGGTGAAGCAGTTGAACCACTAGACAATAAAGAGGTTAAAATAACTGGATACATGCTTACTCTTTCGCCTGATGAAGGTGTTTTTGTTCTTTCTGAAAACCCTTATGCCGATTGTTTTTTCTGTGGTTTTGGAGGCCCTGAATCAGCAATAGAGCTAAGATTAAATCCAGGCTATGACGATTATTTAATGGATGAACTAGTTACTGTTACCGGGATACTTAGATTAAAAAGAGAAGATGTAAGTAGTGGTGTTTATATAATGGATAATGCGACAGCCATTAAAACAGAAGAATAATCATAAGTAATGAAAAAATATATCACAACATTAATAGTTTTTTTAACTATTAACTTTGGAGGGTTAGCTATTGGTCAAGTTTGGACAGGAGATGGAGTTACCTCAAATTGGTACACATCATTAAATCAAGCACCTTGGACTCCTCCAGGTTGGGTATTTGGACTAGCTTGGACAACGATAGCTATTACATTTTCTATATTAATGACTTCTTTTTATTTAAAAAACAGTGTTAAATCATTAAAATTATTTTTTCCTGCTCTTCTTTTAAATATTATGTGGAACCCTATATTTTTTGGACTACAGTGGGTATGGACAGGCTTAGTAGTATTAGTACTATTATCATACTTTATATATGCAATCGTTGATTCTAATCGTAAAATGTATGGTTGGAAATATGCCTGGCTAGGATTACCATATTTCATTTGGCTGATAGTAGCAACATCACTAGATATGTATATATCTATAATGAATTAATTATATGTAAAAAAAAACCTGCCAAAGCAGGTTTTTTTTAAAATAAGAATCTAACTATTGTAATTTAGCTTCATTCCACGACTCCCAATGTCTTACTATTTTTCCATCATCATTAAAAGTGTGGTTAAACATTACAGGGAAAACTATTTCTTTACCATCTTTTTTTCTTGTGACAGAGAATCTCCACCAAGATTGAACAAAA
>Ga0115006_10001006_pt1 | contig 16795 bp, 30 predicted proteins | sample ArcOceMetagenome_3_FD_88943 | JGI IMG/M metagenome (GOLD analysis project Ga0115006, IMG submission 88943) | Marine eukaryotic phytoplankton communities from Arctic Ocean - Arctic Ocean- Svalbard ARC20M Metagenome | ecosystem: Environmental > Aquatic > Marine > Oceanic | place: Arctic Ocean...
AGTTTGTGCATCCGGCGAGAAGCGCTTCCAAGAGGGCTCTCACCGTCTCTCCACATGCAGGCACCGAGCGAGGTGCGCACGTGGAACGACAACAGCAGTCTGACGGAGGATGCCATGTGGGCGCCGTTCAACGAGATGGCGCTGTCGAATTGGCTGGAAAAGCAGCACTCGACGCACGACATCATGCTGTACGTGTGCGACCGTGACCTGGAGGCATCAGCGTGGAGCCGCCGCTGCCTGCGCCACGCCGACCTCCATCTGCTCGTTGGTAACTCGGCAGAGGAGCCCACCGAGCACGTGAAGGCTGTGCAGAGGGTGATGTTCAAGTCCACCAAACGCGTGGAACTGGTGTTACTGCGCCACGTGCGCTGGGACGACGGGCAGGCGGATAACGGCGACGCGACGAGCGTAGCGGTGTGCACGCAAGACCGATTGGCGTTTCAGGGCGGTTTAGGGTCGTCTGCGTGCTCCCCTTTTACCAGCACCTCCTGCATCTTTGCTTCTGCTTCTGAAACAAGACTGTGCCTGGACGACTGATGAAGGCACGGAGCGGGGACTGGCAGGCACGGCAACACACGCTCTCGTGGCTGAAGGCATTCCAGCGGGTGACCAATCACCATCATGTGGTGTTCACATCCACAGAGGAGACGACAGAGGAGACTCGCCGGGACATGACGGCGGACCTGGCGCGTGTCACGCGGTGGCTGACTGGCGCGGCGGTGGGGCTGGTCCTGGGGGGAGGCGGCAGTCGCGGCCTGGCGCACATTGGTGTGCTGCGCGCGCTGCATGAGGAGCGTGTGCCCATCGACCTCGTCGGCGGCACAAGTCAAGGAGCGTTCGTGGGCGCGGCGTTTGCAAGGTGCGCGCCGCGCTTCCTTGGCCAACTTCTCTCACCACTACTGTCCACCACCACCTCCACCGCTGCTAACTAACTAAACTAACTGCCGATGAGTGGCTCGGGTGGAACAGGCGCGGGTCGTGGAGCGACGCGCGCGGGCCGACTTACCGATTCGCCAAGCGGATGTCTAGCCCGTTTACGTTCCTGCGCGACCTCACACTGCCACTGGTGGCCTATCTCACCGGTCGCGCATTCAACGACATCATGCTCAACGCCTTCCGCGACGCTCGCATCGAAGACCTTCGCGTGCCGTTCTTCTGCTGCTCGGTGGATGTCAACTCCTTCAAGCTAATGGTGCATCGGGCGGGTAAGACCGTGTTCCCGTGTCGTGAGCGCATGCTAATGTCCACCGCTCCGTCACGAGCGACGGCGTCAACTGAGCGGGCGGCAAGCGACGCAGGCGACGTTTGGCGCTACGTGAGGGCGTCCTGCAGTTTGGGCGGCTACTTGCCCCCCATCTGTGACAAGCGTGCGGGAGAGGACCGGCTCTACTGCTTGGTCGATGGCGCGCCCCTCACTGACGTTCATGCCCGTTGGGGTTTCCCTGCAATAGCCTGTGTTGAAGATGAACATTTGCGAACGCTGACGGGGGCTTTTTGCGCGTCACAGGTGGCTACATGAATAATGTGCCGTGCGACATCATGCGGGAAAACGTGCGTGCCATTTCAACACAACTTTCAAACACTCGGCGTAGAAGACGGCAATAACATCTTTGTTTGGGTTTCACGCAGGGCGCGGCGCTGGTGATTGCGGTGAACGTGGGCGGCAAATGCGCCGAATGCACACACGATTTCGGCGATGCCGTCTCTGGATTGTGGCTGCTGTTTCGCTGGCTGTGGTCGCTGCTGGGTTTGTCTGTCCACCGTCGCTCAAGCGTCACTTACGCCGGCGTACCGTCCGCAGCTCAGGTCGACACACCACCCGCCATCGATGGGCTGTTTTTCTCCTCCGTGCGCCACTGGTGACAATACAAAAGATGGGGGTTTTGTCGGGGCGCAGATTGCAACAACGCTTGCGTTTGTAGGATCGCAATTCAAGCTGACGCAGGAGGCAAGGCGGGTGAGAGTCACGTCCCCGATCGTCGAAGGGTGGACTCTAGCAACCGCCTGCGCTCGTCACACGCGTGGTGATCACATAGGTTCACTCTCTGGCCCTTCCTCTCCTTTCCGCGCCGCTTTCCGTGCGAGCGGCTGACGTCGGGCGAGGGAGCGCTCGACTCGGCGCAGCTGGCGGACGTATGGATCGAGCCGCCGTTGTCGAATTTCAACCTGCTTGACTATCACAAGTACAAGCAGCAAGCAGACGTTGGTTACACGGAGGCTTTGGACACCATTCGCATGTGGAAGAGGCAGCTTGCCAGCTCGCCAGCACCGCCTTCATGGCTCGACATGCAGGTGCTTGCTTCTCTTCTCCGCCCTTCAGCGCCCTCGGCTACAACTCCCAAACCCAGTGTTGCAAGACCTAAAAACACCGACACCTCTCGATGCGGCGGTGCGCGGTGCAGGACGAGTCAGACGACAGGACTCCTTCCCTTCCGGAGGATGGGAAGGAGCGCTCAGGGAGAAGCCGGGCTGCTAGCCAGAGCGATATTAGGACGCTGACTACCGCAGCGTTCTCACGCGTCAGTGAGTTTGATAGCTGAATTCATCCGGTTGATCTAGATGAGCTAGATACCATCCACTCCAGCAGTGCATCGTCATCAAGGCGGGGTAAGAAACGTCATGATTTGAGAGGCGGTGCTCCAGGCGGTGGCGTACTTCCGGGATGCAGCGTGGGACGACCCGCCTCCGAGCCAGTCGGTCCTCTGGACCCATGCGTCGCGCGCGGGGTCGATGACACCGAGCAGAGCGCCTCCGTGCCACAAGCAGCTATTTGCTTCACTCTTCGCAGGTAGCACCTCCACCATATCCGCCTGATCGCACAGCACCACCCCAGGCCTCGCCTCAGGAGGGGGCTGGGCTGTCTCCCAGGCGATCTCACTCAGTAGTAGGAAACCCGGTAGTTCACGAATACAAGCCCCCTGGGCCGCACCTCTTCATCAGCCGGTATTGTGGCCAGCACACGCTCCTCCACAGTCTCCACCAACCCCTTCAAAGATGCCCCCTCGCCCACCTGCGTCCATGTCCCAAACAAAATAAACACGCAACAAAAAACGACACAGTCGAAACGGAAATCCCTCGGTCGTCTCAGGGGGCCGCATATCACTCCACTCACCAACACAATCGAGGAGAACAGCCTGCGCTTCAGTTCTCCTCGATTGTGGTGTCCCACGCTCAGGACGCTCTTCACGATCGCTTCGTCCAGCCCGATGCTTTCACCCGTCCTGAAGCACGACCCACGACTGCGCTCAGCAACTCGTCACTAAACTTCCTTCACACACTGCCTGGACTCAAAAAAGCTTGTGCATGAGAGACGTAAAAAATAGCATGTACGATGGACTTACCGCCAGTCATAGCTCTTCTCCACTAAGCTGTCGTCGCCAGGTAAGGGGGTTGCGGTGTCCCCGCGGAGATTTTTGGAGTACAGGAAGTCGTCCATCGGCTCCTCTTTGTCCAGCGGATGCACAGCATAGGGGACGGGCGCCTGCCAGGCGTCGGAACGCGGTCACGGATGCTCGCATACACCCAAACAGACCCCCTGACATCTCTCTCATTCCTGAGCAACAACGGCGGTTGCACCAGGCCACGCACTATGAAGAGTGACGGGTGGAAGAAGCCCCACGACACCACCCTCGGGACGTCGCCCAGGTTACACACGTACGTCCGCCCAGTGCCCGCCGCGGGCACCACAAAGTTCGCTTGGGCCTCATACTGGGCCTCCTCCTGCAGCATCACAATTCAGTCCACGGTTCATCCAAGCGTACAGCACAAAGGAGACGGGAACGCCTGCCATGTTCGGGTGCCAGGCAATCAATCGTACGCACCCCGAGAGCCAGATGCTCCTTGAGCAGGCTCTGCAACAGTTGCGCATCACCCAGCCGCCCTCCCTGGGACGCGAAAAACACGTCCGAGACTTTCTCAGCAGTTTCTCAACAGCTCGGGGTTGGAGAGACAAGGTAACAAAAAGGGTGTGTTAACGCACCGGGTCACACTCTCTGTAGGGCCAATCCGCGAAGAGGCTCAATGCCCAAAAAAGGCTTTCCGCCATATGGAGGCTACCGTAGGGTAGGAGGATGCGCGAGTCAGGCAGCACGACGCCCTCATCCACGCAGCAGACGGTTGTGTTGTTAGTGCCCACATTGACGACGCACGCGCAGTTGTTACCGCTGTTGAACAGCGCTGCGATTGACTCCTGTATCACACGCGGGAGTCGAGGGGACGTTAGAGCGTCGTGTGATGTGATTTGATTGTGCGCCGTGTGTTCGTCTCCGGGGCGCATGCCTGATGCACTACGACGGAGGAGAACCCGAGCGAGAACACCACCCCCACCAGCTCCTTTATCTGCTCCCCACGACATACTGCGCTCAGTACGCTCGTCCGACAGACAATCGTAGTCGTGTGGATGCAGAGCTGTAGGCGGCTCACCTCCCAGGTGGACAAGGTGTCTGGTACGACCAAAACTGCACAAAGGTTCGCTCGCTCGCGGGAACCGAGCGATAGCTTTCGCTCCAGCGCCCAGCGCCAAACTTCATAAAGAGCATCCGACACCTGTGCGAGGTTACCCCCGCAATCAATATGGCAGCCAGTGTGGCGATTTTGTGCTTGAGCGAGAGGAGATGAGCCTCAGAGCGAGATGAGGCGCAGAAACAACAAACTGGTTTCTGTGCCTTCGCTAGGCGTCTCCTGTGTTTGCTAGGTGCCTTTACTTGATCTTCTTCCTAAACAACAAACCAAAAGAAAGACACGCCACACCCACCTGCCGCGTGGAAGGCGCAGCTGTGTAAGGTGCGACCTGCGCAGCGACTTCGAGTCGCGCTTCGCGCAGCGGCCACTGTACATGGCAGGTGGCAAGTGTGTCCTCAGATAGTGCCAGCACCTCCTCTCCTGCCAGGTGAGCGACATACGCGAGGAGTGAGGAGCATACTTCCACAGTGCGCCAGTCCGACACCAACGAGTGTGAGCTCGTGAGCGACCCGACGTACCGACGAAGATCCGCTGTTTCGTCAGGTTGGGCTCCGTCGTCTCCGTTTTGGCCGGAGCCTGGTACGCGCCCTGATCATGCTGCACAACGCATTCCGATCGTGTCAAGGCGTGCGGGGTTGAGAAAACCCTAACCACCGTGATGTTGGTGGCAGGACAAGCTGCAGGTAGGTCCCAGCCCATCGGTATCAGGGATGTTGTTAGAGTAATGGCTTTGGTGGCGACGTACCTGGATGATGGGTCGATGTTGGACTCCAAGGCGCTGCTCCAGACGACTATACGCTGCCTGACGTCGCTCGCGCGAATCACCACCGCCCAGCATGGTGGTGAACGGCGTGACCGTCGCCTGTGGGGATCCCAGATACGCCACACAATGCGGGATCGCGACTGGTTGGCCGTCGGCAAGGCCGATTCGTAATGTGGTGGCGCTGGGGTGTATCACCACCATCGTAGCCAAACGCTCACTCAGCGTGTCCGCCGCACTCATCTTTGGTCACACTTCTGTCGCACGGCGGAGAAGACCAGCTGCCGTGGACCCACCACGGAGTTAGGCATCAAAACGCGGAGGGACCTCAGGGCACACCAACGTATCACCAATAGCAGTGCGTACCACACACCCGGGGACGTCTACACACACGCGCTCACCGCGCCAACGTGCGGACACACGCCGTTTGTCAAACCCTTCAGGGCTGATCAGGGCTGGGTCACGCGTCTGAGCCCCACCGCCAACAGGCTGTACGCGGGATTGGCACCACCATACCTACATACATGTGCCTACCAACGCAAACCCTGTCTTTACAGGCTCCGCACTGACATTCTATATTGGGCTCTGACGACGGGGGCACCGGCTGTCTCCCAGGCTCATTCTCACATAGCTCAAGTGAGTTCCTTCAGACAGGGGTGGGGCGGCCCCTGACCTGGAAAAGAGCGTGGAGAGAGAGGTAAAATGGAGGCGGGGCAGGTGGGTGGAACTCGTCGCGGGCTGCCGTCTAATTGGCGGATGGGTGTAGCTGCTGGTTGACTGGTTTGACGGTACTGACACCTTTGGGTTTGGAACAGAGCCCAAGCGACATGGCTAACGGAATGGGCTGGACTGCCGAGACTCACGATACGCCGGCGGGGACCACCGCGGTCCAGACGCGGAAGGACGCGAAAGGGAGGATGATGCAGCAGATTAAGTCCACGCTGCTTGCTGAGCAAAAGGTGTGTAACATGCGCCTCCACGCACACCTCGAATCCTCCCTCAACAGACTCTGTTCAAGGAGAAGACCAAATGCAGGCACCTTGCAGCACAGGGACTGTCTTGATGATGGGAGTGCTTTCGCAGACGATGCGGGCGCTGCGCTCCAAGATGCATCAAACCAAAAACCTCCTGTCCAATCTGGAGAACACCCTAGACGCCACCGAACACGAGCTAGCGAAGATGCAGGTGCTCTCCCTGTTTTCACTCCTCTTTCACTCGCCAACGGTCAACGGTGACATGACATTGTGCATCGGAGGGTTGGACCGGTTGGGCACAGGAATGCAAAGAGCGGCTGACGGCAGAGAGGGCACGGGTGAGCGTCAACTTGGAGATCAACACCGATCGGCGGCAGTTCCGAGCACAGCGGCCCGGGCGCGAGTGCGTGAACGACATGGCGCACAAGCAGCTTGCCTCGGAGACCCTCCTACTGGAGGACATCGGGTCCAAGTTGAGCCTGTTGCTGGAGGAAGTGGAGGACACGTCAGACCACCTCGGCCGAATTAAGTGGCTTCTTGCCGCAGACCTAGCTGACAAAAACGCAGCTCTGGAGGTGGACAACCAGTGCACTGACCTCGGATCGAGGTGGCCGGAGGGCCCAGTGCCTGGCGAAGACCTGCCTTCGGTTTCGCTCAAGCAGGTTCCCACAACCTGGAAAGTGAACACGATGCAGACTGTGGAGCTTGCAGTGCAGCAACACCAGGTACTCTCGTTGCATCCAACGCTGCCCGCCGCATCGTGCATGATGATGCGGAAGGCTTCCGGGAACTGAACCATCGGGTTGGGGTTGGGGTGGTACAGGAGGCAAACAACCTGCGGGTGAAGGTGGCCAAAGTGACGTTGAACGCGCAGCTGGCTGAAAAAATCCAATACGACCTCGTTCAACAGGTTCGTGCACAGCTACACTCGGGGTTCCCTACGCTACTGCGCCACCTTCACAAGCTCCCAGACGATCTATTACGGATGGGCCTTGAACACCGCTTCGCCAGCCCTAAGTAGTGCGCGACGCGAGCAGGCGGTGGAGAAGCGAGTCGCGACAGTCGGGCGGCTGAAAAAGGAGGTGGAGATCAAGTTACAGCAGGTGACTCAAGAGGTGATGGATGTCACCACGACCAAACATCGCCTGGAGGAGAGCGTGGCCCTGAAAGGGCCGCCTCTGCAGATTACGTGGCAACGATACCGTGCTAGGTCGCAACGCCCTGAGCGTGAGCTGGTGCACGATGAGGTGAGCGGCCATTCTTGGCCCTCGTGCAGAGCGAGTGCTGCCTCGAGCTGCGCGCTGGGCCGTTCCGTCGTGATGTTCCGGTGGTGCAGCTCCTTGAGTGCAGCCCACGACTGCCTTCGATTGTCCTCAGGTGGAACACGCCTTAAAGGAACAGTACGAGGCACTGCACGCCAGCCTGGAAAGCATGAAACAACAGCTTTCGCACGTGACCGCGCACCTCGGCGAGGTCTTGAAGATACAAGCAGATCTGGACACGAACGTAGCCGACAAAATCGAGACCATCGAGATGGACCGGCATTGCTACGCCATGGGTAAGCAGGGACCATGCCGAGACGTTTGCATTGTCCTCTCGTTTGTGTGTCGAAACCGATGCTAGCATCGCGCTTGCAGTCCGCCGGTGTTCAACTCGTCGATGATGGGAGGGTGGAGCGACGTGACGCACTTTTCCCTTTCCCTTGCTGACACGGATCGGTGGCACGACTCTTTGACGCAGCGCCCCCACGGCCAACGACTCGAGGAGTGCTGTTGGGATGGCATCCAGTGTCGGAGCAGCTCAACTCCCGCGAGTCGCATGTCACGTGGGACACTTGCGCATCCACGAAGTGCGTACACGTACCTTGCTACACCCTTCCACACGCTCGAGCAGGGGGTTACCTTCTGGAACCTTCACTGATCTTGGACGCGTGGGCACGCTGTGCAGGTTGATGTCCTACTGAACTGAGCCCAGGTCGCGACGCTCCGGTCGCCTTTGGGCCGGTAGGTAGGTAGGTGTACGATCGCTGTGAATGCTCTATGTTAAGGCTCTCACCCGACGGTTCCCTCCTGCTCCGCGGGAGTCGGTCGTATCGGTGCCGCCATTAACGTGTCCAGCATCGAGCTGCCACTAATGAGTTTGGTCGTCCCGATGATGATGTCTCTATTCACTGCGCGCCGAGGCGTTCCACCCCCACCGTCGTCGTCAGACACGCGCAACACGCGCAAACCATTCGCGCGACAGGTGTGGGAGTCCTTTCGGGTCAGGCAGGGGCGTGCTCACCCTGACTCGAAACGAAGCGAAGTGCTGAGATCTCTGCAAACGTCACCCCACCTATGAAGAACACGAGCACTGGCTTCTGCCGCACACCATTCTCCTCCACAACTGTGCGGCGTCGCTCGAACGGCGTCAGCACTGGTCAGGAGAAGAACGAAGCGACGCGAATATCAGAGATACAACGGTGCCGGACCTTGGCTGGCTGGACCCTCGCTTATCATGCCAAGCGCGTCTGTAGTCTGCGTAAACTCCATTCCAGGTCCAGGAAGGCGACCCGGAGCATCTGGCTTTTCCATCTGCACGCAGGGTCGCACACGTACACCGAGGCATCGCACCGTGCTACGAATTATGAATGAAAAAAATCGTCTCGTGAGCAACGGCTTGATTGCACGACAATCATAGGGAGACTGGATGCAGCCGCTTACCGCGGCGAATCTCCCGCGCAAGGTTTGCTGGATGAAACGTACGCTCATCGGCGCGTACCTGCAACAGGAAACATGTAGAACGCCCCTCGACAGTCAGAGTCGGGAACGTCAATTTGTTCTTGTTGCTTGACTCGCCGGGGATGGTGTGTGTCGGCACTCCACCAACACGAATCGTCTCGCCGTAGTGGGCAAACGTAGGAGGCATGTTCGACACACCCGGAGTGCGAATAGGCATAAGCAATGTCAGTAGGATTGTTGTCGTCAAGATCGTCCACCACCAGCTTCAGCGCCCGCCTGAGTGCTGGAAAGTTGATGTGTTGCTTAATGTTGGGCTGGTCGCGGCGCGCCAGGAAGCCGATGACCTGAAGATTGTTTAACGACACCAAGTGTTCGTAACCGTACGCCTGCAGTTCCGTGCGACCGCGTGACAGGTCAGCAGCGCTGCTGCCGCAAACGAGACGGAGGAAAACGAGTGTGTCAGGAAAACTGGAGGAAATAGATGAGTCGACGTACATGAAGGAACTCGCGCCGAAGCGCATCAAAGGTCTTGCGTGGGATTCCACCGTTGCACAGCGAAATCAGTGCCAACATACGCAGTGTGGCAGTGATCGGCTCCATGTTCATCATCATTGCCTCAACGTAGTCGTACACCGAGTCAAGCGAGTAGCCTTCCACGCATGCTGCCGTCCGCAAAACCCAAAACATATGACATATACGAGCCTGCGTGGGTGAGCTATGTGACTGCAGACTCAGACTCACCTCGCTCCATCTCCAAACGCTTCATGAAGGAGTAGTTCTTCATGGTACGGTCCATGAGCTGCTTGGCAATGGTGGCATCTGCAGGATCACATGGAGAGAGCCTTTCCTCACAACGAAAACACTCGCCCCGACCCAACCGCAAGACGTTACTCACCGCCCGCGGTCGACCGCCAAGGTCGAAGTCAGGTGTGTGGACACAAAGGGGCACGCTTCGATACGCACGAAGGTCTACGCCGGCTCCGCTCATGTTGTCTTTGACTGTCTTCACGAAGCCCTTGATATCAGAGACTTTCTGATCCTCCACACGCCCGTCCTTGATATTCTGCGCAGGTGAACTCCACCAGCAACACTTAGCAGGTTCCTCTCGATGGAAGCTCAAGAGCTGGTGTTTGTCAGGCTGAAAATGCGTAGCGATGCAAACTTCTCTCGACGGCACGCCTTGTGAGAAACGAATGAGTGTAGAGCAGTGTACGAGACAGGGCGTCCAAACCTTGTAGTCCTGTTGAATGGCGATGGACTTTTCGCGCAGACGCTCACACGCACGCCCGAAGTTGAGATCTCTTAGCTCCCGGAAGATGGGATCGGTTGAGTTGAGCCGTGTCTTGTACGTGCGCTGGCCCCGAGGACCAGCCCCACCAAATCAGAGAGGCGCACCACGTAACAGGAGTAGATTGCAAACGGTGCGGTGGGCCTTACTGCCAATGCTCCCTCCTGGTCGGCGAGGGTGGTCAGTTCCACAGAGCCGTTGGAGATGCCCAACACCTCATCAATGAGGCCTTCATAGGTGAGCTGAGTGCACAGAGGAGTGACTAAGTCCACAGCTCGGTCCAACAGGATCAGTGTGTCCACCTCTGCCGTATGCCCTCCAACTGCCGCTGGCGACAAGGGACCCTGCGTAGTCGGCCGCGACGGAAGTCAGCACCCACATTTCCTGCACCAAGGGACGATAGGCTCGTCTAGCGTAACGCGGCAGCATGTGCTCTCGGCTGCGCGAACGCCATGGAGTGTCCAAGCGCATTCGTTCATCCAGCGGAGCGAGGAAGAAAAACCGGCGATACCTGCTCTCGCTGCATTCGACGCATCATCTCGACCACGGCGGTGGCTGCGGCGCCTTTGGCAGTCACGTTGGGTATGGTACCCCACAGTCCTTGGAGATGCACCAAGGCACGAGCGACATAGTACAGCAGCGTGCGGTCGCCCTCCACATGGATTTCTCGCAAGGCTCCTTCCATCTCCATCGAAAGCACGTCCTCTTCGAATGGAATCAACTGTAGGGGGTACTCTCCGAAGGCGATGTCTCCATACACGCCCTCCTCCTCCAACACCTGCGAAGGTGCGTCTTACGGACGGTGAGTGACACAGTTCGCCAGAACGATGAGTTCAACACCTGAGAAAACGGCGTGAAGGTGATTTCGCTGCGGCCCTGTTGGAGGAGGTAGAGCACTACCTTCTCGCAGATGATGGTCCGGCGCGGCACGAAGAACACGCAGTGATCCCGTGGTGCAGCACCAGCTTGCCTGTTCTTTGCCTCCGCGCGAACCTGCCGAAGCGCAGCCTCTGTTTACTGAAACTGGTCGGAGGTGTGAGGTAAACACTCAACTCATTCACCTTGCTCGGGAATTCGCCCGCCACCGCGCGCGCAGTCGTTGCGCCAACACACCACTCTGTCACGACCAACGTGCGACGATTGATGCAGCCATGCGAACGAAGACTACGTCGGCGCAGTCGTCAACTCACCTGTGCGGCGATCAGCGGCATGAGCTCCAGGCGGGGCCGAACCAGGTAGATGACATTTCTGCAATCCGTTTCGATGGGATCCTTTTCTAGGTAGTACAGGCTGCAGCTCAGCACATGGTTCGTCGCCGCTGTTAGCCAACCCGAGGCTTCTCCATCTCCAAACAGCATGCGCTTGAACGGAGAGAGTTGACGCGGCGTTTGAGGGACCCGAACCCCAGTGTTGCGGGTTCTCTTGCCAGAGAAGGGGGATTATACATAGGGTTGGGGACGGCAAATTGACAGAGCCGAACGCACTTTTCCACGCCATGCTCCTGTGAACCCCACGAACCCCAGTGCTGCGTTCACTCACTCACAGCACCGCACACGGGCCTCTAGGACCCAACGCCAAGGAAGACGAGTTGACGAGTTGACAACAACACAAGCATTCTCTCGTAAGAATACAGAGTGCTACCGCTTGGGCACGGATCAGTCAACAATCACCCACCTTGAGTAGCGACGTCTGTGCCACAAGGCTGAGCGGGCCGCTGAGCTTAGGATCCAACACCAGTGCTTTCTTCCCGCGCCGCTGCGTCCGCAGGGAGAGGATTCATGAGATCCCAGGCGCCCGCGACCAATGTCAACTCCCACGGCAACAACGCCTGATAGGGCGGGCGAGACGTCAACTGGGCGGAGAAAACTCACTGAATCAAGCAAATCGCACAAATCCTTCCTCGCTTGCTCCCTGAGGGCACACATGGAGAGTTCACCCTGTCAGTCCATACGCCCTCGGTCATCCCCAGCACCAAAGAGGCAGTAACCCCCCGTAACCCTAACTGAGGCTTCATCTCGACTGGACTACCTACGGACGGCATGTAACCGGTGCGAGCACTCCGGATAGATCGCAGAGTGTCCCTGAGCCGCTAACCGAGCATGGGACGGCCCACAACGCCCTGCACGAACCTGCCTCTGCACCCTGGTTATGGAAAGTCGTTGTGCACGCGCCACGGGTCGCCCTATGCGGTACCATCGCGTGGGCGTACTCGTGGACATCCATAGCAGAGTACGGCGCCGTTCATGGGCCCTCGGTCATCCTCACTATGGTGTTGGAAGTCGCGTCCTCAAGAGGGGACCCGAAGAGGGGCCGCGCTGTCTCCCCAAGGTTGTTTGACAAGGGGACCGCCCACCTGAGCTGAGTGGTGTCGACTCCCATCACACACCCCCGTGTGGTAGAGCGCGAGCGCAGTATGACTGGACTTAAACCGCTGAACGACTGGAGACCATGCATCGGTCCCTGGGTTCGGGACTGCGTAGCGCGTCGTTGCTAGCCACACAGCCGACCCGCTGGACGCCGTCCGTCGCGGTGGCAGCGGACCTGGCGGCAGTAGCGGTTGGCACCACGCGGGCCAAGAGCTCGCTGAGCACGGATTTCCTTGGCGTGCCTACCAACCATGACGAACTACAAGCCAAGAGGCCCATGAGCCCACACCTCTTCGGTGTAGACAACAGGTGAGGTTGGGGATCCGTTACATGATGATCATCAACGACCTGCCTGCATCAACGCTGATTCCCGGGGGGTGTGCACTGGGGCCACACTACGCAGCATACATTACAAGTTTCCCCCGATCGCCTTAAGCTCCATCACCAACCGAGTAACCGGCGTGATGCTCTCTGTGGGCATGAGCGGCGTGGGCTATGTGTCGCTCACGGGTGACCTGGCCGCAACGATAGAGGCGCTCAAGGCGGTGCCGCTGGTGCTTCCGGTGTTCAAGTTCAGCATGTCCTTTCCTATCGTGTACCACACCCTGGGTGGCTTCCGCCACCTCTGGTGGGACGCCACGTGCAAGAACTTCTCCAACGAAGAGATGGAGACCTCTGCCAAGCTCCTGTTTGGCGCCTCCGGAGCCGCCTCGGTTGTCCTCGCGTTTGTCACCTTCTAGACTTAGGACGCACCGCCTTTTTCTACACTTTTACTACCCACCCGGTCACTTCGCTGCCTCGCGCGTGTGTCGGACAGTTAGACTGTCGGACTGTCCACCAGCCATTTGCCTCACGCTTGCACTTGCGAATCACTCCACCCACTCCCCAGAGACTCGCGTCGCCTCCGCGAGTGCCTCGAGCTGAGTCCTTCGCGCCGTTTCCTGTAGGTGCGCACCCACACCGTGAGATCAATCCTGACAACTCGTCGTCTCAAATCAGCTCGAGGAAACCGGGTCGTTTGTAACGGTGGTACGCAACTCTGGTGCCTTCTGAGGGGCGTTTCGGTGGGCAAGCGGCCCGGCAGGCGGCATGCGACAGACTCACCTCATCATACTCGCCTACATCTGTGCATGCCAACTTGCGAGCATTCTCAGCAACCATCTCCTCAGGTGGTGACGGCGCGAGCCGTGCCCGTGCCTGCTCCGGGCTTTCTCCGTCTGCACCGAGCATGTGTGAGGCATCGTAAATACATATGGAATACGAGAGAGAATGACAGAAAGCGACCACCACGGCGACGACCGGCATTTCGCAACCACAAGCAAGCATTTCCATACCGTAAAGCAGCCAGCGGTCCAGCCATTCGTCTGCTGCTACATGCATTGCAGGCGTCGCCTGCAGACGCGCGAAACGCATCAAAGTTACGCACCCACAGCCTCGACGAACAGCAACGAGCAACGCACGAAACCACCAATCCCCAAGTGCGGTGGACAGAGTCGTACCGTGTCCTGGACGTTCTCAAATGTGGCGAGCTGAAGACGGTCGCTATTTCCAGAAGCGGCGTACCAGGGCTCAGCTGCCGATACGGCCTCCTCTACACCCTCGACAGGGCATGCCTCGTCCAGCTCGCCGTGGACCACGCACACGGGTCGCGGCGCCGACATGGCCAGCACCAGTGGAGCATCCATCAAATCTAACATCCCAGGAGCAAGCCGTCGCCATATCTGTCCAGTTGCAACGACAACCATTCAACGATGTGACCACCACCAATAGGGAAAGACACATGCCTCATTCCGCAGCGGATATAAAAGCGAACGAGCAGTCTCAGCGGCATCTGAGAAGATACTAGTGCGCATGGGACCCGGTCAAGTACCTCCTCTGCGAGTGCTGCCGTCATCTCGCGCGTGTTAAAATCTTGTTGTGCTTGTCGGGCAACCTCTTGCAGCACGCGATTCTGGCCGAGCTTCGAATTCATCGCCAGTTCCAAATATCCCATAGAGCGCTGGCACCCAAAGTATTCCTGCCACATGTTGTTCTCCAGGCCCCATCGTACCTATCGTAGCATCCATTCGCCTGGCTATCATCAGCGATCGTGCTCGCGAACGTCGGGAAGAAAAAACAAGCCATCCATCAAACCACGAGTGATTGCAGAAATCGGCGACGTTGGCACGCACATGTGTCAGTCCCATCATTGGAGCCGCAGCAGCAACACGGCAGTCCACCGCCACCAGCATGGCGCACTGTAATGCACCCATGCCGATGCCGGTGGCACCGATGTGCACAGGGTCCACATCCGGGCGCAACTCTAGGAAGTCGAGGAGTATGACGAGGTCCCACAGCGTGTCAAGGACATACGCCGCCTTACTCTCGCTGCCCTTGTTCCCTCCCTCACGCCATGCCTTCAGGAGTGCGTTTTTGAATGCATACGGTGTCTCCGCACGCCCTCCTGCGTGAGTGGCACATCCGATATAACGCTGCATCAGCAGCCAGGATGCCAACTGATCATGTACGGCAGCCCGTGAAGCTTTGGTTTCTGCAGAACATTTCACGGACGTGACGGAGGAAGACTCACCATGGTACCGTGCGTCGATGCAAGCAGCGATATAGCCGCGGCGCGCCGCCGCTTCCATCCGCGGAATCATCTCCTCTTTGGTCTGCCCGATGTCATGGCAGAAGATGAGAACCGGTCGCCGCACAGCTGCCCGCTTTTCCTGCGAAGCGCGAAAATCACCAGCTTCATAGCGCACAACAACTCTATACTCTATATAAGTATTAGTCTCGGGGTGCGCAGCATCGCGGGGTGACCAAACGCCTTACCCGCTTCTCTCCCTTCTTCTTCTCGCCACCACTCATTCGCTTGCCCTTATCTGGAGTCGCTGGCTTGATGATCAACACAGGTACCCGGCCCTGCAAGCGGGAGCGAGCGCAGGCTTATAACAAGCACGAATGGCGCAAATGGCGTTACAGCTTCAGCGATCTGCGCACCTGGTCGCTTTCAGTTGTTTCTTCGCTGCTGAAGTCGTACACTTCTCGCTCCAGCGCTGGATGGCAAATCGTTGAACGCGACTCAACACAGAGGTGATACTGAGAGACAGTCCTGCGGAGGGCATAGCCCAAGGGGAAACGTACCCGTCGCCGCCGGCTCCACCTCTTTGTTTTGCGTGCCGCCAGGCACGAGCAACGAGGCGTGGTTCGGAGCGAGCAGTTTCGGGCGGTGCGACGCCTCCACCTTTCCAGTGCGCCAATCACCTGGCGCGGGAAACGATTTAGAGTGGTGTGCGAGTCGCGGGACGCGCGGAGGACTTTTTCTCGAGGATTTGCAAGGGTCGTGTGTGGGCGGTTTGCACAGACAGGACATCCAGTGGTTGAAACACGCGTATGGGTACCCGCACCGACAGTGTAGTCGCAGACGTCGCCTGTGCTTGCACGCAAGGCGGGACTGTGCTATCGATGCCACAAATCGACGGCACGCCGCACTCAGCTTCGCGTCGCTCGCGTCAATCCAACCAACAAACCCACCACAAGGTTTGACGGCGACAACTCCTTCGCTGCCATAGACGCCCTGGTACAGAGAAGGCAGTCAGAGAAAGGTCTCGGCCCGTCCTGATCGAACACGCACCGTGTATGGTCATGAAAGTTGCCCGGCGGAGGACCGTCTGCCACTTGTCGGACGTCCGGGGGACGGACTTGGATCCTGAGGCGACGTGCTGGCGAACGCCGATGCTCCATGTTAGTGCTCAGCGGAGCATGCGATCCATCAAACGAAACGTTCACGAACCTCCAACACGTTTTCTTACCAGGCGTGTCGCCAAGTGGCACCGTGCGGCCCCGGGCGAGTGCTTCGAGACATCGCGCGCGGTAAGATGCCGTTGCTTCCTCCGTCTCCTCCAAGTTCCCCAGCTCCCAGCCCTCCATCTGACGCGCCAAACCCAAAGTCCTTTTACGTGACCCAAACCCTGACGTATTGTCATGGCGATGGGAAACTCTCTGTGGGCTCATCTGCTCGGATTTCCGGGAGGTGAAAGTGTGGACTAACGTTGTGTGGTAGGCGAGACGTGGTCGCCCCAGTCCCTTGAGTGAGTTGGACACGACAGGTGGGTTTGGGTTGGTGAAGAACATGTGGAGGGAGAACATCACACCCACTGGAACGTGTGGTTGGCTGGTACAGGCGACAGGGGGTGGGCCACAGGGGGTGGGCTGGAGGGACTCCACTCGTGGGACATCGTGAT
>Ga0115006_10001008_pt1 | contig 16793 bp, 11 predicted proteins | sample ArcOceMetagenome_3_FD_88943 | JGI IMG/M metagenome (GOLD analysis project Ga0115006, IMG submission 88943) | Marine eukaryotic phytoplankton communities from Arctic Ocean - Arctic Ocean- Svalbard ARC20M Metagenome | ecosystem: Environmental > Aquatic > Marine > Oceanic | place: Arctic Ocean...
CGCGGCTGTTCGCGTCGGCTTGGGATCGGCGCTATGTCAGGTCGTTTAGGGCCGGTGCGGCGGTCCGTCTGATCTAGGGTTATGCGGAGGAGGACGCGATGCGGGCAAGCGAGTGGCCTGTGTTGGCGTTGCGGCTTGCGATGTGGGACATGATTGGATTTTGGCAAGTGCATCTGTGATGGCGCTTGTGCGTCGTTCCGTCTTCTTCCACAGTTGCTCTACGGTGTGATTTTAAAGATCCGGAGTAGAAACTGTCTATATCTGCGACGGTAGATGATAAGCGGCTTTACAGAAGAAAACATGCTGCCTTACGTAAGGCCACCCAGAAAAAAAGCGAAGCGAGTGCGCTTTGCCGGGTATACGCACGGTAACGCCGCGCACGTCGCAGATGAATCTCACAAGTCGGGGCGTTCAGCTTGATCGTCGCCCCTCTCTTCAGCCGTCTCTATCATTTGGAAGAGTGTGCCGGTCTTGTTTCGCCGCGCCGAGCTTTTCTATGGCGACCATCAGCGCGTGCGCCCACTGCGTGAACAACTCCTTTTCGGTGTAGAACTTGAAGCGGTGCGTATGGTCCTCGCCCTCCGCGGCAGCTGAGACCAGCGAGAACGTGAGCTTGTTGTGATCAAGGTGCTTGACCTCGTCCGTCTTCTGCAGCACGATTCGATGCACGGCGCCTTTCATGTCGATGCTCTGCATCTCGTAGCATACGCCGCCGGGCCCGCCCCGCATCGAGAATTTCTCCCTGCCATTGAGCATCGTCTCCTTGCTCCTGCCACGAATGAGCGAAAACGCACGCGGCTCCAAGTGTGTTGTGCCGAGCATGCCCGACTTCACCAGGGCGAATGTGCCATGCAACTCTGCGGCTGGCGGTGGTGGTGGGCCACGCCCTAAACTCGACTCCACGAGACTAGCCACCGCTGCATCCTCGCGGATAGTACCCACTTGTCGACCAACAGTTTTGCCGAACGAGCGCAGCTGTTCGAGTTGATCCTGCAGCGTGGAGACTTCTGACGGCTCAGACCTCCTAGCAGTCGGTGCCGATGCAGCCTCTGCCTCCACCTTTGCCTGCGCCTTTACCGGCGCCGACGTGGCCTCTGCGTCCAACTTGGCCTTGGCCGCAACCCAATTCAACCACATGCACATGCACATGCACATGCACATGCACATGCACATGCACATGCACATGCACATGCACATGCACATGTTGCTCATGCACATGCACATGTTGCTCATGCACATGCACATGTGCATGTTGACATGTGCATGTGCATGTTGACATGTGCATGTGCATGCACAATTGCACATGCATGTCGCATGTGTGTGTGCAGGGCGGCGCGGGGAGGGTGGCGGAGGGACGTGTGGTGCCTGGACCAATTACAGGGAGTGCGCTCGGTCGCCGCGCTCGCCGCTCGCCGTCTGAATTTCAGCGCGTTATTTCCGTGAGTGAGTGCGACGCGCAATTTGTCGCTATGCTGTTCTTCGCGCTCGCCCTGCCCGGCCTCCTTGATGTCCGTCCACGCGCCGTGCCTGTCACCGGTCGTTCTGCGCTCTCGCGACTGCGTGGCGGGGCCGTTGATAGTGGCGCTGCCACGGCGGATGTTGACCACGCTGACCTCTTCGAGGACCTCGGCACGCAGCTCTCCGGGTTCATGTCGACCTTCCGCAAGCTAGAGGAGCAGACGAGCACCACCTGCCTTCCGGGTAAGCTCGGCTTCAGCATGCCGCCGTTTGTGGTCCGAGCGCGTGGCGACCGCGTGGCGATGCGGCAAGCACTCGGGGCCGTGTCCAAGGCCATGTCCTCGGCCGTGTCCGATGACGCATCGGTCGTAGGCGCGAGCGCGGCGCTGCTCGAGCAGCTGCAGCTTGTGCTCGACGGCGGCGCGGCGGCGGCGGAGGGCGCGGCGGTGGCGGCGCTGCCCGAGGAGCTAGCGAGCCTCCGTAGGGCATGTGCGCAAAAGCCGGAGGGCTCCGTCGCGGCGGCAGCGCGCGCGCTGCGCGCAGCGCTCGATGCACCGCTCGCCGCGCACGCACGCCTCGCCGCCGCCACCGGCGGCCCCACCGTCACCGCCACCGCAAGCGCGGCGGCCGCCGCCCCCGACGCGGCCGCCCCCGACGCCGCGGCTCCGCCTCCAGCTGCGCTCTCCCGCGCGCAGATCCTGGCCAAGCTGGACGGCGTGCCAGCCTTCTGCGTCGTCGATGCGCAGGGGGAGATGGTGCGCCCGCGTGACGAGGCCGGCGAGGCGGGCGCGGCCGCCTTCTACATCGAGCCTGATGACGCCAAGACGGCGCTCGACACGCTGCGGCGTGAGCCGCTCGCCTCGGGAGGAGCAGAGGGCCTCCGCCTCTCGGTGACGCCGCTCGGCGCTGCCTTCGAGGCAAGCGGCGGCTGGGCCGGCGGCAGCGCCGAGGCGGCGGGCAAGGGCGGCGCGGCGGCGCCCACCCTGCAGGGGTCGCGGTCGGTGGTGGAGGCGACGGCGGCCAAGCTGCGGGAGCAGGTGCAGGGGCAGGGCCTCGAGGTCGGCGCGTGGCAGGTGCCGATCTTCTGCTGCGGCGAGATGCAGACCAGCACCTCGACGCCCTTCTTCTTCACGCATGCCGACCTCGTCGAGTTCTGGGTGGCCGCGGGAGGGAAGCGCGAGGAGGTGCCGCAGCAGGTGGCCCTCATGGACCTCCGCGTCCTCGTCGCCCAGATGCAGACGGACGCCTTCCCGTGGAGCACCGCGAAGCTCCTCTGCTCGCGGCAGGCAGCCGAGCTCGCCGGCGCCGTGCACAAGGAGGCGCAGGAGTAGTACGCCGGTGCTGGCCATTAGATACGAACCGCGGGGGGTGAGTAAAGTATGCGTGAAGTGACTGGGTCCCCGGCTCGCAAGGGCGCGGGACCCTCAGTGTGCCCCCAGGCAGGAAACTTGGTATCCTACCATGAATATCAGTCCTCGTAGATACATTTTCCAAATGTGTGAATGTGTGAGGAGCAGTAAGGGGGTAGTACTACTACTGAATCCCCCGCGGGAGAACTGCATAGCCCCGTCCATTGCACTCATAGTATGGACCACCAACACAAAGAATAAAGGCGCGCGCGAGGGCTGAGGTCGCCGTGTGCAGGGACGGTCGCTATGATCGATCTGCGTTTGCCCACGTGTGCCGTAGCACGGCGTCGCTCGCTATGTTCGTTCGCGTTCTCAGACGCGTCTGGGGATGGAGCTCGGTTTGGCCGCGCACACGCAGAATCGTTAGAGATACTCGCCGCCCTAGATAAATATGGGTATCTACTGTATCTATCTCCGCGACTTGTCGTCCGCTGTTATGCCCCCGATGCAACTTTGGCGTGCGCAAACTTGGCGTGCAGCGGAAAATTGGGCCGAGCGCTGCAGACCCGTGGTGAGATCGTGGCGAGCGATGGCCCCGAAGCGAATCGACGGGAAGGCGGCTCCTGCTGTCAGGCCTACTACTACCTCTACACGGGCTGCCAAAACCTCATCTCCGTTGGGCAGGGCCGGACAACCGAAGAAGCCTGCTGCCGCGACCGTCGAGCAGGCCAAGGCCACGAACACAACCCGGCCCAAGTCTGCTCCGACCCGGCCCGAGCCTCCGCCCAGCAGGGATGGCAGGCGGCACTCAGACGACTCGAGCACGCAGAAATGCACCGGATCTCCAGCAGCCCGCTGGCCTCGGCCAAAGAGTAGCCAAAGACGCGGCAGCGGAAGCAGGCAACCCCGGCCGGTCTCGGCCAGCAGGATCGGCCCTATTCATCCGTTGCCGAGCGACGAGCTCAGACTGCCTTCCCTCACCGTCATGCCCGCGGCTGGCGAGTGGCTGCGCTGCACGTTGCTCGCCCCCGCTTGGGTTGCGGTGCGTCTCGATGTGGTGGCGGGGCCGGAGGGCGCGACGTCGGTGCGCCTCGCGGCTTGCCACGCCGTCGCAGGCATGTGGGGCAGCTGCCGCGCCGATGCGGCATACCACCCCACAGCGCCAGCCTGGCTACGCCGGGGAGCGACGCCGAGCCGCACGAGTGAGAGCGGCGGGGACGGCGGTGGCGGCGGCGGCGGCGGCACAGGCGACCCAGATGACGAGGAGAGTGGGGGTGCAGCCAACGGCGGGTCGCCGTCTGAATCGCCGCTCTCATCAGCAGAGCGGCACGCGTTGCGGCTGCTCTTCAAGGGGTGCGACGCCGTGAGCGCGCAGCTGCTGCCGCCTTCGCGGCCCGGCGCATATGGCGCACGCGCCGAGCACGTGTTGGTGTGGCAGCTGGTCGAGAGCTGCTACCTGGCCTCCCCAAGCGCTCTCCAGAGCGCCGCCTCGGCAGCTTGCGATACCTCAGGTGGCTCCGCGTATCCGCCTCGGCTGGCTAACTAGATGGCGGAATCCCCGCATTTTCGACCCTCAGGTGTGCGAGAGCCGCCGCGGTGGGTTGGCCAAGTGCGACGAGCTGAGTGTGGCGCGGTGAGCCTCCTCTCGAGCAGTCCTCCGCACCTCTGCACCGCTGCACCGCTGCACCGCTGCACCGCTGCACCGCTGCACCGCTGCACCGCTGCACCCCTGCACCTCGGCACCTCGGCACCTCTGCAGGCTCGGCGCCGAGCCGTCATTGCGCCTGCTCGCCGCCACGTTGCGTGCGCACCAGAGCCTGCTCCGATCGAGCCCTGATGCGGCGCTCTCTGTCGTCGCGAGGGTGGCCAGTGCGGCTGAGGGCGGCGATGAGGCACGGGAGGAGGAGGGGGAGGTGCGAAGCATGCAGAGCAATGCGCCGAGCACAACTTCTCCTCCGCCACTCACCACCGCCGCCTCCGCCTCCGCCTCTACCGCCTCCGCCTCTACCGCCTCCGCCGCCTCCACCGCTTCCGACTCGCCTCCGGGCGCGGAGAAGCCGCCACTCGCGGCAGCGCTACCTGCGGCCTATAGGCAACGTGCACCTCCGCCTGTAGCTGTGCCCAAAACAGCCACGACAGCTGCACCCCCGCCGCGGCGGGCGGCACTAAGGCTGCGGCTGCACGGTGCACGCTGGCTATTGCCTGGCGAACCACAGGCGGTGGCGGTGGCGTGCGGCGGGCCTGTGTTGAGCACTCTACAAGCCGAGATGCAGGCGGTATTGCAGGCGGCGGACCGGCGTGGGACCTGCTCAACGATGGAGCCCGCGGCGACAGCGGCATTTGCGCGCGCGGCGGCGGCGGTGTTCGCGCCGGAGGGCCTGCTGTGGCGCCTCTCGCATGGCACCCTCCGCGCGCTCGAGTCGCACAACGAGTACTTTTCACTCTACCTCTTACCCTTTTCGCGGCTGGTAGCGCGGCTGTGGATGCCGCCGCCGCAGGACGAGCCGCACGGCGCCGCCCGCGCCGCCCTCGCGGCACTGCCCGCCGAGCTGCGCGACGCGATACGCGTCTCGGACGGTGGCCCTCCGGCAGAGACGGGCTCGGGCCCACGCAGCGCCTCCGGTCGAGGTCTTGTGCGACTTGGCCGCGCCGACGACCCCGCCTTCGGCAGCGACGACGAGGTGCGCCCCCTCACGCAGCTGCTGATGCGGCTGCGACGGCTCGCGTCCACGCCACAGCTCCCGTCCGGTTGCACGTGGCCAAAGGACTGGCGCCCGCTCGAGGTGCTCGGCCACAGCAGGTTGCAGCTCGGTGGGATCGCCATCGACGCGGCGGGCTCGGTCTGGCCGCACGACCTGTCGCGCGCGGCGAGCAGCGGTGCGGTGGACGACTGCTGCCGGCTGCTGCTCGAGCTGCTGCTCGAGGGGCTGCAGGTGGCCGAGGACATCGGCTCGCTGCGCCCATGGGCGGCACGCAGCTCGGCTGAGCTGCAGCTGCGCTTACGTGAGCAGCTCGGCGTGCCCGAGCCCGTGCTCGCCCGCCTCTGCAGCCTGCTGTGCGATGAGATCCGTGCCGCCGACCCCGCCGCCGCCGACCCCGCCGCCGCCGACCCTGCTGAGGCGGAGGCGGCGGTGCCGGAGCTGAGTGAGATGGCGCTTTCGCGCGCGATCGAGGCGGCGGCGGCGGCGGCGGGGCAGGGCGAGGCGGCGACCAAGGCGCTGTGCGCGCACCTTCGCTTGAAGCTAACGGTGGATGCGCAGCGGTGCGAGGGGCAGCTGCTTCACGCCACTCGCATCGTCGATGCGCTCCTGCCCTCCGAAGGCAGTGTGCAGCTGTGGGAGGCGGCCGGGGCGCTCGAGGGCGCAGTGAGCGCCGCGCTCGTCCATCTGAGCGCCACGGCGCAGAGTCATGTCGCCGTGATGGCGAGCCGGCAGTGGAAGCTCGCTGGCGCATCGGTGACCTCCGCACACGCCGCAGTCAACGCGTTTGCGGCAGCGGCAGCGAGTGGGCCCGAGCAGGCGAGCGAGCTGGTGGCGGAGGCGGGGGAGGGCGAGCCTGCCGCGCCCGCCCCGCCTTCGCTCGACCCTGCCATGGCGGGCGCCAAGGCCCGGCAGCGAAGCAGAGCGAGCACGACAGACTTCACGGCGACGGCGCTCTCCCCTGCGGTGGCGGGCGCCAAGATGCGTCCGCGCAGCAAGAGCACGACCGACCTCTTCGCACGACCGACTCTGGCCGAAGCGAAGCAGAAGCTCGCCGACGAGCAAAAGCTTGCCGCGGCGAGGCGTGACCCCAATTGGCCGAGCCGGCTGCGACTCGTCGGCGCGGGCGTGGCAGCGCTGATGCGGCGTGCATACGAGCTCGCGCTCTCGTGCTCTGCTCAGGCCAACGGCGGCACGGCCGACCCAAGGGACCTTCACCCGTGCACTTGGCAGCTGCCTCTGCTGTTGCACGCGACGCGCTGCCTGCGGTATGCGGAGCTCTCCTCGTGGCAGCTCCGCCTCGCGTGGCACCTCACGCTCCGCCTCTCGAGACAGATCAACTCGCACATCATCGAGCCGCCGGCGGCGCTGCCCTCGACGCAAGGAGAAGACCTCATCGCTGCTGGCGGGCGTCGCGAGGCGCCCCAGACAACCCAGGGCGAGCAGCACATCAGACGATCTGAGGCGGCGGTCGCAGAAGGGTGCCCCTCCGCAACCGATGTCGCCGCCCCCAGCGAAGAGGTCTCCAGTGGTGAGGCGGCGGCGTGGGGGCTCACGGGACTGCTGGGCGCGCCGCCGCCGCCCAACGCCCCCGCAGGTTACGCAGCGGAGCGACGTCGGCACAACCTGCGCATCCTGGCACAGCATGGCACGCTCGATCTTCTGAGCGCGCGGCGACTACCTGTGATGGCGCTCGAGCTCACTATGACGCCACTAGGGACACAGGAGCTGACGCGCCGCCGCCGCCACTCCAACCGTCTCCCCTCGACGCAGCTTACAGCTCCACAGCGCCTTCTACTCGATGATGCCGCCCGCCCCCTCGGGGCCGGGGCCAAAGCTGTCAGATTGGCGCAGGCCGCCGGCGCGACGCCCGCTCAGGCCTCGCACACCCACACGGCACCACCGCCGCCCAGCACCTCCTGTAACAGCACGCACGGCCGCGACGCACTTGGTGCAGAGCGGCTGGGCGCGGCCGACGTCGCGGCGCGGCTCGAGCACGCCTCGCAGGACACGAGCCGCCGCGGCCACTTCCTGGTGCTCGCGCCGCACGGCTGCGGCAAGAGTACCGTGCTACAGCAGGTGGCAGTGCACCTCGCGCGCTCGAGCTCACTGGTGCCCATCCCGCTGCGCGGCGCCGAGCTGGCCCGGCGGCTTGAGGGTCGAATGGAGCGGCTCGGCCACTGCGCGACGCCCGAGGCGCGGCAGGAGGCGCGCACTTCAATGCCACCACTCTCACCCTCACCCTCATCCTCACCCTCACCCTCACCCTCACCCTTGCCCGCACCCTCAGCTCCATCCCAGCTCCACCTTCACCCTTGCACGAGCCCTCACCCCACGCAGGCGCTGACCGAGATGACCGCGCGTGACGAGGTGGAGACCGTGCTCTGCGCCAGCTACCCTAAGAACGGCGAGCGGCTGACGATGCTGCGCGCCGCGCTCGCGAGCCGGCGCGGCGTGCTGCTCATCGACGCCGTGGACGAGGGCGGCCGCGCGCGCGAGCTGCTGCAGGCCTACTTGCTTAACGCCGTGGTGATGCAACCCGACTTGCTCTTCGTGGCGTCGGCAGAACCTGCTGGGCTCGAGGAGGAGCAGGACCTCCGCCACCTGCTGCTGGCGGGCGATCCTAAGACGATAGGTGGGCGCAAGCCGGTGTGGTCTGACCTCACGAGGCTGCAGCTGCTGCCGCTGGCTGAGGAGCAGCGGCGCACGCTCGCCACCGTGAGGCTGCGGGACGCGGGTCTGCTCGGCGGCGACCAGGAGAGGGGGGGCGAGGTCGGCGACGCCAGCGGCGACGCCAGCGGTGAGGGCGCCGAGCTTGTCGCGCAGTGTTGCGCATTTGTGCGTGCGGCGCTGCCGCCTTCCTCCTTCCCGACACGCTCGCCGACGGCGGGCACTTTCCGCGACTGGCTCGCCGACCAGGTCGACGATGGCGGCGGAGAGGCGGTGATGATGGACGAGGTCGGCGCTGGCGGCGGCGAGGTCCACTCGGCAGTAGGCCATCCCCTGCTCGTGTCGCTCGCCGCCAGCGTCTTTCAGCGTTGCCTGCTGCGCGCGCGGCGTGGCGGTGTAACACCGCCGGAAAGGCACGCAGCGGCCGCCAGCCCAGCCGGCCCAGCCACCGCGACCGCCCCGGCCGCAGCCTCGTCCGATGCTGCCGTGCCCGCCGCCGCGCCCGCCACTGCCGTCGCGCCGGCTACCGCGCCCGCTGCTACCAGCCTGGGCCTGCCTCGTACGCCGGCCGAGCTGTACCAGATGGCGATCTCCGCAATGCTCGAGACCTCGCACGCGCTCGAGGCAGCGGCACCCGACTTCCTCGGCGGCGAGGGCGGCGAACCTTGCGCGAGCGTGGCGCAACTGCGGCTGCTGCTGCGTCATATGGCGCTCGGGGCGCAGCAGGAGGGGCGGGCGCACTCGGGCGGCCGCCACTTGCAGCCGCTCCTCGCGGCCAGCACCGAGATGGCGGCCGCATGGCGCACGCTGACGCGACGGCTCGACCGTGGCGCGTTGCCACTGCTCTCAGTGCTCTCGCGCACACATACGGGGCGGGTGCACGAGGTTGCCTTCAGACATATCTCGGTGCAGGAGCTCCTGTGTGCTGAGGCCATCTGCGCAGGCGATGCCGAGCCAGGCTCGGGGCTGCTCGACGCTCTCGGACTACGACCGGTCGAGTGGGGCGCGCGGTGGAGCTCAGTGCTACGTCTCGGGCTGCAGCTGGGCCCCAGTTTTGGCCGCGCACTCGCACTCGTGCAGGGGATCAACTTCAAGCCGTCTGCCGACACGCAGACCGCCCTCTGCATCGCTGAGACCCTCAGCCTCGAGGCCAGCAGCCTCGCGCACCACGCCGCGCCGGACGAGGGTGCGCACGAGTACCAGACAGTGGGCCTGCGCGCATTGGCGGCGGCGCTGCGCCAGGCGCCGCACCTCCGCACTGTCAGGATGCACGCTGTGCCGCTGCCGCTGCGCGCACTGCTGGGCGAGGACGGCGACGAGGACGACGCCACCGCTCGCGCCGCACTGCCAGTTGTCGAGCCGCAGGGCGACGGAGGCGCGCGGGGCGGCGGAGATGCGGGAGGCGGCGGAGGCGACGCTGGCGACGCTGGCGACGGGACGAAGGGAGGCGAGCAAGGCGGGGGAGCTGGTGAGGCAGAGGGAGGCCAAGGGCGCGTGGGGGGCGAGGAGCGCGAGGCTGGCACGGATGGCAAGGGAGGCGAAGAGGACGAGGATCGTGCGGAGGGTCCCCAAACCAAAGATTCCACCTCGGCCGCCGCGGCACCGCCGCTGGTCTGCACGCCGGAGGCGATCGAGCTGGCCTGTGCCGGGCTGCTCGGCTGCGATGCCGGGCTGCTCGCCGAGCTGCTGCGCTCCAACAGACGCCTCACCTCGCTGCGGCTACCGCGCAATGCCATCGGCGCGCGCGGCGCCGCCGGCCTCGCCTCACTCCTCGGCGACGCGAGATGCCCACCAGGCCTGAGGCTGCTCGACCTCTGCTCTAACCAACTCGGCTGCGACGGCGCGGTCGCGATTGCGCACGCGCTACGCCGCAACACATCCCTGCTCGAGCTTAAGCTGTCTGCCAACGGCGTGCCGTCACCTCGCGCCCCGTTGCGCCTGTGCACCCACTCCACACGCTTCTGCACGCCCCCCGCGTGCTTTTGCACACCTCCACACCCTCCACCACCTCCGCACCACCTCCGCACCACCTCAGCACCGCCTCCGCACCACCTGTGCCCCTGCATCGCTGCAGGCATCGGTGAGCGCGGTGGCCTCGCGCTCGGCTATGCGATGAGCGCATCAGCCACGCTACAGGCGTGCACAGTCGCCGCGTGCACACTGCCCGTGCAGGCGCTGCGCGGCGCGTCGTCGTCGGCGGCGGAGGTGAGCGAAGCGGTCGAGTTGGGCCAACGCCGGCTTACCGAGGTGGACGCGCTGCTGATCGGCGCGATGCTCGGCGCCAACACGACGCTGCGCCGCCTCGTGCTGCACGGTAACGCGCTCTGCGGCGTGCGCGACGGCTGGGGCGGCTTCGCCTGCTGCGGGCTGCGCGCAGTCGCGGCGGGACTCGGCGCCAACACGGCGCTGCTCGCGCTCGACCTCTCCCAGAACGCACTGTGCGCCGTCGAGGCCTACGCGTCGGGCGTGCAGGGCAACACCGCCTCGGCGGCGGGCACGGAACCACTGAGGCTCGAGTGCGTGCAGGCGCTGCACGGCACGCTCTAAACCTACCGTCATTGCTTCCCCTTCCACACCCTCACCTTCACCCCCACGCTTTCGCTGACTCTAACCAGGCGCTGCACGATGCGCTCGTCGTCAATACCAGCCTCGCCGAGCTCTCCCTCCGAGGCACCACGCTGCGCGCTCCAACCCTCGCCCTCGCCCCAACCCTAAAGCCAACCCTAATCCCGCCCCTTCCCCTGACCCTAACCCGCATGCTCTCATCCGAGCCTCAGCCTCCCCAGGCAATACGCTGCGCGCGCGCGGGCTCTCTGTGCTCGCACCCGCGCTGCGAACCAACGCCAGCCTGCGCTCGCTCACCCTCTCGAGCTGCAACCTGGGCGCCGAGGGCGCGGCGGTCCTCGTCGAGTGCCTGCGCGACAACACGGGCCTCACCGCGCTCGAGCTCAAGTCGAACGCGCTCGGGCGCGACGGCACCGCCAGCCTAGCCTCGCTGCTGCCACACCACCCCTGCCTCGCGAGGCTCGACCTCGGCAACAACAAGATCGACGCCGCCGCCGCGCAGCCGCTCATCGCCGCGCTGCCCGCTGCGGCGGCGCTCACCGCGCTCCTGCTCGCGAGTAACGCGCTCGGCGAGGCGGGCGGCGTCGCGATCGCGGAGGTGCTGCGCGACACTACGCTCACCGAGCTCAGCCTGCGCAGCAACCAGCTCAAGGACGCTGGCGCCGCCGCCATCGCTGACGCGCTGTCGTGCCACCCCACGCTCGGTGAGATCGTCATGAGCAACAACGGGCTGACCGCCGAGGCGGAGGCAGCGCTCGACAAGGCGCGGCGTGTGTGTGCTAATTAACACATCTCATCTGCATCTATCCACATTTACATTTGCATCCACATCCACATCTTGGTTGTGCACAGTTGTGCGTGCGTGCATACAAGCGGGCGCGTGTGCGTGATGTGTGTGATGTGTGTGATGTGCTCTCTGTACACATCAGGCGCGTGAGATGCAGAAGGAGGAGGGCAAGAAGTGGCGGAAAGAGGAGGCCAGGAAAAGCAAAGAGGCTGCCAAGGCCGAGGCGGCAATGGACGCCGCCGCCACCGAGCTCACAGGCATAAACGTCACAATGGTGGCGCCACCGGGCGGCGCTCCCGCTCCGGCTCCCGCTCCGCGCGCTAGTCCGTCCGCCGCGGCCAGTCCGAAGAAGCCTCTCGCGGCGAAGGATGCGCAGGCGAAGAAAAAGAAACCGGCGCCGGCACCTCGGCCGACGGCGCGGCCCGCAGCAGTGTCACGGCTAGCAGGGGCGCCACGGCCGGCAGCGCACCCCAAGCCTCCTTAGTTCACGCTATGTCCATGGTGATGCGCATCGCATCACCCCAGGCCTTACGTCAAATGGCTTTTCATGAGACACGAGAACGTCACAGTAAACTGTCAAGTTCGTTATTCCTACAAATATTCGTGTGCAAGGTATTCAATCGAGCTAGAGATACGCTATAAAAAGTAAAGCCTACGCTTTAATATACATATATTGGGGCGAGCTCTATGTCTAAAAGAATACGGGGGCGGGCCCAACTTGCTCGATAGGCAATCTTCGGAACACTTGCTGCTCTCAGTTTCACTCCAGTACACTATATACAGGGCTGGCCCAGGTGGTGTAACAGGTTTGGTCAGTGTACGGTATCAAGGTGAGCTTTTGGGGCTCTGGGACCCTCAAAATCGTGATCATCGTCAAAAATCACCCCCCCCCAGAAACGCGGAAGGTTGGCTTATTATCACCCCCTCGGAGGGTAGGGGGTGTTGATTTTTAGCGGATAATATATGTGTACTCCCCGTCTCCCCCCTTGGGCAGAGTCTAGACTCACACGGTATTATCAACTGGTTACTTCAGGATCGTACACACGTTGTCGGCACCCAGGTCCCAGCCGAGCTACTGTAATGTAATAGTAGTAGGGGGTAGGGCGCAGTGTGGGGCACGGGGCGGCGGGCAGGCGAAGAAAGCGTACCGTACGGCTTTAGAGCGTCTAGTCCTAGTCGGCCGGGGCTCTAATTATATAGCTCTAAACGATTGAAGCCGTATCAAAAACAAAAAGCGCCACGGGAACGATTTCCTTAGTCAGTCTGTCGTGAGCCCTCGCCAAGATGCTCCGACTGGCCAAGGCCGGCCAAGGGGCATGTTGCTAAGGGGTAGGCCGGCGATGAGGAGGAGGCTTTGCCGGCGTCAGACGCAGCGGGATACGCAGTGGGATGGCGTCAATCGCCTGACGGAGCCTCACCACCGCGTCTCGAATAGACTGCGTGTCCGAGGCGTCGAGCGCAACCAACGGCGGGCGCACTGCTGGGAGCGTGGCCACGGCGTCGTTGGTCGAAAAGGCGGCCTTCACCGCCGGAACCTCGTCAAAGCGGTCCATGGCTGCGACCCTCCAGTGGTCGACGAGCGCTTGCTGCGCCGCCTCAGCGCCCGCCACATCGCTGGCCTCGACCAGTCGAAGCATCTTGACGAGGGCCCACGACACGGCGACGCAATCGCCAGAGACGACGTTGAGCCCAGCGCGCAGACTCGCGCAGTTTTCTCGGCCGTTGCCCACCAGGACGGTTGCGCCTGGTGCGGCGGCGGCGTAGGCTTGTGCCTGGCTGACTCCGACAGCCGAGGCCTTGATGCCAGCAAGCTGCGGAAATTCGGCGAACAGCTCGCCGAAAGTGGCCGGCGGGATCGGCTGCTGCGTGTGCACTGCGAAGGTGTACATATAGACCGGCGTCGTAATTGCAGCGGCGCCCAGCCCTTGCAGCACGGAACGGAAGAACTGCTTGCAGCCATAGGCACCGGTCCCGGCGCTAAAAGGCTGGTGGTAGTAAGGAGGTAAAAGGAGCAGTGCGTCGGGTTTGGCCAGGCTGGCCGTTGCTTGCCGCGCGAGCGTCAAGGCGTCGCCAACGGCACACGCGCTCACGTTGGCAAACAAGAAGCAGTTGTCGCCAGCGGCCCGCCGCGTTGCCTCAAGCACCTGTAGCCGCTCGGAGGCCATCATGGCTGCGAATTCCCCAGTCGTTCCCCCGGGGATTATAGAAGCAATACCCTGTGCCTGAAGCCACACGACGGTGCGAGCAATTCCATCCTCATCTACGCCGCCTTGCTCGGTGAACGGCGTGGCGATCGCGACGGTCACGCGAGGCACACGTCGACGCGCCAGGTTGCTGACACGACGCGGGCTAGACCTCATGTGACTGTCAGTCGATGTAGCAATGGCGCGCGATGCGCTACTACGAGGGGGTACCGCAGCGTGTTGTTGTTCGCACCCATGGACAGAGGGGGGATACATAAGATAAAGCTGCATGAACTCCGAGCTACGTAAATGTTACTACTAACGCGGCGCGCTGACCCGTTCACAATGAACTACTCAAACTTGCATTGTCGCGGTGGTCGCGATCAAACAGCCACGACCAAATGCGTCACCTCGTTCGTCCTCCTCCCGCGGTGGTCCCAGGCACAGGTACAGGTGCTCACAGTGACCCGCAGAAACCACCATGTCGGTCTCGATGTCTAGCACGATCGAGAAGCTCCCGTCCTCCTGCATGAAGTGGCAATCGGGTGGTTGGAAGAAGCGGCTCATCATAGCAAAGTCGAGGGGCGAGCAGGCGCCACGAGCCTCTTGGCCTCTTCTTAGGGACGCCCTGCGACTTATAGGTTTCCGAGGTCAGTCGGTGTCTCGAGGTCATTCGAAGCCCCACAGGCTAGGTTCTTCCCCACACACTCACACGAAAGGGTAATGTGAGCAGGAGAAAAACCCGGACATGATTTCATGGGCCGATAAGGAGGGAAAGCCGGCCTCAGGACAGCTTGAGGTAGCACGCTGACCGTCGGAGATCTGCAGAAAGGTGCGACCTTTGCGTCGACGCATCACACATATAAGCGACTCCACAGCGCCCGCCCCCAGAGTCTGTGCCATCGCCTGTGGCAGGTATGATGATCCGCACCTTCGATGCCGACCAGCTCTTTCTCCGTGTGCCGGCGAGCTCGCCGAACGCGGAGGCCGAGCACAAGGTGTGCCCGCGCCATGCTGCTGACATGGTGCTGACACTCGGCGGAGCGCCCACACAGGCGCCGCGTGCCGCGTGCACGCGCCTGCGCACGTGCGCAGGCGTGGGCTGAGAGCCTGAGAGTGACACTCGAAGCCTTGATATGGCCCAGCTGCCGCCGCTCCCTCACGACGACGGTATGCCCATGGGGGATCGACTCGTTGCGCACTCGTGAACAAGTGACGTGGCCGAACTGGCGCATGCCGGTGTTCGCTGCTTCGGCGCCCTCGCAGGGGGCAACAAGAAGGGAGACGGGCGGGTGCCGCAGCCGGCTGCCGCGCTGCCGGCTGCCCAATGGGATCTGGGGAGGACGTGCATGGCCTGATAGAGCACGGTGGGACCTGGTATCCGGCTCGACTTTTAGCATGAACTAGGTACTTCAATGGACACGGGCAGTGGGAGTGTGGCAGATTTAAACGTTTCACGAGACAGAAGCGTTTCACGCGCGCGCGGGGCGCGTGTCACTAGGTGTACTACCGTACTACTTTAGGCAGTGGTACTTTGGTCGACGCGCGCGCCGGGCGGGGCAGGGCACACAGTCGCTCCCGAACTCCCGCGTTACCTCAGCTCCTCTCGTCAGATTCTCGGTCTCTGGGAGCACGTCTCTGAGCCTCGCAGGAAGCACAGCGACGGCGGGGTCCACTCCGCGCCGTGTGCTCACAGTGCACAGTCCTCTCGTCAGACTCTCGGTCTCTGGGTGCACGTCTCTGAGCCTCGCAGGAAGCAGCGACGGCGGGGTCCGCTCCGCGCCGTGTGCTCACAGTGCACAGCTCCCTGGCGCCAAGAGATCGCTGGCGCCGCGCGCGCGCGCTCTGTGCAGGCGCTTCGGCGGGGCAGCTCGGCGCACGGCGGACGTAGCACGCACCGTTCGCACCGGCTGCGGCTCCGGGAAACACAGGCTTGTTATACACTCGTCATTATCTTAAAAGGTGGTCTAATATGTCGGCTCATCGTCGCCCCCACTATCCGCATCGTCCCCGCCGTCCTCGAAGTCCCCACCGCCCACGCTCCCCTCGCTGAGCAGGTCGTCCTCCTTCTCCGACTCGTCGTCCTCGTCCTCCTCGCCGCCCTCGCCCTCGCCCTCGCGCCCGCTCTTGCCCTCCCCGGCCTTATCGCCGTCGCCTTCCCCCTCCTCACCCTCCTCGCTATCGCTCAGGAAGACATCCTCTCCAGGGCCGAGGTTGAGGTTTTCTGGGTTGCGCCGCTTGCGTTTGCCCGGCTTGGGCTTGCTCATCGTCGACCTGGACGCGGACGATCTGAGCTCCGAAAAGTAGTGCACTCCCTCCTGCAGGCAGAAGGCGGGCGACTTCGCAAACGGCGTCTTCGGTACGCTGCGGTAGCGGTCAGAGTAGCGCTCGAAGTGGGAGGGTGGCTGCGACGGGCCGATGCGGAAGCCGACAAAGGATCGCGACTGCTGTATCTGACGCCGAATGGCGAGGACGTCTCTGTCCTCGGAGCTGAGTGCAAGCGAGGCGGGAAGCCCGCCAGACGGCTGCAGGCCAATCGGCGGTCTGAGATCCGGGTAGGGCGATTTGCTCGGCTGCTTGGCGGTGAGGCCATCGGGGTAGTTGATCGGTATACCTCCGCGGCCACGGCCTCTGCCTCTGCCCGACATGCCCTGTGGGATGGGCTCGCGCCGTGCTGGACGCTCGCTTGGGGTGGTACGGTACGTACGGGCTCATAAGATAAAGATATCTTATCTCAACAATCGTATCTTTTACCAATATCCACCACACCTTTTCAACCTTTTCAACCTTTTCAACCTTTCCCAACCTTTCCCAACCTTTTCAACCTTTTCAACCTTTTCAACCTTTCCAACCTTTTCAACCTTTTCAACCTTTTCAACCTTTTCAACCTTTTCAACCTTTTTTTCAACCTATTCAACCTTTTCAACCTTTTCAACCTTTTCAACCTTTTCAACCTTTCCCAACCTTTTCAACCTTTTTTTCAACCTTTTCAACCTTTTCAACCTTTTCAACCTTTTCAACCTTTTCAACCTTTCCCAACCTTTTCAACCTTTTCAACCTTTTCAACCTTTTCAACCTTTCC